>Ga0172382_10004904_pt1 | contig 20245 bp, 17 predicted proteins | sample Leawel138RmetaG_FD_122245 | JGI IMG/M metagenome (GOLD analysis project Ga0172382, IMG submission 122245) | Leachate microbial communities from a municipal landfill in Southern Ontario, Canada - Leachate well 138R metaG | ecosystem: Engineered > Solid waste > Landfill > Unclassified | place... | reverse complement strand
GCGCTGGCGCGGCGGATCGGCGGCGGGCCGGTCGCCTTTCTCAACCTCGGGGGGGTGGGAAACCTGACCTGGGCCGACCCCGCCCGGCCCGGACCCGAGGAAGAGGGCGCGCTGCTCGCCTTCGACACCGGCCCGGCGAACGCGCCGATCGACGACCTGATGCAGGCACGCCGGGGCGCGGCGCGGGACGAGGGCGGGCGGCTGGCGGCCTCGGGCACGCCCGACCGGGCGCTGGTCGCGGCGCTGCTCGAACATCCGTATTTCTTCCGTATCCCGCCCAAGTCGCTGGATCGAAACGATTTTACCGGGGTGCTGGCCCCGGTGGCGGCGCTGCCGGATGCCGATGCCGCCGCGACGCTGACCGCGGCGGCGGCGGCCTGCGTCAAGGCCGGGTTCGGCCATTTCCCCGCCCTGCCCGCGCGGCTCTTGGTCACCGGCGGCGGACGGCACAATCCGGCGCTGATGGCGATGCTGGCGGACGCGCTGCCGGTGCCGGTCGATCCGGTCGAGGCGGCGGGATTCGACGGCGACATGCTGGAGGCACAGGCGTTCGCCTTCCTCGCGGTGCGGGTGGCGCGGGGCCTCGCCACCTCCTGCCCCGGCACCACCGGGGTCGCGGCGGCGGTGGGCGGCGGGCGCGTGAGCGAGCCCGGCGGCGCGGCGGCGGCGGGCTGACGCACTCCCCCTGCCCGCTCCGACACAGGAGCAACGGAGGGCAGCGGCCGACCGCGGGGGGCCGCTGCAACACCTGTGGATGGCAGTTTATGGTGCCTAATACCCCTACGCCTGTTCCTGTTGAAACGTTGCAATAGCGGCCGCCCGTGCGGGCGGTCGGCCGCTGCCCGGCGGCGCGTGCCGCGCCTTGATTCCGGGCTGGGAGCGCGCGCATCCGGCAATCTGCCCACCTCCTTTGCCCGACACAGGATCGCGAACGCTCCGGGCCGAAGGTGAATCGGCCTTGCGCCGCAAGCGCGGCATTTTTTCATACCGGCCCACCATCGGCCGACGCGCGCCCCCTTGCCCTGCCCCGGCGGCTGCGCTACATACCGCCCGGTGATGCGGGTATGGTGAAATGGTATCACACGAGCTTCCCAAGCTCTTGGCGCGGGTTCGATTCCCGCTACCCGCTCCAGCCCCCCCGTTCCAGCCCCCTTGCCTTGTCAGGCGGGTCGCCCACTCACCGCAGCCGCGGCGCGGGGCCGAGCGGGATCGGCCCGAGGCTCATCATCCCGAACTGGAAGTAAAGCGGCAGATCGACCGTATCGGGGTCGTCGCCGCTTGCGGCCAGCAGGGCGAGCGCGCGTTCCCATGTCGGCGCGGTCTCGGGCGCGACCAGCCCCGCCGCCACCGCCGCCGCCAGCGCCGCGCGCCAGTCGGTGACGCGAAAGCCGATCCGCCCCTCGGCAAGGCCCGAAGGCCCGGGCCCGACCTGGCCGGTGCCGTGGATCGCCATGTCGCCCCAGACCAGACGCACCTCGCGCAGCCGCAACGCCGTCACCTCGGGCCGGGTCCGGCCCGCATGCCGGTCGATGGGCGCGCTCAGCGCCAGTTCCAGATCGAGCCGCAGCGAATCGATGATCCCGGGCAGCGACACGCCCGCAGGCAGCGCCGCCAGCACCGCCGGGTCGGGCGCCAGCCCCCCGGCCTCGATCCCCAGATCGTGGCCATTCGCGGTCGCCGCCGACTGCCGGGTGGCGATCCGCAACCCCTCGGCCCGCCACTCCTGTCCGAAGCCGCGCGCCGTCACACCCTCGCCCACCGCCGTCACCCGGTCGAGCGTCAGCGCCGGGCCCGGCACCACGACGACACTGGCCCGCAGCCGCCCGGCCTCGACCGTCACATCGCCGAACGGGGTCGTGACCACCTGCCCGGGCGGCAGCGCGGCGATCACATGCCAGGGCCGGTAGCTGAGCGCGAGCATCTGCGCGAAAGGCCCGCGCCAGCCCCAGCCGCTCCACGGATCGTAAAGCACCGGCCCGGTCACCGTCAGGTCGAGCCGGTTCGGGAAACCCTGCACCGCGACGCTTTCATAATGCGCGACCCGCCCGGCGGCCTCCTGCGCGGCAAAGAACCCCGCCGCCTCGCGTTCCAGCGTGCGGGCGCCGAACCACCACCAGCCGCCCCAGAGGACGGCCGCCAGCATCACCAGCCACAGCAGGACACGCATCCCCGCCCCTTTTCAAATCCGCCGCCCTGCTGTTTACAGGGGCCGCGGGACAAGGACCAGTCACATGCGCGGCACGGGCGAAGGGCTTTGGGTATTCGGCTACGGGTCGCTGATCTGGGATCCGGGCTTTCCGGTGGCGGAGCGGCGGATCGCCCGGCTGCACGGCTGGCACCGCAGCTTCTGCATGCGTTCGATCCACCATCGCGGCACGGCCGAGGCGCCGGGGCTGGTGCTGGCGCTCGACGCCGCCGAGGGGGCGCATTGCGACGGGGTGGCGTTCCGGGTGCGCGAGGGGGCCGAGGGCGACACCATCGCGCAACTGCGCGAGCGGGAGCTGATCTCCTCGGCCTATCTGGAAACCCGGCTCATGGCCGAGGCGGAAGGTGCGCGCGAAGTGCTGGCCTATGTGATCGACCCCGGCCACGTGCAGTATTGCGGCGGGCTGCCGCTCGAGGAACAGGCCCGGATCATCGCCCTCGCCGAGGGCGGGCGGGGCACCAACCGCGACTACCTGTGGAACACCGCCGCGCATCTGGAGGAACTGGGGATCGGCGACGCCGACCTTTCCTGGCTTTCGGCGCGGGTCCGGGCGCTCTGCGGGACATAGCGGCGCAGGCCGGGGGCGCAACTTTCACCCGGAGTGCCGCCTTCGCCCGGAATCAAGGCGCGCCAGCGCCGCCGGGCAGCGGCCGACCGCCCGTCCGGGCGGGCGCTGCCCTCCGTTGCGACGGATGCGACTGGGGGCGGTGCGCTGAAGCGCACCCTACAGGACTGGGTGCCGGACCGGGGCACAGCCCCCTTGCCCGGAATCAAGGTGCGCAAGCACCGCCGGGCAGCGGCCGACCGCCCCTCTGGCGGCCGCTATTGCAACGTTTCAACATGCACATACGTGGGGGTATCCGGCACCATAAACTGCCAGACGACAGGTGTTGCGGCGGCCCCCCGCGGCCGGCCGCTGCCCTCTTGTTGCGTATGAAACCGGCCGGGAGTGGTGCGCTGAAGCACACCCTACGGTGCGCTGCGAAACCTCCGCCCGGTCGGACCCTGCCCTCTGTTGCAATGGATTGGCCTCGGGCAGTTATACCGGCCAACACGCAAGACACACACCGCCCCGCGCTCACGCGTCCGGACACACGATTGCCGGTTGGCAGCCGCAGCGCCCGCGCCTATGGTCGGGCCACAAGACAAGGGCAGGATGCGACCCGTGGACAGAACCGCGCAGAAAGCCGCACAGGGCGCGCATGTCACCTTTACCCAGCCGGTGCGTCAGGTCGTCCTGATGCTGATCGTGCTCGCGCTGGTGGGCACGGGGGTCTATCTGATCTACCCCTCGGTCGAGGGGGTGTTCCTGACCAGCCCCTGGCTCAACGGGTTCATCGGCATGGTGTTCCTGATCGGGCTTGCCGCCTGTTTCTGGCAGGTGATGCAACTGGTGGTCTCGGTCAGCTGGATCGAGGCTTTCGCCGCCCGCCGCCCCGGCACCCAGCTTGACACCCAGCTTGCCGCCGCGCCGCGCCTGCTCGCGCCGCTCGCCGCGCTGCTGGGCACGCGGGGCGAGCGGATGCACATCTCCGCCACCTCGGCGCGTTCGATCCTCGATTCCGTCTCGACCCGGATCGAGGAGGCGCGCGACATCACCCGCTACCTCGTCAGCCTGCTGATCTTCCTCGGGCTGCTCGGCACCTTCTACGGCCTTGCCACCACCGTCCCCGCCGTGGTCGAGATCATCCGCAGCCTTGCCCCGCAGGAAGGCGAAACCGCCGTCGAGGTGTTCGAACACCTGATGGGCGGGCTGGAAACCCAGTTCGGCGGCATGGGCACGGCCTTTTCCACCTCGCTGATCGGGCTCAGCGGCTCGCTGGTCGTCGGGCTCCTGGAACTGTTCGCCAGCCACGGCCAGAACCGCTTCTACCGCGAGCTGGAGGAATGGCTTTCCACCATCACCCGGCTCGGCTTTGCCAGCGGCGACGGCGACGGCGAAAGCCCCGACCAGTCGGCGCTGGTCTCGGTCCTCGACCAGATGGTGACGCAGATGGAGGCCGCCCGCGACCGAAGGGCCGAGGACCGCGCCGCCTTCGCCGGGCAGATGGCGGGGATCGAGGCCGCGCTGGCGCGGATCTCCGACCGGCTTTCGGCCGAGACCGGCCAGGCCGTGGCCGCGACCGAGGCGATGAGCGACGCGCTTTCCCGCGTCACCAGCCGGATCGGCGCCGAAGGCAGCAGCCAGCGCGAGGTGCTGGAACGCATCGCCGGGGGGCAGGAGCGGCTGGTCGCGCTGGTGACCGGGCGCGGCGAGGCCGAGGACGGCTTCGGCAGCGATGCCGAAAGCCGGATGCGGCTACGCTCGATCGACGTACAACTGCTGCGGATTCTCGAAGAAATCTCGGCCGGGCGGCAGGAAAGCGTCTCGGACCTGCGCGCCGACATCTCGGCGCTGACCCATGCGGTGCGTCTGCTGTCGCGGGGGCGTGGCGGGGGGGCGGAATGACGCTGGCACGGCGCGGCGGGCAGCGGGGATCGGGCAATATCTGGCCAGGCTTCGTCGATGCCATGTCGGCGCTGCTGCTGGTGCTGATGTTCGTGCTGTCGATCTTCATGATCGTGCAATCGGTGCTGCGCGAGACCATCACCGCCAAGGACAGCCAGCTTGACGCGCTTGAGGGGCAGTTGCAGGGGCTGGCCGACGCACTGGGGCTGGAACGGCTCTCGGTGCAGCGGCTGGAGTCGGAGGTCGGGCGGCTGTCCTCGGACCTTGCCGACGAGCGGGCCGAGGGCGCGGTGCAATCGGCGCTGATCGCCACGCTCACCGGCCAGCTTGCGGCGCGCGAGGGGAAACTGGCCGCCGCCACGTTGCGGATATCCGATTTCGAGGCGCAGGTGGCGGCGCTCCTGTCCGAACGCGACACGGCGCTGGCCGAGGGCGAGCGGCTCGGGGCCGAGGTCGAGGAACTGGAAGCGGCGCGGCAGGTGCTGATCGGCGAATCCGAGGCGCTGCAACTGGCGCTGGCCCGCGCCCGCGACGAGATCGACGAGGCGGCGGAAGCCGCCCGGCTGGCGGCCGCCCGCCGCGAGGCGCTGGAGGCGATGATCGCCGGGCTGCAAGCCGAGGCGGCCGAGACCGAAGCCTCGCTGGCCGATGCGCTGGCCCGGCTCCAGACCGGCGCCGAGGAACGCACGACGCTGGAAGGCGCACTCGCGGCGCTGGAGGAGAGCGAGGCCACGGCGATCGCCAGCGCCGAGGAACTGCGCGACCGGCTCGCGGCGCTGGAGGCGGACCTGACCGAGGCCGAGCGGGCGCGGCTGGTGGAGATGGCCGCCGCCGAAGCCCTGCGCGAACGGCTGGCCGGGGCCGAGGCCGCGCTGTCGGACGAGGAGGCCGCCCGGCTGGCCGAGGCCGCCGCCGCCGAGGCCCTGCGGGAACGGCTGCGGACGGCGGATACCGAACTGACCGCCATGACGCTTGCGCTTGAGGACCAGCGCCGCCGGGCCGAGGAAACGCTGACCCTGCTCGCCGCCGCCGAGGCCGCGCGCGAGAACCTCGACCAGCGGCTGGCCGAGGCGCTGGCGGCGCGGCTTGCGGCCGATGCGGCCCGCGAGGCGGCACAGGTGGAACAGGGCGAGATGGAGCGCCGTCTGGCCGAGGCGCTGGCCGAGCGCGACATGGCAAGGGCCGAGGCCGAGGCGCTGGCCGGGGATGCCGAGAGCGCCGGGCTCGACCGCGCGGAACTGGAGGAACGCCTCGCCGCCGCGCTGGTCGCACGCCTCGTGGCCGAGGCCGAGGCCCGCCAGTCCGGCAGCCGGGCCGAGGAACGCGCGGCGCTGCTGGCCACCGCCCGCCGCGCGCTGGCCGAGGAGGAGGCCCGCGGCGCCGAAAGCGCAAGGCAGGTCGCGCTGCTCAACGAACAGATCGCCAGCCTGCGGGCGCAGCTGGGCGCGTTGCAGGGCTTGCTGGACACCGCCGCCGCGCGCGACAGCGAGGCCCGCATCCAGATCGACACGCTGGGCAGCCAGTTGAACGCGGCCCTCGCCCAGGCCGCCAGCGAACAGCGCCGCCGGGCCGAACTGGAAGAGGCCGAGCGGCGGCGGCTGGAAGAGGAGGCCCGCAGGCTGGAACATTTCCGCTCCGAGTTCTTCGGCCAGTTGCGCGGCGTGCTCGCGGGGCGCGAGGGGGTGCGGATCGTCGGCGACCGTTTCGTGTTCTCGTCGGAGGTGCTGTTCGAACCCGGCTCGGCCACGCTTGCCGCCGAGGGCCGGGCGCAGATCGAGAACGTGGCGCGGACGCTGCTGGATGTGTCCGGCCAGATCCCGCCGGGGATCGACTGGATCCTGCGGGTCGACGGCCATACCGACATCACGCCGCTGTCGGGTTTCGGCGAGTTCCGCGACAACTGGGAACTCAGCCAGGCGCGGGCGCTGTCGGTGGTGCGCTTCATGCAGGAGAACCTCGGTTTTCCGCCCGAACGGATGGCGGCAACCGGCTTCGGGGAATACCGCCCGGTCGCCCCCGGCGACAGCCCGCAGGAACTGGCGCTGAACCGCCGGATCGAGTTGAAGCTGACCGAACGGTAAGCGGCAAGCGGGGTGGTGGGCGGAATCGCCCCCCGGTTGGCCCCATTCGCAACAAGAGGGCAGCGGTCGACCGCGGGGGGCCGCTGCAACACTTGTGGTCTGGCAGTTTATGGTGCCGGCTACCCCCAACGTATGTGCCTGCGGTGACGTTGCAGGAGCGGCCGCCGTCGTGCCGAAGGCACGCCTCCGGCGTGACGCGGGCGGTCGGCCACTGCCCGGGCCGCTGGCGTGGCTGTTCCGGGCATGGGGGGTGCGCGTGAGCACACCCTACAGCTGCGCAACCCTGTAGGGTGCGCTCACGCGCACCGCCCCCGACAGTCGAATCACCCGCCGGACCGCCACCGCGCCCCGCCCGCCGTTAGCGCCAACGCCGCGGCGCTTTTTCGCGCAACGCGGGTGTTTGCGGTAACATATTGATAAAAAACCCGTTTCACCCTTCCGGAATGTCGTCCGCCGGGGTATGAGCGCGCGAATGACAGACTGCAACCCGCGCAGGACGGAGGCGAGACCATGACCATCACCATCGGTATCAACGGCTTCGGACGGATCGGCCGCTGCACGCTGGCGCATATCGCCGAAAGCGGCCGCAACGACGTGCAGGTGGTGGCGGTCAACGCCACCGGCCCGATCGAGACCAACGCCCATCTGCTGAAATACGACTCGGTCCATGGCCGGTTCGGCGGCACGGTGCGAGTCGAGGGCAGCACGCTCGACCTCGGGCGCGGGCCGATCCGGGTGATGTCCACCTACGACCCGACCGAACTCGACTGGCAGGGCGTGGACGTGGTGCTGGAATGCACCGGCAAGTTCAACGACCGGGCGAAATCGGCGGTGCACCTCGACCGCGGCGCGAAACGGGTGCTGATTTCGGCCCCCGCCCGCACCGCCGACAAGACGGTGATCTACGGCGTGAACCACCGCGACCTTCTGCCCGAACATCTGGTGGTCTCGAACGGTTCCTGCACCACGAACTGCCTCGCGCCGCTGGCCAAGGTGCTGAACGATTCGATCGGCATCGAATCCGGGGTGATGACCACGATCCACAGCTATACCGGCGACCAGCCGACGCTCGACCGCCGCCACAAGGATCTGTATCGCGCCCGCGCCGCGGCGATGGCGATGATCCCGACCTCGACCGGCGCGGCCAAGACCATCGGCGAGGTGCTGCCGGAACTGGAAGGCAAGCTCGACGGCACCGCGATCCGGGTGCCGACGCCCAACGTCTCGGCGGTCGATCTGACCTTCTACGCGGGCAAGGACGTGACCGTGGCCGACGTGAACGAAATCGTGCGCGAGGCGGCGGCGGGCCATATGGGCGCGGTGCTGGCCTGGGATCCAGAACCCAAGGTCTCGATCGACTTCAACCACACGCCGCATTCGTCGATCTTCGCCCCCGACCAGACCAAGGTGGTGGGCAGGCGCCTGGTGCGGGTGCTGGCCTGGTATGACAACGAATGGGGCTTTTCCTGCCGCATGGCCGATGTGGCCGGCGTCATCGGCCGGCTGCTCTGAGGCAGGTCTGGTGAACAAGGGCCACACGTAAACGGGGGCGGGCGTGACCAACGGGATCGCGCTGGCGATCGGGGGCGCGATCGCCGCGCTGGTGGCGCTCGACCTGCTGGTGTTCGGCTGGGATCTGCACCTGTTCCTCGGCCGCAAGTTCGTCGATCTGGTGGAATATGTCTCGTTCTGGCGCTGAGCACGGCGCTTTCTGAAGGGTGCGAAGCGGTGAGCAAGACTTCCCGGCATGCGGCACGCCGGGAGCCTCCGACGGGGATATTTTCATCAAGGCGAAAGACAGGAAGCGTGTAATATTCTTTCGACACCTCCAGGATCAAGGCGATAGCCCCGCCACCGCCCCGTCTCGATATCATCGACCACCTGCCCGACAACGCGAAATCCGCCTTCGAGGAGGCCGGGGCGAACCATGCAGATGGCCGCATCGCCAGCGCGGACAGCCACCTGCCGATGCACCGGAAGATCGTTCCGGCGCTGCGCACCCAGCTGCACATCGCCGGGGACGGTCCCGGTACGCTGATCTGGGACACGGCCACCGGCAAGCCCTTCACCAAGGAGCGTATCTTCCGCGCGTGGGACAAGGTCCGCGCGCTCGCCGCCCAGCCGGTGCCCTCGGCATCCTCGACCCGGTGGGGCGCGGCCTGCGCCGCACCTTCGGCAACCTGTCCCGCGCGGACGGCGCCGGGTCAACGACACCAGCAACGGCCAGCGTGCCGACATGATCGCCATGCTGCGCGAATACCTCGCCCGGGTGGAAGGGCGGGCGATGGATGAGCCGGGGCGGCCGCAATGATCGCCACAGCCCGAAACGTATGGAGAACACGGGCCGATTTGCAACCGTGCATCCTGCCGGTTTTCGGCTGCGCCAGTCTGGGGACCGGCGCCCGTCCGTCACGGACGCGTCGGATCGTCGGACGGAGAGCCCCGATTTTTACCTGCAAAATCTCTTGCAATCGCCGGGGATCACAGCTAAATCGCCCCTGTGCCGACGTAGCTCAGTTGGTTAGAGCACCAGATTGTGGATCTGGGGGTCCCCCGTTCAAGTCGGGGCGTCGGTACCATTCCCCCGCGAACATTCCGCCGTTGCCACCGCTGGCGGCGCCTGCGATCGGCCGACAGGCGCGTTCCGGCCGGGCGGAACAAGGGCCTGCCGACAAGGGCGGGACCGCGGGCAGGACCGCGCCGCCGGGTGCGGATCTGGCCCATGAAACACCCCGGCCCGCCGATCCCCGGCATGGGAGACCGGCCGGCGGGCGGGTGGAAAAGGGGAAATCCGCGGACGGCACGACGGCACTGTCGAACCATGTAAATGCAGGCACTGGCTACGAAAAACCGCTAACTGTGTCACGCCGTCCACGTGGGTTATTGATACGCCGGACACCCCCCGGCAGCAACCTGTCTGTTGAGACAGGTTTGCGGATTGAAAGCGAAACAGTCGCCCTTCATTCTTTCCGGTCGGGGAACAGTTGAAGGGCGGCAGGCTTGCCAGCCCGGCCGTTCGGCGCTAGGGCGGGACGAAACGCAAGGAAAGCCGCCATGGGCATCGACAAGCAAAGCGATATCGCCGCGAATCTCCAGATCGGGCCGACCACGCTCGGGATGGTGCGGATCTATGTCGAGGGGCCGGGGGTCGAACTGCCGCTCGACTTCGATCCCGACGAGGCCGAGGAGATCGCCGAGGAGCTGCGCGCCGCCGCCGGACACGCCCGGCGGATGGGCGCGAAGCCCGGCAAGACCCGGGGCTGATCCCCTGCCCCGCCGCCGCCCTCGCCCGGCCGACCTCAGCCCGCCAGCGCCCTGCCCAGCCGCGGCAGCCGCGCCCGGCGCAACAGCCCGCGCAAGGCGACCTCGCGCCCGGCCGCCGTCTCGGCCCTTGCATGGACCCCGGCGATCACCCGCGCCACCGCCTCCGGGTGATGCGACCAGAATTCCCACAGCAACCCGTCCGGCTCGCGCCGGACGATGCCCTCTCCGGCCAGCACCCGCAGCGGAAAATCGCCGGTGTTCAGCGTGACCAGCGCATCCGCCCCGGCCGCCACCGCGACCGCGAGCACATGCCGGTCGTCGGGGTCGGGCAGGTGCAGCCGGGCCTCGACCCCGGGTGCGGCGGGCAGCATCGCCTCGGGGAAACGCGCGCATATCAGCGCCGCGTCGGCCCGCGCCCGCGCCTCGGCCTCCGGTCCGATCCGGCGGGTGGCGCGGCACCATTCCTCGATGATCCGCCCGGACCACAACGGGCGATAGATCCCCTCCGCGGCGACACCCAGCAGGATCTCGCGCAGAACCGTGGGAAAAAGCACGCAGGCGTCGAGAACCGCCCTCATCCGCCCGGCCGGGAAAACAGCGTCTTGCGGATGCGGCGAATGGCACCAGGCCGGGGGCGGGGCGAAGTCGGGGGGCGCGCGCTCATGCCCCTCCTTAACCTGTCCCGCCTTGTGGTGAAAGGGTCTGTGGAATGACGGCTGAAACGAGAAAACCCCGGCATATTTCCGGGGTTTTTCCACAATTTTGAAACAATATTGCCGTGTGGCGGGGATCAGGCCGTGCGCGATCCCTGCCCGCGCAGGCTGGAGAACAGCGCGGCGATGCGGCGACCGAAACCTGTCATCAGGTCGGCGAACACCTCGGCGCGCAGCTTGCGGGCCTCATGCAGGATGGCAAGATTGTCGTATCGGAAGTCGTCGTTTCTGTAGGTCATCGTCCCGGTTCCTGAGCGCGGCAGGGGGGTCCTGCCGCTCGGGATCGAGATAGGTTCCGCAACCCGGGACAACAACCGCCAGAAGCGCAGACCCGCCATGCACATGCCGCAACGCAGCGAACGCGGCCCGGAGCATTGCCCTGTTAGCGCGAACAACCTATAGAGAGAATACAGGGAAAACATTCGGGCCACCAGCAAAAACGGCCAGCAAAAACGGGACGGGACGCCATGCCGCTGGACAGCACCATCGACCGGGTGACCGACCGGATCCGCGCCCGGTCCGAGGCCACGCGCACGGCCTACCTGGCGCGGATCACCCGGGCCCATGCGGCGGGTCCGGCACGGGCGCATCTGTCCTGCTCGAACCAGGCCCATGCCTATGCGGCGATGGCGGGTGACAAGGCGGCGCTGGCGGCGGCGCGGGCACCGCATCTGGGCATCGTGACCGCCTATAACGACATGCTTTCAGCCCATCGACCCTATGAGGACTACCCCGAGGCGATCCGCGCCGCCGCCCGGGCCGCGGGGGCGACCGCGCAGGTGGCGGGTGGCGTGCCCGCCATGTGCGACGGGGTGACCCAAGGCCAGCCGGGGATGGAACTGTCGCTGTTCTCCCGCGACGTGATCGCGCTGGCGGCGGGCGTGGCGATGAGCCACAACTGCTTCGACGCGGCGCTCTGGCTCGGGGTCTGCGACAAGATCGTGCCGGGGCTGGTGATGGCGGCGGCGACCTTCGGCCATGTGCCCGCGGTCTTCGTGCCGGCCGGGCCGATGACCTCCGGCCTGCCGAACGATGAAAAGGCCAGGGTGCGCGAGGCTTTCGCCACCGGCGCCGTGGGGCGCGAGGCGCTGATGGCGGCCGAGATGGCCAGCTACCACGGCCCCGGCACCTGCACCTTCTACGGCACCGCGAACACCAACCAGATGCTGATGGAGTTCATGGGCCTGCACCTGCCCGGCGCGGCTTTCGTCAACCCCGGCACGCCCTTGCGCGCCGCGCTGACCGAAGCGGCGGTGGCGCGCGCGGCGGCGATCACCGCGCTGGGCAACGACTGGCGGCCGGTCGGGCACATCCTCGACGAGCGCGCCTTCGTCAACGGCATCGTCGGGCTGATGGCGACGGGCGGCTCGACCAACCTCGTGCTGCACCTGCCAGCCATGGCCCGCGCCGCCGGGTTGATCCTCGACCCCGGCGATTTCGCCGCGATCGCCCGGGCCGTGCCGCTGATGGCGCGGGTCTATCCGAACGGGCTGGCCGACGTGAACCATTTCCACGCCGCGGGCGGCACCGCCTTTCTGGTCGGTCAGTTGCTGGAGGCCGGGCTTTTGCACGAGGATGCACTGACCGTGGCCGAAGGCGGCCTTGCCGCCTATGCGACCGAGCCGCGGCTGGCCGCCGACGCGGCCGGGTCCGCCGTTGTTCATCCGGCTGCGCATGGCTCCTTTCCCCTTCCCTCCGGTTCCCTGTCTTCTTCCGGCATATCCGCCGATACGCCTGCGGCCGATACTCCCGGTGCCGCCGGTTCCGATCCGGCCGTCACCTCCGGCAATGGCGCCACCGCATCCGACGCTCCGATCCCGGCCGACGCCCCCACTGCCGTCCCGGGCACCCTTGCTGCCCCGGCCGACACCCCCGCACCGGCCCCGGGCGCCCTGCCCCCGGATGCCGACATCGCCCCCCCAGCCCTCCTCGCCGCCCGGCTGGTCTGGGTGCCCGGCCCGCGCGAGAGCCTGAACGACCGCATCCTGCGCCCGGTGAGCGACCCGTTCCAGCCGACCGGCGGGCTGGTGTCCCTCGACGGCAACCTCGGGCGGGCGGTGCTCAAGACCTCGGCCATCCCGGCCGACCGCCATGCGATCGAGGCCCCGGCGCGCATCTTCCATCACCAGCTTGAGGTGCGCGAAGCCTTCCGGCGCGGCGAATTCACCGCTGACACGGTGATCGTGCTGCGCTTTCAGGGCCCGCGCGCCAACGGGATGCCGGAACTTCACGCGCTGACCCCCGTGCTTTCGGTGTTGCAGGAGCGCGGGCTGCGGGTGGCGCTGGTCACCGACGGGCGCATGTCCGGCGCCTCCGGCAAGGTGCCCGCGGCGATCCATCTTTCCCCCGAGGCGGCCGAGGGCGGGCCGCTGGCCCGGCTGCGCGACGGCGACCTGATCCGGCTGGACGCCGGGACCGGCGTGCTGGAGGCGAAGGTGCCCGACCTGCACGACCGCCCGCCGGTCATGCCCGATCTGTCCGCCAATGCCGAGGGGATCGGACGCGAGCTGTTCGCCGCCTTCCGTGCCCATGTCGGCCCCGCCACCACCGGCGCGAGCGTGATTCTGTAAGGGTTTCCCATGTCTGCATCCAGTTCCTCCTCCGATCCATTGCCGGGCCGTGATTCGCATCCTGCCCGCGCCGGGTTGACAAAAGGTGAACAGGCTTCGCGCCGCTGCGCCGAACTCTGCGCGATGGCGCCGGTGATCCCGGTGCTGGTGGTCGAACACGCGGCCCATGCCCGGCCGCTGGCCGAGGCGCTGGTCGCGGGCGGGTTGCCGGTGCTGGAGGTGACCCTGCGCACCCCGGCGGCGCTCGACGCGATCCGGGCGATGGCCGACGTGCCCGGCGCGGTCGTGGGCGCGGGAACCCTGCTCACCCCCGCCGATGTCGCGGCGGCGAAGGCGGCGGGGGCCGCGTTCGGCGTCTCGCCCGGCGCGACGGACCGGCTGCTCGATGCCTGCGCGGCCGAGGGGCTGGCGCTGCTGCCCGGCGCGGCGACGGCAAGCGAGGCGATGCGGCTGTGGGAACGGGGTTATTCGGTGCAGAAGTTCTTTCCCGCCGCGACCTCCGGCGGCCCCACGGCGCTGCGGGCACTGGCCGGGCCATTGCCACAGGTCCGCTTTTGCCCGACCGGCGGCATAACCAGCGAAAACATGAGCGATTACCTGGGCTTGCCGAATGTTCTTTGCGTGGGAGGAAGCTGGGTCGCCCCCCCGGCGATGCTGGCGGCGGAAGACTGGGCCGGGGTCGAGGCGCTGGCCCGGGATGCTGTCCGGCGGTAGCGCCTGAGGATTCTGTGGAAGCCTCCGGCGGGGATATTTTCATCAAGGCAAAATATTATTATAATCAGATTCTTGATAGAGAAATATCATGTTACGCATGAGATAGACGCGATAACATCCTCATATTTCACTGCAAATCCCGAACCCTCCCCGCCCGTCCGCCGCGTCTTCGAGGCGGGCGGGCCTGTTCCAGCCCGGCGGCCAGCACCGCGCTCATCGGATGGTCGGGCGCGCCCGTGGCATGGGTGGCGATCAGGCTGCGCAACGCCTCGGTCACATCGACCCCAGGCGCGAGGCTGAGCGCCCAATCGACGAAGATCGAGCGGCATTCATCGGTGGCGATCCCCTCGATCCGGTAGCTTTCGCGGATCAGGCCCTTCGGGTCGGCCTCGTTCGGCTGCATCATGCGTCTCCCCATTCTCAGGCCCTGATCCGGGCGGCAATGACGGTTGCGGCGGCCTCGGCGGCGCTGTCCATCCGGGCTGCGAGTGCGGCGGGGTCGGGCGCGTCGGCCTCGCGCAGCAGGAAGGCGCGCGCGCCCTCGCCCAAGCTGTCGGGGGCGGGCGGCCGGTCGCCGAGCAGCCGCCCGGCGCATTGCACCCGCCAGAACAGCCGGTAGGCGGCGAGCAGCACGGTTTCCTCGTCCTTCGTCAGCCAGCCGGAACGGACGCCGGCGCGCAACTGCGCCTCGGTCCGCCGGGCCGGATCACCGGCGCGCAGGGCCGCGGTCTGGGCCAGAAGCTCGATGTCCATCAGCCGACCGGGGCCGTCCCGAGCCTCCCATACGCCGCCGGGCCGGGCAACCAGAAGCCGGGCGCGCATTTCGGTCACATCCTCAAAAACCCTTGCTTCACAACCCTTTACCGGCAAAATCTCACGCCGGAACGCCTCGACCTCCGCCCCCAGTTCGGCGCTGCCCGCCACCGGCCGGGCGCGGGTCAGCGCCAGATGTTCCCATGTCCAGGCCTCGTCGGTCTGATAGGCACGGAACGCGCCAAGCGAGGTTGCCACCGGCCCCTGGCGGCCAGAGGGGCGCAGGCGCATGTCCACTTCGTAAAGCCGCCCCTCGGCCATCGGTGCGGAGAGTGCGGTGACCAGTGCCTGGGTCAGCCGCGCGTAATAGGTTCGGGCTGCAAGCGGCCGTGAACCTTGAGAAATCTCATCCCCAGGCGCGTCGTAGATCACGATCAGGTCGAGGTCGGACCCGGCGTTCAGCCGCCCGGCCCCGAGGCTGCCCATCCCCAGCACCGCCGCGCCCCGGCCCGGCATCGGCCCGTGTTTGCGGGCGAATTCCGCCGCGACCGGGGGCCAGAGCGCCGCCACCACCGCTTCGGCCAGATCGGCGTATTGCTTGCCGGCCTCGAAAGCGTCGATCAGCCCGCGCAGGTGGTGCACGCCGATGCGGAAGTGCCATTCCTTCATCCAGGCCCGGGTGCCGTCGAGCCTGCGCTCGTAATCCGGCACCGGGTCGAGCCGCGCCGCCAGTTCCGCCGCCAGCGCCGCCGCCCCCGGCCAGGGCGCGAAGAAATCGCCGCCCAGCACCGCGTCGAGCACCGCGGAATTGCGTGAAAGATAGCGTGCAAGCCCCGGCGCCGTCGCGGAAATATCGGCGATGAGATCCACCAGTTGCGGCGTCGCCTCGAACAGCGAGAAGATCTGCACCCCGGCGGGCAGGCCCGACAGGAACCCGTCGAAGGCCACCAGCGCCTCGTCGGGGTTGGCGGCGCGCATCAGCGCCCGCAGGATCGCCGGGCGCAGGCGCTTGAAGATCTCGACCGCGCGGGCCGAACGCAGGGCGGGATATCCGCGCCAGCCCTCGACGATGGCGCGGGCGCGGTCGGACAGTTCCGGCCCGGCCTCGGCCTTGCCGGGGGCGAAGAAGCCCTCGGTCAGTTCGGCGACCCGCCCGAGCCGCCCGCACAGGGTATCGAGGAAGGCGGCGGTGTCGGTTTGGCCGCAGAACCGGGCGATTCGGTCCAGCCCCTCGGGCGTTACCGGCATGTCGTGGGTCTGGGCGTCCTGCACCATTTGCAGGCGGTGTTCGATCTCGCGATGGGCACGGTAATGCGCGGTCAACTCGTCCGTCACCTCGCGCGGCACCCAGCCCTTGTCGGCCAGCGCGGCCAGCGCGGGCACGGTGCCGCGGGCGCGCAGGTCCGGGTCGCGGCCCCCGGCGATCAACTGGCGGGTCTGGGTGAAGAATTCGATCTCGCGGATGCCGCCGATCCCGAGCTTCATGTTGTGCCCCGCGACCCAGATCGGCCCGGCGAGGCCCTTGTGGTCGCGGATCCGCAGCCGCATGTCATGGGCGTCCTGGATCGCGGCGAAGTCGAGGTGGCGGCGCCAGACGAAGGGGGTCAGGGTTTTCAGGAACCGCGCACCGGCCGCGAGGTCGCCGGCGCAGGGCCGGGCCTTGATATAGGCGGCGCGCTCCCACGTGCGGCCGAGGCTTTCGTAATAGGTTTCGGCGGCGGCCAGCGACAGGCACACCGGCGTCACCGAGGCGTCGGGGCGCAGCCGCAGGTCGGTGCGGAACACATAGCCGTCGCCGGTGATGTCGGAAAGCAGCGCCGTCATCTTGCGGGTCACGCGGATGAAGGCGGCGCGGGCCTCCTGCTGGTCGGCGGCGTCGTAGCGGGTTTCGTCGAACAGGCAGATCAGGTCGATGTCGGAGGAATAGTTGAGTTCCCCCGCGCCCATCTTGCCCATGGCGAGCACCACCATGCCCCCGGCGGTCTCCGCGTCCTCCGGGGCGGCACCGGGCAGCTTGCCGCGACGGATTTCCTCGGCCACGAGGCGTTTTATGGCGAGGTCCACCGCCCTGTCGGCCAGAAGGGTGAGCGCCCCGGTCACCTGTTCCAGCGGCCAGACCCCGCCGAGATCGGCGAGCGCGGCAAGCAGCGCGATCCGCCGCCTGGCCTGCCGCAGCCCCGGGCCGAGTTCGGCAAGCGGCAATGGGTCGAGCGCGGCCAGCGCGGCGTCCCGCGCCGTCTCGGGCGGGGTGTCCAGTGTATCGGCCAGCCAGTCGCCCTCGCGCCGGATCAGCGCGGCAAGATAGGGGCTGCACCCGGCCGCACCGGCGATCAGCCCGGCCGCCGCGCCGGAATACCCCGCCGCCGCCGCCTGCCCGGCGGCGGGGTCGAACGGCAGGGGCTGGCGGCGGATGCGGTCGCGCAGGGTCATGGCCGCACCATGGCGGCGCCGGGGCGGGCGGTCAACGGGCCTTTGCGGGGGCTTGCGGGGCGCCCCGGCCGGGGGCATGGTGCGCGCGGCAGGCAGGGAGGAACGGTGATGAGCAAGAGCCTCGCAAGGGTGCGCGCGGCGCTGGAGACGGCGGGCGTGCCCGCGCATATCCTGGAGATGGCCGAAAGCACCCGCACCGCGCCCGAGGCGGCCGCCGCGGCGGGCTGCGAACTCGACCAGATCGTGAAGTCGATCGTGTTCCGCGGCGCGGAGACGGGCGAGGTGCTGCTGTTCCTGACCGCGGGCGGCAACCTCGTGTGCAACGAACGGGCCGGGGAACTGGCGGGCGAGACGCTGGAGAGGGCCGACGCGGCGCTGGTCCGCGCGCGCACCGGCTTTGCCATCGGCGGCGTGGCGCCGGTGGGGCATCTTGCGCCGGTGCGGGCCTGGCTCGACCCCCGACTGATGGACTTCTCCGAGGTCTGGGCCGCGGCCGGAACCCCGCGCCACATCTTCGCCATCGACCCGGCGCGGCTGCCCGGGCTGACCGGCGCGATCCCGGCGGGCTTCACCCTGCCCGGCCGGGGTGCGGGGCCGTGAGGGCGCAGGGCACGGCCCGCCCGCCGAACCCGCGAACCGCCGGGGGCGACGGCGGCGCGTGAAAACGCGCACCGTCAGGGGGCGAAAGCCCCTGCCCTTCCTTCAGGCGGCGCCTACCCTTTCTTCAGGCAGCGGTTGCCCAGCGTCTCGGCGATCTGCACCGCATTGAGCGCCGCGCCCTTGCGCAGGTTGTCGGACACGCACCACAGGTTGAGGCCGTTTTCTACCGTCGAATCCTGCCGGATCCGGCTGATGAAGGTGGCGTAGTCGCCCACGCATTCGACCGGGGTGACGTAGCCCCCCGCCTCGCGCTTGTCCACGACCAGCACACCGGGCGCCTCGCGCAGGATGTCGCGGGCCTCGTCCTCGTCGAGGAAATCCTCGAACTCGATGTTGATCGCCTCGGAATGGCCGACGAAGACCGGCACCCGCACGCAGGTCGCGGTGACCCTGATCTTCGGATCGAGGATCTTCTTGGTCTCGGCGACCATCTTCCACTCTTCCTTGGTGGAGCCGTCGTCGAGGAACACGTCGATATGCGGGATCACGTTGAAGGCGATCTGCTTCTGGAACTTCTTCGGCGCGACTTCCTGCCCCGGCACGAAGAGGCCCTTGGTCTGGTCCCAAAGCTCGTCCATGCCGTCCTTGCCCGCGCCCGAGACCGACTGGTAGGTCGAGACCACCACCCGCTTGATCCGCGCCCGGTCGTGCAGCGGCTTCAGCGCCACCACCATCTGCGCGGTCGAGCAGTTCGGGTTGGCGATGATCATCTTCGCCCGGTAGTCCTCGACCGCCTCGGGGTTCACCTCGGGCACCACCAGCGGCACCTCGGGGTCGTAGCGGTAGAGCGAGGAGTTGTCGATCACCACGCAGCCCGCGGCGGTGGCGCGCGGGGCATGGATTTTCGTCGCCTCCGAGCCGATGGCGAACAACGCCATGTCCCAGCCCTCGAAGTCGAAGGTCTCAAGATCCCTGGTCTTCAGTGTCCTGTCGCCGAAGCTCACCTCGGTTCCGAGGCTGCGGCGCGAGGCAAGCACCGCGATCTCGGCGACCGGGAATTCCCGCTCGGCAAGGATGTTCAGCATTTCACGGCCCACGCTCCCCGTGGCGCCCACGACGACGATCCTGTAGCCCATCCCGGACCTCCTTCATCTTACGCTGCGCGCCATAGCGCAAAGCGGTGCGGGGTGAAAGGGGGCAGCGGTGGCGCCGGTCAGTCGCGCCGGTCCTGGGCAAAGGCGTAGATCACGCAGCCCGCCAGCAGGATCAGCCCGAAAAAGCCGAACAGCAGCCCGTAGGCATCAGCCCCGCCCCCCGGCACCGACCCATGCACCCGCCCGCTTGCCACCTGCGCGACCCCGACCCCGCCAATGGCGAACAGGTTGAGCAGCGTCACCCCCCGGCCCACCAGATGCGTCGGGAACAGCGCCCTTCCATGCGCCATCAGCATCGGGAACGAGGCCCCGAACGCCCCCACCGCCGCGATGAGCGCCGCCGCCGCCCACCAGCCGGACCCGGGCGCGGCCCAGAGCGCCATGAGCGCCGCCGTGCAAAGCAGGTTGCCCACCAGCACCACCCCCTTGCGGGTGCGGAACACCCGGTCGAGCGGCCCGTAGGCAAAGGCCCCCGCCACCATGGCCACGGCCATGATCAGCGTCGCCTGCCCGACCCCGGCGGCATCCGCCCCGAAGACATCGGTGAAATAGGGCCCGACCCACAGGCCCCGGATGCCGCTTGCCGGGGCGGCATGGACCGCCATCAGCGGCAGGATCAGCCAGATCGCCCGCGAGGCCAGGATGCCGCGGAACGACCCCGCCCCGGCAGAGACCCCGGCGCGCGGCGGATCGGGCACGAAGCGCAGGATCGCCGCGGCGGTGGCGAAGGTGATCGCGGCAAGCGCCAGCACCGACTCGCGCCAGCCGAAGGTCTCGGCCGCCCAGGCCATCGGCAGCGCGGCGCCGAGGTTGCCGATCGAACCCACGCCGATGATGACCCCGGCCGCGGTGCCGAACACCGCGGGCGGGAACACCCGGGCGAAGATATAGAGCGAGGCCATCAGCACCGGCGCGCAGCCCGCGCCGATCAGCGCCATTCCGGCCATGATCTGCCACGGCGCCTGCGCCAGCCCGAAGACCAGCGCGCCGCCGCCGCCGCACAGGCCCAGCAGCACCGCCGCCGTCCGCCGTGGCCCGGTCCGGTCCAGCGCCCAGCCCACCGGCAGTTGCAGCGCGGCGAAGGCGAGGAACCACAGCCCCGAGGCATCGGCAAGCTGTTCCGCCGTGGCGCCCACATCGGCTTCGAGCGCGGGCGCCATGACCGCGAGGAAGGCGCGGTAGAACTGGCTGAGCACATAGCCGAGGAGGAAACAGAAAATCCCGACCCGCATGAAATTCTCCCCCGTCGGCAACCCGGCGGACCTGGGCGAAGCGAAGGGGGGGAGGCAATGGGGGGCGGGGGGGGGAACG
>Ga0172382_10004903_pt1 | contig 20245 bp, 20 predicted proteins | sample Leawel138RmetaG_FD_122245 | JGI IMG/M metagenome (GOLD analysis project Ga0172382, IMG submission 122245) | Leachate microbial communities from a municipal landfill in Southern Ontario, Canada - Leachate well 138R metaG | ecosystem: Engineered > Solid waste > Landfill > Unclassified | place... | reverse complement strand
GCCATTGTAATTAAAATTTTGGATGATTATAATGATGACTATAAATTAAAAAGTATAGAAAAAACATTAGACAATAAACCCCTTATCTCAAATGAGCTGATTGAGTTGGGTATCTGGATGAGGGACTATTATCTATCTTCATATATGGATGCACTTCAGCTTGTTTTACCGCCGGGAGACTTTAAAAAAATCAATACTTTTGTCAGTCTAAACAAGATAGAAACACCCAAAGGACTAAATGCTGAAGAAATTTCTGTAATAAATTATCTAGAAAAATCCAAAAGAAAACCATTGGATAAGATAAAAGGAGAATTAAAAATTCCCGGCATAAATAAGATTTTGAATTCTCTGGAAGATAAGGGTCTCATTGAACTTTCGGTAGATATTAGGACGACAATCGATATCAGGACAGAGAGATGGATAAGAATATTAAGTCAAAATATACCCTTGGAGCAAATATACAAAAAAATCGGCAAGAGGGCAAGTAAGCAGAGGGAAATAATAAAATTCTTGTATGAAATTAAGGATATTTCATTCAAAGATTTTTCAAGGTTTGTAAATACGTCATTATCCACAGTGAAATCTTTGGAAGGCAAGGGCTTAGTTGAGCTATACGAAAAAGAAGTCGGAAGGCAACCCATAAAAAAAGAAATAGCTGATTACCTAAAACACCAGCTATCTGATGAGCAAAAGGCTGTTTTTAATAGAATTATTAGGTCTTTCTATGGAGAAGATAAGCACAATAAATTTTTAATCCATGGGGTGACAGGCAGTGGCAAGACAGAGATATACCTGCAATTAGTAGAGGAGATGCTGAAAATGGGCAAAGATTCCATTGTCCTAGTTCCAGAGATTTCCTTAACGCCCCAGACCATAGACAGGTTTGTAGGCAGATTTGGAGACTTGGTTGCCCTATTGCACAGCAAATTGTCATATGGGGAAAGGTTTGATGAATGGAGGAAAATAAAGGAGGGAAGGGCCAAGATTGTCATAGGGGCTAGGTCAGCTGTATTTGCACCCTTTAAAAATCTTGGATTAATAATTATAGATGAGGAACACGAATCTAGCTACAAATCTAGCCAAAGCCCAAAATACAATACAATAGAAGTAGCTGGCAAAAGGGCCCAGCTTGAATCTGGTTTTCTAGTAGTTGGTTCAGCTACTCCATCCCTTGAGACATATTTTTCTAGCCTCCATGGGGATTATCTTCTTTTGGAGCTAAAAGAAAGGATAAACAACTACGATTTACCCAGTATAAGCCTAGTGGATATGAGGGAAGAGTTAAATAAGGGTAACAAGTCAATCTTCAGTGAAAAACTATATAATTCTATCTTGGAGAACCTAGAAAAGGGAAGGCAAACCATATTGTTTTTAAATAGAAGGGGATTTTCTACATTTGTATCCTGCCGAAACTGCGGCTATGTTGTTAAATGCCAGAACTGTGATATCTCTATGACCTACCACAGAAATATTAATAAATTGAGGTGTCATTACTGTGGTTTAGCCATGGATCCACCAAAAATCTGTCCCATATGCAAGAGCAATTATATAAAATACTTTGGAATAGGAACTGAAAAGGTAGAGGAAGTTACTAGGGAACTCTTCCCCCAGGCCAGGATTGCAAGGATGGATATGGATACAACTACAAGAAAGGGAAGCCATGAAAACATATTAGAAGCAATGAAGAAGGGTAAGCTAGACATCTTAATTGGCACACAGATGATATCTAAGGGCCTAGATTTCAAAAATGTTACCTTGGTTGGGATTATAGCAGCTGATATAACCCTGAATCTACCAGATTTTCGTTCGCCGGAGAGAACCTTTCAGTTGATAACTCAGGTGGCAGGTCGGGCTGGTAGAGGGGACTATAAGGGCGAGGTAATACTTCAAACATATAATCCTGAACACTACAGTATTGTCCTATCTAAAGACCACAATTATAAAGAGTTTTATGAGATGGAGATAAAATTAAGGGAGGAGTTCTTATATCCGCCCCATATAAGGCTTGTAAGTATCCTCATATACGGTGAAGATAAGGTAAAAGTTGCATCGTATTCTAAAGAGATATATAATTTAATAGTAGAAAATATTAGCTGGATACCTAGGGAAAAATTAGGGAAATATCTTATAGGTCCATATCCGGCACCCTTGGAAAAGATAAGCAATAATTTTCGATGGTTGATTTTGATAAAGACTGAGGAAAAAGATTTTGAAGGTTTAAAGTCCCTGGTTAAAAGGGTATGTATAAATAATGAGTTTAAATTGCAACTGGATCGAGTAAAGACTAGTATACAGATAGATCCAAATTCAATATTGTAGGAGGAAAATATATGGCACTTAGACAAATAAGAATAGACAGCGATCCAATTTTGAGAAAGAAGTCTAGGGAAATTACTGAAATTACGGAGAGAATAAGAGTAATGCTAGACGATATGATAGAGACCATGAATGAAGCGGATGGCGTTGGATTGGCAGCCCCACAAATAGGCGTCCTTAGAAGGGCCGTAGTTATAGATATAGGACAGGGGCCATTGAAACTTATAAACCCTGAAATATTAGAAATGGAAGGGGATGTGGTGGATGTAGAAGGTTGTTTATCAGTTCCCGGAAGGTCAGGTACTGTTGCTAGACCAGAGAGGGTCAAAATCAGCTACCTAGATGAAGATGGTAATAGAAAAGAACTTGAGGGCGAAGGCCTCTTAGCCAGAGCTATATGTCATGAAATTGACCACTTAGAGGGCATATTATATATAGATAAAATGATAGAGGAAGTCAAGCTAGAGGAAAATGAAGAGGTGTAAGATGAATATAATTTTTATGGGTACTCCCGACTTTGCAGTACCGACTCTTGAAGCCCTGTACTCAAAAGGCTATACCATCGATTTGGTGGTAACTCAAAAGGATAGACCCAGGGGAAGGGGAAAGAGGTCCTTTATACCCCAGTAAAGGAGAAGGCCCTAGAGTTTGGACTTGAAGTTTTTCAGCCAGACTCAATTAACTCCCCCCAGAGTCTAGAAATGCTGGAAAAGTATAGGCCAGATTTTTTAGTAGTAGTCGCATACGGCCAGATATTGAAAAAACAAGTACTTGAAATCCCTAAATATGGTTCCTACAATGTCCACGCTTCCTTGCTACCAAAATACAGGGGTGCGGCACCAATAAACTGGGCCATCATCAATGGAGAGAAAGAGACAGGGGTTACTATTATGGAGATGGAAGAAGGTTTGGATTCAGGGGATATAATTCTCAAGAAGTCTATTCCAATAGAGAGTGATGATGACTCTATCTCTATTCACAATAAATTATCTGAACTTGGGGGTAAATTGATAGTAGGGGCCCTAGATAAAATAGCAAGTGGAGATTTTATAAAAATTCCACAAAACCACCAAGAATCCACATATGCTGTAAAGCTGAGCAAGGACTTTGGAAAAATAGATTGGAAGAAAACTGGTAGGGACATCATAAACCTAATTAGAGGTTTAAAACCCTGGCCTTGGGCATATTTTAAGTATAATGAAGTAACCGTAAAAGCTCACAAGGCAAAAATAATTGCTCAAACTGGAAAAGGTGAAATTGGAGAAATCTTAAAGGTTAATAGTGAAGGTATATTTGTATATGCCAGTGATAGTATAATTGTAGTGGAGGAAATACAATTTCCTGGAAAAAGAAAAATGACAGTAGAGGAATATCTGCGGGGAAATACAATTGAAGTAGGGCTTGTATTAGATTAAATTAGGAAGGAGAATGTAAATGCCTGGATATTATGGAATGGGTATGGATTATACATGGCTTGTATTTGTGCTTCCTGCATTAATTTTAGCCTCCTATGCTCAAATTAAAATTAGCTCTGCATTTAATAAATACTCAAGGGTATCTAGTGGGACAGGGCTTACAGGTGGACAAATTGCAAGGATGATTTTAGACAAGAATGGCCTATATGATGTGAGAGTTGAACATATTGGAGGTAAGCTGACTGATCATTACGACCCTAGAAGCAAGGTTGTCAGGCTATCTAACACTATCTATAGCGGAACAAGTATAGCCTCTGCAAGTGTGGCTGCCCATGAAGTTGGTCACGCAATACAGCATGCAGATGGTTATTATCCCTTGATTTTGAGAAACAATATAGCCCCAATAGCAAATATCGGATCTAGATTTGCTTGGATACTAATCTTTATAGGGTTTTTAGTTTCTCCAGTTTTTTTAGATCTTGGGATACTCCTATTTTTGACAGTAGTTATTTTTCAAATTGTTACCTTGCCTGTAGAGTTTAATGCAAGCAGCAGGGCGCTTTTACAATTAGAAAATGGAATTATCAGCAGGGAAAATATTAGACCGGCAAGGAAGGTTTTAAGTGCAGCTGCCTTTACCTATGTAGCTGCTACCCTAGTAGCTGTTGGACAGTTGTTGAGACTTTTAGCACAGAGTAATAGAAGAAGAAGATAGGGATAAAGGGGTAGCTACCCCTTTTATTTTCATTATAATGGGAGTGTTTTTATGTCTATAAATTCAAGAGAGATTGTTTTTAATATACTTTTTGAGGTTTTTGAAAGGGATGGCTATTCAAATATTACTCTTAATAAACATTTGGGAGGAGTTGCTGACCCTAGAGAAGAAAACCTTATTAGGGAAATGGTGTATGGTATCATTGAAAATGACATATACTTGGAGGATATTATTTCAAGGGCCTCTAAGATTAAAATTGGAAAAATCCACCCCCAAATCAAGCTGATCCTAAAAATAGGAATTTACCAGTTGCTTTTTATGGATGGCATACCTGACAGGGCCGCCGTCAATGAAACTGTGAATCTGGCTAAAAAACATGGACATAGGGGAACAATTGGATATGTAAATGGAGTTTTAAGAAATATAGGCAGGGATAAGGATGAATTTAAAAACATTGAAAAAAGCAATATAGTAGACTATCTATCAGTCAAATATTCTCATCCTAAATGGCTGGTAAAGAGGTGGATAAAGGATTATGGTCTGAAGTTTACAAAGAACCTATCTAGGGCCAATAACGAGACTCCAAAGCTGAATATAAGGGTCAACAATCTAAAGATAGGAAAAGATGAATTAAGGCAAAGGCTCTTTGAAAAGGGAATTAATGTCCAAGAGGGTAAATATGCCAGGGATATATTAATTATTGATAACCCAACTAGGATAACTTCCTTGGAAGAGTTCAAAGCTGGTTTTTTTACCATACAGGATGAAAGCAGTGCCTTGGTAGCACAAATTTTAGACCCCCTACCGGGCACGACCATTATAGACTTATGTTCTGCACCAGGTGGGAAATCCACACATCTTGCGCAAATGATGAATAACCAGGGAAGGATTTTGAGCCTTGATATACATAAGCACAAGATTAAACTCATAGAGGACAATTCAAAAAGGCTTGGCATAGATATTATAGAAACATATGTCTCTGATGCAGAAAAGTTTAATAAGGATCTTGTAAACTTGGCAGACTATGTTCTAGTAGATGCACCTTGCTCGGGTTTTGGACTTATTAGGAGAAAACCAGAAATAAAAAGGAAGAGGAAAGAAGGAGATATAGAGAAGCTAGTTTCTATCCAAAGAAATATTCTAAATAATGCAAAAGACTATCTCAAGCCTGGGGGAATATTGCTTTATAGCACCTGTACTATTAGCAAAGAAGAAAATATTGATTTGATACAGGAGTTTGTTGATACTAACAAGAACTTTTCTTTCGTGGGCTTTGAGGATAAGATAGACAACCTTGAAAACCCTCATAGTTTAAAAGAAGGATATCTGCAGCTGTTTCCCCATATCCACAATACAGACGGCTTTTTTTATGCAAAATTGATTAAAGAAAGATAGAAATATGACCAGTAATTATGTATAATATTATAATAGAGAACATAGAGGTGATTATTTGATTAGGCCTGAGTTAAACAGTCTGACTTTAAAACAGCTTAAGGATTATATGATTGACATGGGAGAACAATCCTATAGGGGGGAGCAAATCTTCTCTTATTTTCATAGGAATAATGGTCTAGATATTTCCGATTTCAAATTATTGCCATTAGACCTAAGGGATAGATTATCCAATGTGGCAATGGTAAATAAAATGACTATATTTAAGAAGTTCACCTCTAAATTGGACAATACCAACAAGTATCTTATTGCACTAGGGGACAAAAATATCATAGAGTCTGTGATGATGGAATATGGTCATGGCTACACTGCCTGTGTTTCAACTCAAGTAGGGTGCAAAATGGGTTGTTCTTTTTGTGCGTCGACCAAGGAAGGTCTAGTGAGAAATCTAAGCCCGGCAGAAATGCTCAATCAGATTTATTTGATGGAAGAGGATTTAAATATTAAAATATCAAATATTGTTTTAATGGGTAGTGGAGAACCCCTTGATAATTACGACAATGTTCTAGATTTTATAAGTATCATATCCGATGAAAAGGGGCACAAGATTAGCCTTAGAAGCATTACAATCTCAACTTGCGGAATAGTACCTAAAATCTATGAGCTGGCAAAGGAAAAGCTGCCTATTACCTTGTCTATATCTTTGCACTCTCCTTTTAATGAAGAGAGAAAGAAAATAATGCCCATTACTATCAAATATCCAGTAGATGAATTAATAAGGGCATGCAGATATTATTGGGAAGTGACAAAGAGGAGAATAACTTTTGAATATACCTTGATAGAAAATGTGAACGACAGGGAAGAAGACATAAATGAACTTGGAAGAATCTTGAAGGATCTAAGGTGCCATGTTAATCTCATTCCCTTAAACCCAATAGAAGAGTATAAAAAGGACAGGCCAAGTCGGGCAAATATAGAAAGGGTCCAGAGAGCTCTTAAAAAACACAATATTTCAGTTACCATCAGAAAAGAAATGGGAGGAGATATCAGTGCCTCATGTGGTCAATTGAGAAGGTCTATTACCCAGGATGATAAATATAAAGGATTTCAATGGGGTGGTATTATGGTCAGTGGTGCTATATCGGATGTAGGTAAAACCAGAGAAAACAACCAAGATGCCTTTTATGTATCTAAAGATTCTAACCTTCCCTTGTATATGGTAGCCGATGGTATGGGAGGGCACAATGCTGGAGAAGTTGCAAGTGCCATGGCCATGAAACTAATTGCTACTAACTTTGCGGACCATAAGGAGAATTTGACCAGTAGGGAGAAAATTTTCAATCTAATAAAAAAATCCATAGAGGAGGCCAATACAAAGATTTACCTTAAATCCCTTGAAAGTGAGGAATGTAAGGGGATGGGTACCACTATAACCCTAGCATATATACATGAAGGCGAGGTTTTTATAGGACATGTGGGGGACAGCAGAGCCTATTTAATAAGGAGAGGAAATATTGAACAGCTAACAGAGGATCATTCCTTTGTTAACGAATTGATTAAGATTGGTAGTATAACTAAAGAACAGGCGGTAAACCATCCCAAAAAAAACATGATAACAAGGGCAGTTGGATCTAGCAGTATTATCGAATCGGATTTAATAGCTAGAAATTATGAAAAAGAGGACATATTATTTCTTTGCAGTGATGGGCTTTTCAACATGTTAAAAGACTTTGAAATAGTAGAGGTGTTTAGTCAGGAAAGCGACATTCAAAAGGCTTGTGAAAGATTAGCAAACCTAGCCAATAATAGAGGTGGCTTAGATAATATTACTGTAGTGGCTATTAAATTTAACTATGAGGTGAAACAATGATAGGTAAAGTATTAGGCGGTAGATATGAAATAATAGAACAAATAGGTGGTGGAGGTATGGCCTTGGTTTATAAAGCCAAGTGTCAACTATTAGATAGATTTGTAGCAATTAAGGTTTTAAAGGACGAGTATGTAAATGATGAGGACTTTGTCAGGAAGTTTCGAAGGGAATCACAGGCTGCTGCACGGCTTTCTCACCCCAATATTGTAAATATTTACGATGTTGGAGTTGAAAATGATAATGGACATCAAATTCATTATATAGTAATGGAATACATAAAAGGGAAAACCTTAAAGGAGTTAATAAAGGAAAAAGGAAGGCTATCCGTAGAAGATACCTTAAACTTTTCTTATCAGATAGCAGAAGCCTTACAGAATGCACATCAGAATCATATATTTCATCGAGACATAAAACCACATAATATCATGATAACGGAAGATAAAAGAATAAAGGTGACGGATTTTGGAATTGCAAGGGCTGCGACTAGTTCTACTGTAACCACAACATCAAATGTACTAGGTTCTGTTCACTATTTTTCTCCCGAACAAGCTAGAGGCGGTTATACTGACGACAAATCAGATATTTATTCCCTTGGAATCGTGATGTATGAAATGATTACAGGGCAACTCCCCTATGAGGGTGAAAGCCCTATAACTGTGGCACTAAAACACGTACAAGAGGATATCATACCACCAAGGGAAGTGGAAGCCAGTGTGCCAATAGGTCTAGAGACTATCATTTTAAAATGTGTACAAAAAAGACAGGCTGATAGATATAGTGATATAGATAAACTGCTAAAAGATTTAAGGAAAATTGAAATGAACCGAGATGAGGAGATTTTCGATGATATTGACCAAACAGATTCCCACACTAGGTTAATTCCTACAATAAAAGTAGAGGATGAAATAGATATGAAGGACAAGAAAAACAAAAAAGGAAGGAAGAAAAAAGATAATACATTAAAGATTGTATTACTTGGAATATTGCTAGCTTTTCTGTTGGCGGGTAGCTTTTTCTATGGATATTTTAAATTAAAAGATTTTTTAATAACCGAGGATATTCTTGTACCTAGTATAATTGGAGAACAGGAAGAGGTGGCTAGGGAAATTATCGAGGATTTGGGATTAAGATTTGAAGTAAGGAACAGGGTAAAGGATAGTAATTTTGCCCCTGGAGAAGTTATCTTCCAGTCTGTAGATTCCGGGACAGCAGTTAAGAAGGATTTTCCCATTGAAGTAACAATTTGCGAGGGAGAAAATCTAGTTGATGTCCCAGATGTTGTAAATAGGGATTTGGGATATGCAAGAGAGCAGATATTGGATTCGGAACTAAAAATTGAAATAGAATATGAACATTCAGATGAAATCCCCCTAGATGTAGTAATCAGACAAAAACCTGATGGGGGCACAAGTGTAGAGCCAGGTACTAGGGTTACAATTGTTGTAAGCCAGGGAGAGGACATTAAAATTATTGAAATGGAGACACTTGTTGGCAAAAATATTGAGGAAGCAAAAAGAATATTGAAGAGATTGGACTTGGTTGAAGGGGAAATAAGGTTTGAGCCAAATAATGAATTTGCAAAAGACCTAGTCTTTTGGCAGAGCTATGAAGCAGGAATTGAACTTGAAAGCAAAACTGCCGTCGATTTTTACGTCAGCAGTGGTCCAGTCGAGGAGGAGGAAATTGAAGGAGATGGAGAAGGGGAGGACGATTTAGATAGTCCATTTACATTTACCATACCGCCTTTCCAAGACAGGGAAGAAACACAGATAAAAATAATTAGGATACAGGATGGTATATCGAAGGTAGTCTATAACCAAGGCCATAAGGCTAGTGATGGAGATGTAACAATTACTTTAATGGGGAAGATAGGTGCCTTGTTTGACATATATTATGATGATATATACCAGACGACACTTACCAAAAAAGAATAGGGGGTTTTTATGACTGAAGGTATAATTGTTAAGGGTGTTGGGGGTTTTTATTATGTTAATACGGCAGATGGTATAGTGGAGTGCAGGGCCAGGGGCCTATTTAGGGAGGAAAATCAAACTCCCTTGGTAGGTGACAAGGTGAGAATAAGACTCAATCCAGAAGATGGGTCTGGCTATATAGAAGAGATATTTAGGAGAAAAACCCACTTAATTCGACCACAGGTGGCTAATATAACCCAGGCAATTATAGTCATGAGTATAAAGGATCCCATTTTAAATACTTGGCTTTTGGATAGACTGATAGTAATGGTAGAAAGAGAAGGACTTAAAATTACGATTTGCCTAAATAAGAGGGAATTAGCCCCTAAAGAGGTAGACAGGGTTTCCGATATTTATAGATCTGCAGGTTACAATCTTATAGGGACCAGTGTAGAAACTGGAGAGGGGATTGAAGAACTTAAAAAGGAGCTAAAGGGTAATATATCTGTTTTCGCTGGACCCTCTGGAGTAGGGAAGTCCTCTATCCTGAATATAATTAATAAGGATCTTAGGCTTGAAACAGGTAAAATCAGTCAAAAGACAAGGCGTGGAAAGCATACTACCAGACATGTGGAACTCCTTAGGTTGGATGAAAACTCCTTTGTCTTGGATTCCCCAGGATTTGGGTCCTTGAGCCTAGATTTTATAGAAGAAGAATCTCAAGTTAAAGAGTATTTTAGGGAGATAAAAAGCCATGGAAAGGGTTGCAGATTCAATAGTTGCCTGCATGTCAATGAACCAGGATGCCAAATAAAAGCACTAGTGGAGAAGGGAATTATCAACCGAGCAAGGTACGAGAACTATTTAAGCTTTTTAGAGGAAATAAAGAATACTAGGAGGTATTAAATGGCTAAAATTGCGCCTTCATTGCTATCAGCAGATTTTGCTGATTTAAAAAATGAAATTAAAAAGGTAGAAGAAGGTGGTGCTGATTACCTACATTTAGATGTAATGGATGGGATTTATGTTCCAAATATTACATTCGGGCCGCCTGTTATAAAAAGATTAAGGAGGGTTACTAGGCTACCCTTTGATGTACATCTGATGATTGATAGACCTGAAAGATATATAGAAAACTTTGTAGAAGCAGGTGCAGATATTATTACTATCCATCAGGAGGCTACAATTCACCTCCATAGGACTATTCAGCAAATTAAATCCTATGGTATCAAGGCTGGGGTTTCCTTAAATCCTGGGACTGCAATTAGCAATTTGGAGTATATACTTGGCGATATAGATTTAATATTGGTAATGACGGTAAATCCAGGATTTGGTGGTCAAAGCTTTATTGAGTCCATGGGTAAAAAGATTAGGGACTTAAGAAAGATAATTGACCAAGAGAAATCAGATATAATTTTAGAGGTAGATGGCGGTGTTAAACTGGAAAATGCAGAGAAAATACTGAAGTGGGGGGCAGATTTGCTTGTAGTAGGCTCAGATATCTTTAATGCAGAAGATGTTTTGGAGAGGACTAAAAAATTTAAGTCCTTGTAATTAAATTTATCAAGTGCTATAATCAAATTATCATATCATATGCATTGACACTAGGGGAGCCATTTAGGCTGAGAGAGGATTATCCCGACCCTTATAACCTGAACTAGGTAATACTAGCGTAGGGAAGTGTGTATTGTTCTTTAAATACCCATTGCCTACGTTGGTAATGGGATTAATAATTTAAAGGAGGAATTGAAGTGAATAAAGGATGGAATATTAGAATGCTTACAGAAGCTGGGATGATGATTGCCCTAGCTACAATACTAAGCTATGTAAAGGTGTATAGTGCACCTATGGGAGGATCAGTTACTGCCGGAAGTATGATACCTATTATCTTATTTGCTATACGTTGGGGTCTACTACCTGGGTTGGCCATAGGAGGAGTTTATGGTATACTGCAATTCATACTTGAACCCTATTTTTATCATCCAATACAATTCATATTGGATTATCCCTTGGCCTTTGGACTCCTAGGTTTGGCAGGTATTGCCTATTATATAAGGGATAAAAATACAGTAATAGGATATTTTAAGGTTTTTTTAGCAGTTTTCCTTGGGATATTGGGAAGGATGGTGTCACATGTCCTGTCCGGAGTTGTATTTTTTGCTGAATACGCAGGCACTAGTAATCCCTGGATATATTCATTGGAATACAATGCCTACTACCTATTGCCGGAGCTGATTATCTCAGCTATCGTTATATTTATCATTTGGAAACCATTGCAAAAATCTGTTAAAGAAATTTAAAAGGGATGATTTCGTGAAAGGCCTAATTGTATCAAATGGCAGTATAAGGGATTATAAAAGACTGGGAGATGCCATAGACTATGTAAACTTTATAATATGTGCTGATGGGGGCCTTGAACACTTAATTAAAATTGACATTGTCCCCGATTTAGTAATAGGAGATTTGGACTCCATCAGCCCAGATGGATTAAAATACCTTGAGGACAAGGAAATACCCCTAGAAAAATTTCCTAGTATAAAGGATAAAACAGATACTGAATTGGCAATGGAATACCTGATTGGTAGGGGATTTACTGAAATAGTATTTATGGGGGTTACAGGAAGCAGACAAGACCATAGCATGGCCAACATCTTTTTACTAGGCACTTTACTTGATAGGGGAATTAAAGGTAGGATAATTGACGACAACAATATTATCCAGATTGTAGATGATTACTTGGAGCTTAGTCCTAGTAAGGGGCATTATGTATCCTTAATCCCATTGTCTGAAAAAGGAATTAAAGTAAGTTTGAAGGGCTTTTTCTATAATTTAGATATGAAAACCATAGGATTTGCCTCAACATTTGGAATAAGCAATGAGATAATCGAGGATATGGGCTCCATCCAAATACACAGTGGCAAGGCACTTGTGTTCATTTCTAAGGATTAGCCTAGTGAGCTCAATTATTTTTGTAACGACTTCCCTACTATTTGAATAGACTATTATAAATGGTGGGGGGTGCGGCAAATGAGGAGATATTACTATAGATATAGACAGAAATCTAAAAAGATAATAGGTGTTACACTTTGTGCCATAGGTTTTATAATAATAATATACTATTTACCAATAGAACTGATACTTTTGATAATTGGATTAGGCTTGCTGATAATGGGAGGATTAATTTTGAAAATAAAATAAGGCTACCACAATAATTTAGATGGTTAGCCTTATTTTATTTTATTTGGCAAACTATAGTGCTCTTTCAACATATCCAGATCTTAGGCATCTAGTACATACATTAATTCTTTTGGTTTGCCCATTGACAACAGCTCTTACCCTCCTGATATTAGGGGACCAACTTCTAGAACTCTTTTTATTTGAAAAAGTAACCTTATTTCCGAATACCTTGCCCTTTCCACAAACTTCACAAAATCTAGCCATGAAAAACACCTCCTTAATCAATAACTGAATAATTATAATCATAAACAATTATCGCAGCAACACATTATATTTTAACACAGGATTCTATATAAATGCAAGATAAAGTATTATTATATTGAAAATTACAAAGGATATAGTTGAACAATTAATACAATTAAGGTAAAATATAGAATATGGTAGATTTAAATATTAAGGAGGCGATTGTAAATGCCAGCCAAAACCAGCAACGAATTCGGAACCATAAGCATTGACGACAATGTTTTGGAAACATTAGCCGGTATTTCAGCCATGGAAAGCTATGGCATAGTGGGTATGGCTTCCAAAAGTGCAGCAGATGGTTTATTTGAACTATTGAAGTGGGATTACTTGTCAAAGGGTGTAAAAGTGTATTCTAAAGATGGTGCCTTGACCATTGATTTACATGTTATATTAGAATATGGTGTCAATATTTCTGTAGTAGCAGAGAATATAATTGATAGGGTTAAGTTCAATTTAGAGAATTTTACTGGTCTGAAAATAGACAAAATAAATGTGCATGTACAAGGAATTAGAGTAGAAAAGTAGTTTAAGGAGGTACAACAATTGAAAATCGAGATACTAGATGGAGCAATGCTTAAAAATGCCCTAGCAGGGGCGGCAAGGTTCCTAGAGGATAATAAGGAGGAAGTAAACTCCTTAAATGTTTTTCCTGTTCCTGATGGAGATACAGGTACTAATATGTCTTTAACCGTTAATTCGGCTATAAAACAAGGGCTTAACCTAGAGAATGATAGTGTGTCTAAAATCGCATCGGCAGCATCTCATGGCTCTTTAATGGGTGCAAGGGGCAATTCTGGAGTCATATTATCCCAGCTTTTTCGTGGATTTGCCAATGGTCTAGGAGATAGAAAAACGGCTGACACTAAGGTCATTGCCCATGCCTTTAAACAGGCAGCAGATACAGCTTACAAAGCGGTAATGAAGCCTACTGAAGGTACTATATTAACTGTAGCTAGAGAATGTGGTGACTTTGCCATTTCCATATGCAAGGAAGAAAGTGATATATTAAATTTTCTTAAAAGGACCATTGACTATGGTGAAACAGTCTTGGCCAAGACCCCTGAAATGCTTCCAGTATTAAAACAGGCTGGGGTTGTGGATGCAGGAGGAAAGGGCCTACTATATGTATTATTAGGTGCCTATTACGCCCTTTCAGGCAAGGAAATTTCAATTGTAGATTTGCAGCAAGAGAAGGATAAGGACACTGAAGCTATTCAGGTCGGTGAACACCTAGATACTGAAGATATCAAATTTGCCTATTGTACTGAATTTATAATCAATACAGACTATGACAATATTGAATCTTTTAGGGAGGAGCTCTCCATCTTTGGGGATTCCTTAATGGCAGTAGGTGGCGGAGGATTAATAAAGGTCCATATACACACCAACAATCCTGGAACTGTAATGGAGAGGGCACTAGAACTAGGAGAGTTGACAGATATTAAAATTGATAATATGAAGTATCAGCATGAAGAAATACTCTTAAAATCAGCTAGTGCAGAATACAATTTAGACAAAAAATATTCCTTCATATCTATTTCTGCAGGAGAGGGGATTGATGCAATATTTAGGGATTTAAATGTGGATGTTCTTGTGGCTGGTGGCCAAACTATGAATCCCAGTACAGAAGATATTATAAAGGCAATTGACAAGACCACTGGTGAGAATGTCTTTATTTTCCCCAACAACAGCAATATAATTTTAGCTGCAGAGCAGACTAAGGAACTAAGCAATAGAAACATAGTTGTTATTCCATCAAAAACTATACCCCAGGGAATTTCAGCACTCTTGTCCTTTAGTGAATCTAAATCATTAGAAGACAATATTGAAGAAATGATGGAGTCAATTAAGTCTGTAAAGACTGGTCAAGTCACTTATTCAGTAAGGGATACAGAATTTAACAATACAAAAATTTACAAGGATGATATAATTGGAATTTTTGAAGACAATATTGTAGCAAATGGAAAAGATATAAATATTGTTTCTTCTAAGCTAATTGAAAATATGATAGATGAAGATATTTCCCTAGTTACAATATTGTATGGAAGTGATATAACTGAGGAGATAGCAAAGGAACTAGAAAGCCAATTATCTAGTATATACGATGAAATAGATATTGAACTAATATATGGTGGCCAACCTATATACTATTATATTTTCTCTGTAGAATAAATACCCTGCCCTTGGTAGGGTATTTTAATATTGAAAGAAGGAGTGAACCACCATGGATTACCTATCAACCAATATCCAGTACCTGAAGGGAGTGGGGCCAAAAAGAGCTGCGAGATTGAGGCGGTTAAAGATCAATACAGTTGAAGACCTATTCTACTATATACCTAGGGATTATGATGATAGGTCTAGCTTTAAAAGCATGAGGGAATGTACAATCGGTGAGAAGGCAAGCCTAGAAGTTGAAGTAATCGGGGAAGCAATCATTTTTAGACCTAAAAGGGGCCTTTCTATTTTAAAAATCCCTGTAAAGGACAGCTCCTACAATGGATATTTAACTTGGTTTAATCAGGAATACCTTAAGGATAAGTTCTCTTATGGAGATAAATATGTGGTGAATGGGAAGATAAATAAAAGGGGATTAGAAGTTCAAATAATGAACCCTGTTTTTGAAAAGTATGATTCTAAGGACAAGATTGGTAGGATTATACCTATTTACGGATTGACAGAAGGATTGAGCAACAATGAACTAATTAAGATAATTGATAGATCAATTAAAGATTATTTAAACCACGTGGACGAAATTTTACCAATTAGAATAATTGAGAAATATAAGCTTCTAGGAATAAAGGAGGCATTAGAAAACATTCATTTTCCCAAATCCAAGAGATTGCTAGAAGAAGCTAGAAGGAGGCTGGTTTTTCAAGAATTGCTAGTTCTGCAAATAGGACTCTTCATAATGAAGAGAAAAAGCATGGATGATAGGGGCGGAATCATTTTTGAAAAATCAGATGAAATAGAAGGATTTATCAATAGGCTTCCATTTAATCTTACTAAAGCACAAGAAAATGTATTTTCAGAAATAGAGAAAGATATGGGAAAAGATAGGCAAATGAATAGGATGGTCCAGGGAGATGTGGGATCTGGTAAAACAATCCTTGCTATCCTTGCCATGTTTAGGGCAGTTAAGGCAGGCTATCAGGCAGTAATGATGGCACCGACGGAGATTTTAGCAGTTCAGCATTATGAAACATTAAAAGACTTATTTTTGGGATATGGTATAAATGTAGAAATCCTGATTGGAAGTATTTCCTTGAAAAAAAAGGAGCAAATATTGTCAGATTTAAGAGATGGGACAATTAATGCTTTAGTGGGCACCCATGCGATTATACAGGACAATGTGGAATTTTACAAGCTTGGACTTGCCATAACAGATGAACAACATAGGTTTGGCGTCAAACAAAGGGCGGTTTTAAATAAAAAGGGCAAAAATCCTGATATTCTTGTAATGACTGCGACTCCAATCCCTAGAACGCTAGCACTTATCCTATATGGAGATTTAGATATATCCATAATCAATGAGTTGCCTCCCGGCAGAAAGGAAATTGAGACCTATGCAGTTGGGCCAGACCTAATTGAAAGAACAAATAAGTTTATTGAAAAACAGCTAGTAGACGGGAGACAGGCCTACATTGTATGCCCATTAATTGAGGAAAGTGAGAGTATGATGATTAAAGCCGCAGAGGATTTGTATGAGGATTTTCGTCATAAGATTTTCAAGGAATTTAGGGTTGGATTGTTACATGGGAAAATGAAATCAAAGGACAAAGACCAGGTCATGGAGGACTTTAAAAACCATAAGATTGATATTTTAGTTTCTACAACAGTTATCGAAGTAGGCGTAAATGTACCAAATGCTAATATTATGGTAGTATACAATGCTGAAAGGTTTGGATTGGCACAATTACACCAATTGAGAGGAAGAGTAGGCAGAGGGGAATATCAGTCTTATTGTATACTAATCAATGAAAGCAAGAGTCAAATATCTAGAGAGAGAATGAGAGTGCTACAGTCCACAAGCAATGGTTTTATTATTTCTGAAAAGGATCTAGAGCTCAGGGGTCCCGGTGAATTCTTTGGTACGAGACAGCATGGGCTACCAGAACTGAGAATTGCAAATTTATTTTCTGATATAGATATTTTAAAAATGGCACAAAATGAATCTATTGAAATATTGAAGGCTTCACCCCAGCTTGAAGATAAAGACTTTAATGGTATAAAAAGTGACTTGCTAAAGATGTTTAAAAACTCTGGGGAAAATTTAATATTTAATTGATATTGATAAAAAACTAATAAATATGGTAAGATATCGTTGTAAAGTATAAGGAGGTAGGCTGTTGAGGGTAATTTCAGGGACGAGAAAGGGACACAAATTAAAAACCTTAAAAGGGCAGGATGTCAGACCAACTGAGGATAGGATAAAGGAATCTCTCTTTAATATAATAGGTCAAATAGACAGGGAATCCATAGTACTGGACGCCTTTGCTGGAAGTGGCTCTATCGGAATTGAATTTCTGAGCAGGGGGGCAAGGCATGGCCATTTCGCCGATAAGAGCAGCCGGAGCATTGGGGTCATCAGGGAGAATTTAAGGCATACTAAATTTTTGGATAATAGTACAGTCTATCATATGGATAGCCTTGACCTACTTACTATTCTTAAAAAAAGAAATATATCCTTTGATTATATATATATTGATCCTCCTTTTGGTCAGGGCTTGATCCATGGAATATTGGAAAAGATTAGCCAAGTAAATATATTAAAAGATGACGGAAAGATAATAGTTGAACACGAATCAAAGTTAGTTTTAGAAGAAAGATATTTAGATTTTAGTATGGTGGATAAAAGAAAATACGGTAGCAAAACACTAACATTCTATGAGAAAATAATCTAGGAGGAAAATTTATGAAAGCAATATATCCGGGAAGCTTTGATCCAGTAACCTATGGACATTTAGATATAATAGAAAGAGCTGCTGAAAAGATGGAGCATTTAACAGTTGCAGTTTTGGACAACCCGTCTAAGAACAGTCTTTTTTCAATTGAGGAGAGAATAGAACTGCTCAAAGAAGTGACTAGGCATCTAGCTAATGTTGAAATTGACTATTTTTCGGGTCTTTTGTCTGATTACGCCACTAGCAAAGGATGTTATAATATGGTAAGAGGGCTTAGGGCTGTTTCAGACTTTGAATATGAAATGCAAATGGCCTTGGTAAATAGAAGCTTAGACTCTAAAATAGAAACATTTTTCTTGGCATCTGATAATAAATATGCCTACTTAAGTTCAAGTATTGTGAAAGAAATTGCTAAGTTCGGTGGAAATATATCGCATTTTGTACCTGAGTCAGTTGAACTAGCATTAAAGCAAAAATTTAAAGGAGGAAAATAAAATGGAAGTTTTGAGGCTAATCGATGAAATTGAAGATATTGTTGAAGCGGGGACCACAGTTCCATTTTCGGGTAAGGTAATGGTCGATAAATTTGAAATCCTTGAAATAATCAAAGAGATAAGGATTAAATTGCCCGATGAGATTAAACAAGCCGCATGGATCAAGGATGAAAGGCAACGTATTTTGGCTCAGGCCCAAAAAGATGCAGATACCTTATTAGAGGAGGCAGAGTATAAGCTAGAAGAATTAATAGATGAGGAAGAGATAACTAAAAAAGCCAATTCTAGGGCGGATGAAATCGTTTCAAAGGCTCAGACCAATGCCAAAGAAATTAGGTTGGGGGCCCTTGATTATGCTGACACAATATTAGAAGAAACCCAAGATAATTTAAAAGAACTGATACAACTTCTAAATGAAAACAGAAAAGAATTGAGAGGAACTAATTAGTTTTTTTCATCAGGCATATGAATAAAAAGGTAATTATAGAAATTATAGATATATACAGGATATTTAATATTAGTAATTTGCTAGAATTAATTAAAACAGAGAACCAGTCTAGAAAATTATATGGGGAAATGAAATCCACATTGTTAGAGTAGGTGGTATGTACATAATTCTTGTATATTGCAATGTAGAAGATGTAGCTTAGTATTGAAGAAAACAGGCCATGTAGAATTTTAGATATCATGAACAGTTTACCATTTAAATCAGTGCGGTTGATAAAGTGTAGGGCCTGGCTATGGACTGATAATCCACCCCATCCGACAATAAAATTGATAATTAATAATTTGTTTAGGATAGGTGCATTCGAATGGGCGATTATCTTGCAGCCCATGGTCATTTCAAATAGCCCTACTATTATGCCTTTTATAAATTCCTTTTCCACAGGTAAAATTGCGTCTAGGATATTCAATAATTTTGATACTGTATTTATATTAAATAAGATTTCTATTACAACTGAATAGAATATTACTATACCACCAATTAACAGGAGAGCATCCATACTTTCCTTAATACTATTTGCTATTAGGGAGCTTATGGATTTTTTTGTATTTATCCAGCTAATTATTGAGTTATTAATATCCCTATAGTATTCCCTAGGAGTGATATTTTGATTATTTATCCTCTTTTTATATTTATAAAACCTAAAAATTAATCCTAGGATTAACATTGAAATATAGTGGGGAATTATAATAAGAGTTCCTAATCTTGAGTCTCCAAGCATTCCTACAGCAAGGGCACCAATCATAAAGATAGGTCCTGAGCTGCTGGTAAAACAAAGGAGTCTATTCCCCTCCTCCCTGGATATTAATTTTTTTTCCCTTAGCCTTGAGGTCAATTTTGTTCCCACAGGGTAGCCGGAAAGTATAGACATGGACAGTGGAAAAATCCCCTCACCAGAGGTATTGAAAATCGGTAGCATTATAGGTTTCAATAGCTTGCCCAAGATATCAATAAATCCTAGGCCTATGAGCATTTCGGAAATAATAAAGAAAGGAAGTAGGGAGGGTAAGATAATATTAAACCATACGAGGATACCCTGGCTTGCCGATTGCAAAGATAAGCTAGGATTAGATATTATGCCAAACAAAAGACCTAGGAGCAAAAGTAGGAAAAATATATTTATATAGTATTTTTTATGACCCAATCTAAAATTCATTTCCATCCCCCTGAGATAATCCTATGTCCGAAGATGGAATTCTATGATGCTTATTTGATGTAAGGCGAATTATAGTAGTCCATATTGG
>Ga0172382_10004901_pt1 | contig 20250 bp, 22 predicted proteins | sample Leawel138RmetaG_FD_122245 | JGI IMG/M metagenome (GOLD analysis project Ga0172382, IMG submission 122245) | Leachate microbial communities from a municipal landfill in Southern Ontario, Canada - Leachate well 138R metaG | ecosystem: Engineered > Solid waste > Landfill > Unclassified | place... | reverse complement strand
CATAATCATCTTACTATTAGCATTAGGTATAATTATAGTGACTGTAATGAAAGCAATTAATATAATTGCCCTTGAAAATTTCAAAAGATTAAAACTCATTATTAATCACCTGTTTTTATATAGTAAATAATTGTTACTTCCATTTGTGATATATCATCAGTTGAATCGTCCAGATTTAGGTTTAAAAAACTATCCGGTGCAAAGTCTGCATCCGAAAGAGTACCATCATCTTCCTGCCTTTGGGCGTCGGCAATTGTGATCGATTCAGACGTACTTTGAGTGGTCCCTGCCCGATCGTCCCATTCTTCAAGGACATGGGTATCGGACATTGTTCCACCACTTATTGTATACCCAAGTATTTTGACACCAAACGGATAGGCTCTTGCATCAAAGTGTTTCAGGATAATATCATCAGATTCTACCTGAACAAGATCTGGTTGTAAAACTGGAATTGTTTCACAGAAGACTGTAGGAATAGCTCTATTTTGAGATCCATCATAAACGCGAATTTGCTCATCATCTGAGTCCCACGCGAATTCACCTTCCGCATCAACTGTTGGATTTGTACTTGATGTCATAGGTATACTACCTGTAATCACTCTAAGTTTTAATGTACCATTATCATCATAAATTTCAACTGTTATACCATCTGGATATATATTTGCAGGTGTAGATGCTGTAAAATTATATCCCATAAAAGCATTTGCTGTAGGAGCGTCAATCTCAACTTTTAATCCTAATTCTGTACCTATTGCAGTAAATAACTCATTTAATGTATCATCTGCCGCTGTTCCAAATCCAAAAGTATCACCTGTAATCAACCCAATATCTGTTGAATTTGCAATTGTACTAAAACTTTCTATATCTCCAACAATAATACCATCGGTTATATTATACAAACCAACCCATGTTTCATCACTTAATCTATAAATACCAAGCCAATCATCAGTACCTTGACTGACTCCTCCCATTGACCAGTTATCACCATCGGCCACGGCTAACATACCATTTTCTGGAATTGGCGGTGCTGAAGAAAGGACTCTATGTAAAACAGAATTTGAACTTATTTTACCATTTACATCAAATTCATTTACCAATATATGAACACCAGCTGTTGAGTAATCATCTGGTCTTATATAATCAGGATCACTATCAGCCGTTGTAGAGGATGAATCAAAAGTATAAAATCTTAATTTACCATCAGTTGTTACAACTATACTTATATCATCATCTTGTAATATAGATACAGATGTGGCATCAAGACATCCTGTTGTTCCGCCAGATGTGCATGTATATCCTCTAATTTTTGTAGCTCCTGTTCTTTCTGTTAAAGCTAATAGTTCTTCTCTTGACATTGTACTTGATTTATCAAGTAATGAACAGCTAGTTGAAACAACTAGTATTAATATCAAAAATATATATTTTAAAAATTTCATCTTATATCCTTATAAAATAAAGTCTATCATCATAACTATTTGGTTTCCAAATTTCTTCTGTTTGTGGTTCAACTAAAATTAATCCTTCTTCACAAATTGCAATATTTGCTGTGTGTGCATCGCTCCAACCATTCCACATTGTTCCATTTGCCTCACCGTATGCTATTGTATATATTTTACCATTAAATTTATTCATACCTTTATCAATAAAATATTTTTTCACAAAAGCATTTGAAAATAAAGCATAATCATCACAATCACCTAAATTTTTCATTTTTGCCACATTACTTTCTTTTACTGCAATTTCCAATTCAGTTAATTTAGGACTTAAATAAAATCCATCCTGTAGATAAATTTCTTCCAATTTTTTAAAATTTGGCCACATATCTTTTATCATTTTTCTAATTTTAGAAGATTTTATAAGTTTCATAATATTATGTAGTTATGGAAATTACTCCGCTAGCATTAAACTGAATTGTAAAAGTGCCGTTACTTACTGTTTGATTTGATCCAAAATCAAACAAACAAATAAGAGGATCCGCTGGTGATGTTGGAGTATCATCGTAAATAACAGCATATCTAGCGGTAAATGATGCGTTTGGCCATTGAGCATCATTAAAATCCAAAGTTGTTGTTGTTCCTGCTGTTTCCCAGGAAACACCTGTTAAAGAAACACCGCCTGCTGTATATCCAGTACCTGATACTTCCACAGAACCTAAATCAGCAACAACAGTATCTGTTGCATCAATGGTATATGATTCCGTCAACAACATACATTTTAATGTATCATTATCTAAATCTATTGTACCGTCTCCTAAATATTTTGGAAAACTACTAAAAATTATATCTGCCATTTTTTATATCTGCTCCTTCTTTCAATTTATATTTATATTTATTTAATAACCTATTTCTATTCCATATCCTTCCCACGTTTCTTCTAATCTTAATTTTTCTTCTAATTCTCTTTTTTCTTCTTTTGCTTCAGATACCAATGTATCTCCATCTAAAGATATACCTTGATTGCCTATAGAACCAAAATTTGCAAATTTTCTTCTTATGGTTCCTAATATTTCTTTACATTCAGCTGTGGCAAAATCATATATCCAATCACTAGTAAAAAAATATGAATCACTATCATTATTAGACCAATTAGATACATTACTACTACCTTCAATCATATACGATCTTAGCAACACAAATCCTGGTGAATCAATAGTATACACAACACCATCTTGTGTTACTGATAAAGAATTACCAATAGGCGGTGCTGGTTGAATTTGTAATTGGTTATGGTATCTATGATACTTCCAATTGTATTTTGAAACTGTATATTTTCTAATAGTATCTAAGAAATCTCTTGCTATATGATATGAAACTAATGTATACCCACCACCTGCTGTTGAGAACAGAGATTCATACATACCTTGATTGAATAAATAATTTTCTATAGTAAATAATGTATTTATACCACCAGTTGTATAACCACTGTCATCATAAGAAACAATTTCTTTTACACCTATTGGTAAATCATATATTGTTTGTCCAGCCGACAAAGCCAAAGTAAAAAAGGTTTCTTGTGTTGCTTGACCAACAGCCCATTTTATAAATTTATCTCTCGCATAATCTATAGCATCATTTATTTGAGAATTATCCAATTCTACTTTTATAAGAGGATGTCCTAAACGACGCTTTATTTTTTGAGCTAATTGATTTCTTGTTATAGACATTTAAATAAAAATCCTTATTTATTGAAATAAAACATAACATGTTAAAAGTATTTATTTTATCATTTTTTAATCACCCATAGCATCGGAATCCGTCAACCAAGACCAATCCTCTTCTATCATATTATTAATATCTGCTAATATTCCCCATGCATCTTCACTTTCTTCTTTTTTAATAAATTCATAATTATCATCTAATATATCCATTTCAAATAAATAACAAGCCCAATATAAACCTGATACTAAATCATCAAGTGTATCTTTACCAAAAAATTTTCCATTTTCTTCTATAAAAGAACCAAGTTCTTTTAATGTTTTATCATGTCTAATTCTTATTGAACCATCTTCTATTAATTTTTTCATTAAAAGAACTGCTTTAGGTTTTGTGGATCTAGAGGCTCTGATACCAAGACCAGATTCTTTAGAACCAGAATTAACTAAATTTTCATTTTCATGATCCCACCAAATTCTTCTAACAACAGCGGCACCTTCTGAATTATTTTCTACCATTATATAGGCATTATTATAAAAAATTGAAAGTCTGTGTATTATATCCGCAAAGTCATAAACATCAGTTAAATTATCATGAAATACAGCAACTTGTGATAACTTTATTGGTTTAACACTTTCGATTTTTAAAACTTGAATAACCGAATAATTTTCACCAGTACCTTTTGCAGTATCCACACCCATTACATATAAGCATTCTGGGTCCGGTTTCTCCCATATTGCCAACCTATCTTGTAAATCCCAAGCTATAGGATTCAAATTCTTCTTTAAAATCACCTTTAATATTTCAGGACCAATAACTGTATTAGTAGATCCGATAAACTGAACCGCGAATTCTTGATCAAATTGTCGCTGGCCAAGATTTTTAATCTGTTCAGCGGCCCATTCTTTATCTCTACCAGGTACATTTTCCCACGATACTTTTGTCCAACAAAAGGTATTTTTATTAAGTTCTGCATCTGAATATATTCTATGAAAAATATTAAAAAGACCATTAGGTGTAGAAATAATAATAATCTTTGCTTCTTTAGATGCTGAAATTGTGGGATAATTAGCCGCCCAGAATTCCTCAGCCTGACCGCCAGGCACGAAAGCAAATTCATCACATACAAGTAAGTTCATAGTTTCACCACGAAAAGCATCCGCAGAAGTTGCAGATATAACCATTCGAGTTCCATTATCAAAAGCTATACCTGTTTTTTGATATTCAATAACACCGGGTTTAAGCCATGGAGGAAGAGCTTCATATGTTTTCTTAATACGATGTAAAATCATTTTAGCTGATGATTCTTTATTTGATACTATACCAATAGTTTTGTTTTCATGAAACATTGCATACCATAGGACGTATGCAGAAACAATCGTCGTTTTACCGGATTGTCTACTACATAAGGCAACATTAAATCTATAATCTTGAAATTTTCTTAAAAGTTCTAATTGATAATCATAAGGTTTGAAAAATATTTCACCTCTATCAGGATTAATAATTTTAACATATTTTATAAAATAGTTAACATCTTGCGAACATTCATATAACTCAGATATTTGATTTGGGGAATATTCTATTTCCTCTCTAGGTCTTTTAACAAATTTATCATCATATTTTACCGGCATTTATACACCTCCATTTATTTTAACTACTTTGGAGGTATTTATACAAGAAGCATAAAAAAATGGGCTAAGGAAAATATTTTCCTTAGCCCATTTTTATTTTATATTAATCGTTTTTTATTTCAATTTAATTAAAGGATTTGGATTTTCAAATACATTATTTATATTCATAAAAGATGACCATACATTACCATCACTTCCATTATCCTCTTTTATTTGTGGTTTCTTAAATTGTCCTGATTTATCAACAGCGAGACGACATTTCTGATCATTTATTATGGTTTCTAAAATTACAGGATTACCCCAAATTGTCCATATATGTCTTAAAGTTTCACCTGCATATTTTATATCAAGATCACCACCACTATGATTATGATATAAATATATTATATCCATATCATCAAAATTACCATCTATAATTTCAATATTAGGTATATGTGAATTAGCAAAACTATTTATTATTATATTTGCTACTTGTTCAGCTGTATGTCTCGTTCTAACCAGGTGAATTTTATCTATTTCTTCTTGCACAACATAGATATATAATTTTAATTTATCAACAACTTCTGGTGTTAGAAAGTCTTGAACAAAGAACCAATCTGTATAACTTTTCATAACCTCCATCATTTTTTCTTTACCTTTCATTTCACCAGTATCCCAGTTTTCTTTTTCAATTCTTGATTCACATTCATCATATTCTTTACCATGTCGACCTTTATCCCATCTTTCAACAATATTTTCCCACATTTTAGATCCTATTAGATAGGGATTCATTTGTCTTGGGTTTGTAGCCTTTACAAGAGAGTTAGCGAAGTTATATTCAGCATGTTCTTTATTACCAAGTATACCTTCATTTACCAAATCGCTAATAAGAATTTGATGCCAATATGTAGCAAAACCTTCATTCATATATTTTGTTTTAATTTGAGGCCAATAATATCTACCTTCTTGTCTCAAAACTTCAAGAATATCTCTTTCCCAATCTTCGATGTTTTTGGAATTATCAATAAGATATCTTAAAAGATCTTTTGTTGGTTCAACAGGAGTTTTCATAGAAAGTTTTTTCCATAACTGCTGGTTAAATCTTTCTATATCTTTCTTTACCAAGTCTTCTCCTGTGTCCATTACATCACGAAATTCAGATTTAGATACTTTATGAAAAATTTTCTTTTCATATTCAAATATCCTCTGTCTTTTATTTTCTTCTGTTTCATTATCAAAAGGAGATGAATGAAACTGAATGGCATGGCCTGCATCTATAATTCTTTCTACATCATCTATACCATATTTTCTTTCATACTCAACCACTCTCTCAGATGATGTTTGCATAAATTGAATTATATCCCGTCTTGATTTCTGAAAATACTTATTCATAGTAAAAAAAGCAGCATGTCCTATTACATGCGCCATTACTAAACATTGAACACCAAATGTATTTGACTTCATAAGATACGCACGGGATGGATCAGAATTAATAACAACTTCAAAAGGTAATCCTGAATCTACATGTTCATTAATTGTACGAAGTCTTTCATAATCACGACCAAATTTCCAGTTTGATAAGTTACCTGGAATATGATAAGCCATAATTTCAAGCATTTTTTCATCAGGTACAATGTCCCATTCAATATCACAATATTCAAGGCCATATTTTTCTTTAGCTAATTGATTAAGTCTATCTTCAATTTTAATAAATCTTTTTAAATCAAAACTATTCATTTTATATCCCTTCTAAAATTATTATATAACTCTATATTATCAAATTCTGGTAAAGTTGTAAATCTTTTCCTTTTTACTTTCGTTTTTCAAAAAGCATATGACGAAGAGCCGGAAAGATATGTTCTTTTTTCTTGATAATAGAAACAAGAAATCTTTTACTATCATTTCTATATAATTCAACACCAGAATTATCTTTTCCTTTCGTAAATTTAAATTTTGAACGAATTTCTTTTAAAAGTGTTTTCCATGTACTACCATCCGTATCAATTTCAACATAAGATAACATATTAACTTCTTTATCTAACATCCTATCGATTTCAATAATAGTATCTTTGGGATTAAAATCCTCACCATCTGATATATATACACAATATACATTCCATTCAGTTAGAGGATATTCAGTTTCGATTTTATAATTTGCTAATTTAAATGCAGATGCGCAATATGTTCCACCTGATTCACCCTTGTAAAAGAATGTATCTTCATCCACTTCTTGTGCTTCTGTAGTATGTGTAATAAAACACACTTCAACATTATCATAGACTTTTCTAAGAAACTCAACCAACCAAAACAACATTGATCTGGCCAAATATTTTTTATCCATTGTCATAGAACCTGATGTATCCATCATACATATAACAACAGCTTTTGATTGATATTCAACATCTTCTTCAATCTGTTTAAATCTTAGATCTTCATCTTCTATAAAGATATCACCTTTATATATTTTTTCAATATTTCCTTTATTAATAATATCTATAGCTTCATTAATATCACCTTTAGATTGAATAAGAGCTGAGTGGGCCTCGTCTTGTGTACATTTACATTCATTAACAATTTCCATAGAAAAAGCAACCATTCTTTTAATTGCTTCCATCATTGTTTTTTTCTTATGTAAACGTGGTATAATTCCTTTCTTTGAAGTTGTTTCGAATTTCCAACCTTTAGGAATCAATTGCTGAGCTTTTGTTTTTTCTTCAATCCACGGTAGACCTAAATCTTGAAACATTATTTCAATTAAATAATCAATATCCACTTCAGCTTCTATATAATCAATACCAGCCTGTTCACCCGGCTCACCCGGTTGATTTCCATTTTCTGGTTTTGGAATAGAATCAACAACATCTCCTCCTTTACCATCACCTTGACCAACACCTGCTCCGTTATCATTTTGTCCATAAATAAAACGATAGTCTTTAAGACCTCGCACAGGAATACGAACTTTTCTATCACCCTTTTTGGTAATAATCGATTCTTCTCCAATAACATTCCGTACATTATCACGAATTGCTTTATCTATTTTTTTCTGATGTCTTTCAGCATCTTTAATACCTTTTTCTGATAGATCCCAATCATCATGTACAACAATTGACATTTTATAAATCCTTTCCATCCTCTGGATTTTCTTCTTCTACATTTTCATTTTCATCACATAATATAAAACCCATAGGTTTTTTCTTTTTTATACATTCTTCACCATCGTCAATGAATTCAACACCTTTTTCAAAAACTCTAGCTTTTTTTAGAAACTTTGTTTTTTCTAATTCATCAAATGTTTCAAATGCTGATGATATAACAGTTGATCTTGATTCATCTTCTTCATCTTCAATTTGCACTGTGACTCTAATCACATTAAATCCTCCTAAATTTATTATTATTATAATATATTTATTGAATATTGTAAATATTAAAAATAAAAGCCCGGCCCCTTTCGAAGCCGGGCTTTCCCGTTATACATTTCTATATTTTTATGATTGTTTTCTTAGAATTTCACCCACAAAAGATAACAACATATTAGCACAATGATTACAATATCCCTTATCAATTAATGTTCTAAAAGCTCTATCTCTTGCTTTTTGTTTTTTAGGATCAGTACTAGTTGTATTTACAATTGATAGATTAACAACATTTTTAAGATCACTCATTAATTTCTTTTCAATTGCTTCTCTTAAAGGTGCATATGATTCATATGTAAATTCTTCACCTCTATCAAGACATCCTGATTTATGAACAAAAATACCATTACGGAATTCATCTTTAGAGTTTACAGGTACACCAATAAGTTCCTCAAGAGATCTCATAAGTTGTTCATCAGGTGAACTATATTCACCTGTTGCTGTATCTTCTACCTTTTCACGACGGCAGTGTGCACCCACATTTAACATATATCTATTAAATAATTCCGTTGCCTGATCTGAATATGCATATAGAAAAGCCATATTAACTTCTCTTTTTGCAAATTCACGATATTCAGATAATGTTGAATCTTTTTCTCCAATCAAAAGATTTGTAAAACCTTTAACATCTTGATCTTCAATTCCTGTATGATGTTCAAAGTTTTGTCTAAGACATCTAATAACGTCAATTGGATTGATGCATTTTTTATCTTCTTTTGATGCCAATGCAATGTTTAACGCATTGATAATAAATCTTGGAGAAATACCTTGATCCATTCCTTCGCCTGTACGTCTACCTTCTTCACGAAGTTTCTTAATATCAATTTCTTCTTTTTTAAAATCGTTTGATAATTTACCATCATAAAGTCTCATTTTTTCAACATTAGATGTTACTTTTGTAGACTTTTTCAAACGCGTGAGAACAGCAAATTGTGCTGCCAATTCAAGAGTACCAGGAGCTATATGTACATTACGGAAATCTGATTGCTGAATCATTTTTCTATAGATTTCAACTTCTTCTGATACACTTAAATTCCATGGAACTATGACTTTATACATACGGTCATGTAATGCTTCATTCTTTTTATCTGCTTTGAATGAGTCATATTCTGTTTGGTTTGTATGAGAAAGAATAAGCTCATCAAGATACATTTGCGGGAAACCCGGAGATTTAATAACCTGCTCTTGAGCAGCGGAAATAAGAACATAGTGAAATTTAATATCAGCTTTCAAAATTTCGATATATTCAATGAGACCTCTGTTGGCAACCTGTAATTCACCATCGAAACTGAAAGCTCTTGGATCGGTTTCACCATATCTAGCAATTTTTGCCATATTAGGACGACCGATCAATTCAGTAATATCTTGGGATTTAGGATCTGATGGTTGAAATGTTCCGATTGCAATACGTTCTTGCTCCGACGGTTTCACGGAAACAACTGGAATGTCTTCCCAGTTCAACACACCATCCTCATTTGTGTAGTTATTCTTTACAGTGTGCAAACAATGAGGACACAAATGGCCTTCAATTTTTACACCAAGCTTTTCTTCCCAAAAAGGACGATCAACCTCAGGAATTGCATGCAAAGGCTCTTCATTAATTGGACATCCTTTTATAGAAAACATCGGGGTATCATCTCTTTCAAGACCTCTTTTCAATAATGCTGAGATCGTTGATTTACCTGATGCTACAGGACCCACTAAAATAAGAATTCTTTTACCTGTTTCTGTACGTCTTGCTGCTGCTTTCAGGAATTTCATTATATCATGAATGGCCATTTTTGATTCTAAACCAAAAATATTACCATCAAAAAACTTATATTCAACCAAATCTTCATAACCGGCTAATTTCATTTCATTTGAAACGGTTTCGATACCGTATTTCATTACCATATTATAAATTCTACCAGGGGCAAAATTAGCTATATCAGGATTTTTATGGACTTCTTGAAGATATTCAAGAAGATTGCCTTCCCATCCATGATATACGCTAGATTTTTTTTGCATAACAATTGCTTGTTTAAAATCTTCCATCAAATTTGATAACATTTAAAGCTCCTTTCATAACCTCTTAAATATATAATTTCTTGCCCGACTTTTCTTATATTATAACATCGTTTTCATATTTTGTAAACTATTTTTCTTTTTATTTATCCTCTTGCACTTCATATCCAATTTCTTTTGAATTAGGATTTTTGAGTAATTTTAATACATCCTCTCTGGAAGCGATAATAAGATTTTGATTTTTAGGAGAATCTTTTTTCAATCTCTTTAATTCTATCTCTTTATCTTTTAATTTTACCATACGTTCACGAAGATGTAAATAAACTTTATAATTTTCATCCGATATTAATTCTTTACCTGCGGCTGTTACAGAATTTATTAAATTAGCGGCTACTTCTACCATCCTTGCAGTCATATTACCATTTTTTAGTTCTTCTTCAACAAGATCTAGAATATTATTAGCTCTTTCTATATTATCTCTTATAATATTTCTAGGATCATTTTCTTTATTCCATTCTTCTTCAAATGGATCCGGTTCTTGTTCTTCTTCAACTCTTTCTAATTCTATAATTTCATCTTGTTGATTATCTATATTAAATTCATTTTCCAAGTTTCTTCTATTTAACATTTAAAACCTCTATATTTTTGGTTTTCCATAAATCCTTTTTACTATCTTTTTAGAAACCTTTTTTAACTTTCTTTTGTAATATCCATCTCCAATCCATTCCACTTCTTTCCCTTTTAATGCTTTTTCTACAAATTCTTTATTATTTACAATAGGAGCACCTATATTTTTGGCCAATTCTTCCATTTTAGCCGATGCTTCTATCCACCAACCTGATGTATTAATAAGTTCTTTAAATTTTTTAACTAATTCTCTTTTAGCTTCTTTTGAACCATCTGTACCTAAAAATGATATTTTATTACCAAATTTCTTTTTATATAATATAAAAGCATTTGGTAAAATATCATTATCGATATCTATAAGCATTGATACTTTATATAAACTTTTCATTTCCATTACATCGTTAAATGAAAGATCTATATAAGCATATGTATTTTTATACATATCCCATAAACCTTTAAGTTGATCGCTAGTCAATGAATTTAATTCAACTTCTGTCCATTTCTTTTTAGGAAGATTAATTTCATTTAATAATTTTAAAAGCCTCATTTAATTTTTCTAAAGTAGACATATAATTTGTATGTAAAATACCTATGCCTCCTTTTTCCTCCCATTCTTTTATATTTTGATTATTATCATCAATAAGAATTTTATTATAACCAGAATATAAGTTTTTTTCATTTCTATGACAAATTATAGCAGTATCTACATATTCTTTACCTAAATTATTAGATATCCAATTAAGTTTACCTTTTACAATCTCAGGTTCCACTTCAAAGTGTAAAATTGCCGCTGCTGATAATATTTTAGGTCTATATCTATTTATATGGGACCATAAATTCTTACCATCTTTTGTCCATGGAAGATTTGAAAAAAAAGGCTCACCTAATTCGACAATTTTAGTAAAAATAGAAGGTGAAATTTTTAATTCTGGATATTTAGAAAAGAATGGTGTTTGCCAATCAACAAGTACATCGTCTAAATCACAATATAAAATCATTAAAACATTACCCTTTCTTTTGGAATTAATTTATAATATCATATCATATATAAAAAGTAAATATGTTATTTTTCTATTATATAAAGTATATTACCACAATCCCAAATTCTATTCCATCCATTATTTTTCATGTTTTCCCATTCTGATAATTCAGAATTGAAGTGTTCCAATTTTATTTCTAATGCTTTTCTTCTAAATGAAAACTTATGAAATCTATTAATACCATACTCATTTAGATTAAAATACCAATAATTAGGTCTTATTAAATGTTTTCTTTTGAAACCTATTTTTTCATATAGATTGCCATTACTCCATCTTCGATCTGCAAATGTAATAATTTTGTTCCATTCATAGTTTCTTTGAAAATATTTTAAAAATCTAGATGCTATACCTACTACATTAAATTCACCCAAACAAAATCGATTAATTTCCCATATTTTATTTTCAATATTCCTTCTTATAAATGTCATTGTAGAAACTAATCTATCATTATAGAATGCACCTAAACATATAACACTCCTATTATATCCTTGAACATGATATCTATTTATAAATCTTTTAGTGGAAATAGGATCTATTTCCTTTATCTCACATTTTCTAGCATATATTCTATCAGTATTTAAACCTAATATATATTTTAACCTACTTTTAATTATTTCCTTTTTATTGATCCATTCATCTTCAAATATTGTTATAAGTTTATAACCCTTTTCTTCACAAAGATTTAATTTATTTAAATGATAATTTTTATTAGGAATCATTTTTTCAGAATGCCAATATATTCCACAATACTCTATTGCAATTTTTTTATCAAATATTAAAATATCTATTTCTTTTGGATGTATTAAATTTCTATCATTTTCTATAATTTTTAATCCTAAAAACTTTAAATATTCTGATATTTCCTTTTCTCCATTTGATTGTATAGTAGGACATAAACCACATCTCCAATGTCCATCTCTAAAGTCACCTAGTCCTCTTTTTTGTATATGACCATTGGAACATTTAAATTTTATCTTTACACCACCTTTTTGATGTCTTTCTCTTCCTAAATACTCATGACCATATTTTTCACAAATTTCTTTTAATTCCTCATGTGATGTTGTTTCATTTAAAGATACTTTTTCTCTGTATTCTTTAATTTTCATGGGATTATTTTTAGATAGCCATTTTTTTCTTTCTGGGTTATTATCCCATGCCTTTTTGCAAGCTATGGATAAAGATTTACTGGTTTTTTTTCTATATTCAAGATTTTTCCATTTATTTTTAGTTGCTATAGATTGTTTTATTTTTACATCTTTTCTATTAGCAGTATGTTTATTTCTACAAGTCCTACAAAATTTTTTAGGTTTTTGTTTTATATAAGTTCTATATCTTTGAAGAACACCTATACCACATTCTTCACATGTGAACCAAATTTTTTTATGAGATCCTATAGATATATTTTCTATAGGAGTATTATCTTCAGTTTTTATAAGCATAAAATACCCTCCATAATTATTTATATCATGGAGGGTATAATGTGTAAATATGTTATTTTTTATTTAGGTAATAAAAAACCCACTCCCAAAGGGGAGTGGGTTATAATTATTATTTTAAATATCTTATTAAATTTACGCTTTATTAAGCAGGTAAATTCGTAAGAGAAACTTTCTGATAATAATTTTTTGACCCATATAGGTGATCGTGGATTCCATAACGACTCATCAAACCAACCGTTGGATGGAAAGAATCTTCGAATACTGTGCGAGATGCTAGTAACTGTACATAAGGTAAGTAAATAACACCTGTATCATATTCGGAAGGTCCTTTATAACCAACTAAGAATTGATTGGAACTTTGGAATGTATCCCTATAAACAGATAGTCTACCATCAAGAGAACCGATTCTTGAAATACCTACTTGAGAAGTATTTATATTACCGGCTACCGGAGCGATAGTAAATGCTGCCATTGATTCAAAAATAGCAACTGCATAAGGATTACCAACAACCCAGTTACCTGAGCCACGACGAGTATTAATTGCGATATCTTGTGCTCTACGAAGAATGTAGTGATATAATTCTCTATAACGTTCCATCTCCCAACGACCACCAGGAACACCAGTACCAGAAGCTGCTTGATAGTTCCATGTTCTATCGTAATTAGCACCACCAGCTACACACACTGCATCAATCTTTTCAATAAGCTCACGGTCGATTTCAGCGGTGATTTCATAAGCTAGAATGTCCATCATTTCTTCTTCAAGATTTAAACCGTGCATAGCTTTAAGATCTTGAGCAACTTCAAGAGACCAACGACTTCTGAGCTTTCTTGTTGTTGCTTCAATTTGTGCTTTTTCTACAGTCATATTAACTTCTTTAATACCACTGTAAGTACCAATACCAAGACCTCTATCTGTTGAGGCATCGGAACCAAGGACTTCACCTGCTGAGGTTGTATAAGAACCAGAGTAAGCTGAATCAATGGTGTTGTAACCAAGTTCAACATCGGCTTGTGAATTATAATCTTGACCTGCTCTAAAACGAATAGCAAAAGCCAAACCTACTGGACCAGTCATTGGTTGAACACCAACAAGGTCATGAGCTACAAGCTCAGGGAATGTTCTACGAACCATAGGTACGGCAATTTTATGAAACATACCTGATGTTGCATAGCCAGCTTGTGTTCCAAGTGAATCAGCACCAAAAGCTGTTGCTTCCATCAAGAAATTGTGTTCATTTTCTAACATAATTGCTGTTGATCTGCGAACATTATGATTACGTATCTCATTACCTTCATTAAGAACGTCTTCCCATTTTTTTAATAGATCTTTAATTTCCATTATCTTCCTCCTAAAATGTTACCAATTTGTTTTAAACATATTTGTTAAATTAATTTATATTTTGTTTGTTCTTAAAACATTGAGATATTGCTTTTTGAAATTTGCAAATGGGCTATTATCTTCATTAATAACCTTTTTCTTTTTAATCTTTACTTCTGTACGACCTTTACCTTCATTTACATCATCGTCATCTTCTTCATCATCATCTTCATCATCATCTTCATCATCTTCTTCATCATCTTCTTCTTCATTCTTTACTTTTTTCTTTTTTTCATCATCATCTTCTTCATCATCTTCTTCTTTATATTCTTCAACGATGATGGAAAACTTACGATCAATTTCAGCCTTATCTTGAACACCTTCAAGAATTGCCATAACATGAGCTTTTTGTTTTTCAGTTAAACCTTGGCATTTTTCATAAAGATAAAGTTGAGCGGCCATTTCTTGAGCATCTGTAACAACCTCAAGATTTTTTTCTGTTAGACCATTAATGTCTTTACGAAGTTTAAGTATTTCTTCTTTGGCTTCTTTTAAAAGTCCCTTTACTTCTTCATCAAGAAGACCTTCATCTACACCAAGACGAACTTTAAATTGTTCAATTAGATCATCATAAAGCTCTCCTTTTTTTGCAAACTCTAATATCTTCTCAGGAATTACTAATTCTTCTTCAAGAATACTATCAACAAAATTAGAAAATTTAGATGTAATATCTTTTTTATAATCTTCAAATTTTTCTTCATACTTTTCAACTAAAAAATCTTTTTCTTCGGTTATTTTACTTTCAGAAAGTTCTTTAGCCTTTACTTCAATAATATCTTGAAGTTTTGTTTTTACTTCAGCTTGAGTATCTTCATTTAATTTATCTATACCAAGCAATTGAAAAAGTTTATCCATGTGGACTCCTCCTAAATGTTTTCTATAATATATTTATTTAATATTTAAATAAGATTCCTAAATCTTAGAATCTGTTTATTCCCAAGGGATTATAACATAGCCTCTTCTACGCATTTCATCAATATCATCTTCAGTGACAATAGATCCGGTTGGGAATTCCCAACTAGGTGACCAAAGAACCTCATTACCTTTTAAATATACTTGTGTAGTTCTTCCCCACCAAGTATTAAAAGTTAATTCTGTTGATGTATATGGAGATGATTCGCATATGATCTTATCTATTCTAGATAATAATCCCATTTTATATTCCTATTTTTAGTTTTTCAATTTCAGCTGTAATAGCTTTTAATTTTTCACCAAAATTTTTATTTGTTTTCATAATGGTTTGAATGGCCATATTTAACTTTTCAGTTGCGCTTTCTATATATTCTTTGGCCTTTTCAGTATCCTGTTCATTAATATACTTTTTATATGCTTTCATTAATAATTACTCCTTATTTTAAATACTCATTGATAAAATTATCTCTTTCTCTTAAAAATTGTTGATATGCTAAATTAGGTCCGCATTTGTTTTCTTCCATAATTTTAGATATCTTTTTAATCATATTTTCTTCATAAGATTTTAATTTTTCAATCATATTAATATCTTCATTTGATTTTGAGGAATTTACACTCCATTCTTTACCTTCATAAATTCCGTTGACCCATGATGGATTGTTTGAAGGATCTGTAACTAAATCCCAAGTAATAAGATTAAAATCCTCATTTACATATCCATTTTCCAATACAGTACCAAGACCACGAGAAGAAATACCAAGATTCCCTTCTTTTACCAATATTTTTGCAATTTGTCCCATAGGAGTATCAAGAACTTTAGCTTTACCGTATACATGATCACCCTTCCATTCCAATATCTTTGTAAGGATTGCTATTTTATCCATATTAATTTCAGGATTAGGTGGATGTCCTAATTCACCCCATAAAGATCCTTTTTTAATCTTTTCATTAACTTTGTTTATTTCTCTTTCAAGTATTTCTCTTTTATATTTTCTTTTATTATTATTTTCTATATTAGCAGATGAGAAAATACCGACTATATGCATACCTTTATCTGACTTATTTTCAACCAATTCTAAATCATATGAGGTTTCTGTTATTAGTTTTGCCATTTTCATCCTCTCTTTTCAGTCTTTTGCGTAAAACTCATTTTATTCTCTTTATTTTTTATTCAGGTTCTATTTCTTTTGATAAATCTAGTTTATCTTTTAACCATTTGTTTTTACGTGTATGTATTTCTTTTTTAAGAATTTCTTTACAATCTGTAAATTCATCATTTTCAAAATGATCTAATGCTTTTTTAATAGAATCAGTATCCATAATTTTCTCCCTTTACATTTTATATTTATTTATTTATAAGTAATTTAAATCTTTTTTAAAATCGTCTTTGTTTAAAACCTTTCACCTTCCTCAGGCACAAGACCTAATTCTTTATCTTTCTTTTTACCATCCACATTTGCTTGAATTTCATCATCTGACCATTTTAAAAATCTCTTCATTAAATAATATTTACTCATTTCTTCTCTATCAGCAATACTTGAATAATTATTAAATCTAGTTTCTAAGAAATTTTGTTCCATTTGTTCCTTATAATTAGAAGGAGCCGTCATTTTAATTTTAATTTTTTTATGGTCTAAATCATACTGTTTTTTTAAGCCTTTAAAATCTAAATGAAGAAGAAATAAATTTGTAAATTCTCTACAAAACCTCATCTGCTGTCTTTCTAAATATTTACTCCATTTTATTTCATCTCGTGAAATTTCACCTGTTTGACCACCACCAAATAAAATATCACCTTCTCGCCTTTCTTGTGAAGCAGTAACTCTAGATGCCGGATATTTTAAAGCTCTGTATAATTTACGAGCAAAATAATAAATATCATCCAGCTCAGCAAATCCTGCTGCATTACCACCTACAGTATCTATTTGCGATCCTCTACCGTCTGCGGACTGTGGTAAATAATAATTTTCTAACATAGAAAATATTTCAGGTTCATTTGTTAGTTGGCCAGTTTGTGGATTATAAGTTTGTTTTTTTGACAGTTTTTGCTTTACTTTTTCCACATATTTTAAAGCTTTATCTTTGGGCATATTACCAGTATCAATTCTAAATACTAATCTTTCAGGTGCTCTAATTAATCTATAAATTATAACTGATGTTTCTAATAATTTTAATTGATTATATGGAACTCTAGCTTTTTCTAAATATCCTAATATATCATGTCTTGTTTTACCATAAATACCTGAATTAACAAAACCTATCTGCTCCGGATTAAAGAGTACCAATTCTTTGCCATCTTTTTGTCTAGCCTCTTCTATATTATTTATGGAACTGGGTTGGTCAGTAAGATATTGCATATAGGCATATATACGACCAGACTTGGGCTCATAGAAATAATCCATAGTTTCTGAAGGAAGTTTTTTAATTCCTATGATGCCATTTTTAGGTTTTCTAGAATCTATAATACGTTCATAATAAAAACGACCATCAATCATATAAGTTCTAAATGCATCCCATAAAAAGTCTTGAAAATTATCTATAGTTTCTTCAAATAAATATTTAAATTCTCTATTAATATTTTTAACTATATTTTCATTTTTAGATAACTCTGTATCAGTTATATTAAGTGTTAATACATTACTATCTGTATCTTCTTGTGTTGATTCGTTTGTGGCATCCTCAATTATATCCGCCACTTCAGTCATTAAAGCCATTTCTCTATAACCAAAGATTTTTTCTCTTTCATTTTTCCATTCTTGATTTATATATTTATTATAAAACAGATTAAAAGAACCTAAAGCTAAGTGTCCAATACCAGGAAACTCATGGAGATTTTCCCATCCTTCTCCTGTTGTTGCTATTATATCTTGAGACGATGGTGTTTTTTCTCCTTTATTACTAAATGCCTTCAATTCTTCTTGAATTATGGATCTTATATCTTTATTTTTATTCCACCAAGCCATTATTTTTCTCCTTTAACATATTATATAAACTATTTATTTCTATTACATCTATTTCATCTTTGGTTTTACAATTAGTAATTTGATTTTTAGAATCCCATGAAATTAAATACGCATTATTTACATGATTTAACATAGTTGTTGATAATTCAGTTAAATCTTGTGGTGTTAAGAATACATCTTGATTATCTTTGGTTCTCCATTTAATTACATAACCCGTCGTCTCATCCACTTTTAATATACCTGCATTATAAGCCAATAACGTTCCTATTAAATTATTTCTACTTATATCATCACTGTCCCATGTATAACCTAAACATTCAATACCTGAATCAATAAACTTTTTTCTTTTATGATTTATTTCATTAGTTTTAATAGTTTTAAGATTTTGCAAATCATATTGTTGTTCAGGTACATTACCCTGTGATAACCATTCTTGATATTCTTGCCAATGTCTATTTCCTGGTGCATTTGGAATATACATATTATTTTCTTTATCAAAAACACCATTATCTGATAATTTATATTTACTCATTTTTTACTCCTTATAATTCAGCAAGCCATTCCTGATACTGCCGCCAGTGGCGGTTGCCGAGGGCTTCGGGGATGAACATCCCGGTTTCCTGGTCGAATACGCCGGGGCCTTTGATGATATATTTCTGCATGATGTTCTTCTCCTTTATAGCTCGGCGTCCAGGCTTCCGCTGATGAACCAGTCGGCCGTCTCTACAGTGGCGCTCTGTCCTCTGATGCTCAGGCGTGATCGTGTGTCTCCGGCGGGTAGTAACGTATAAGTACGGACTTCTGAAGGCGATTCCTGGGTGCCACGATAGAAGCCGCCGTTGTTAAGAGTGAGTGTAGGAGAGACCCGCTTACGGTAGTATGTTAATATCACATGCGGCTCATATGCGCTTAGAATAAACGTTTTCACGTGCGTATGGGAGATCAACTCGAAGTACCTAAAACACAGTACTTCTTCTATGGCCGGGGGTCTTTGCTCGAACTGCGTTGCAACAGAACCATCTTCGAGTTGAACTTGCGCGATATCGAAGGTACCGGATTGCAGTCCGAGTGAGTCTGTCCGTGCGTCATGGTCAGATCCCGCATTGAACCAAAAATTAAGCGTGAGTCTATCATCCCCATTAGTTCCAATAGTCTTCCCGCTGAGGGACGGAACCTCAGCCGTGACCACGTACTTCGCCCAAGCTGACGTTAGAGACACCTTAGTTGTGGCTACCGTTTCCGCGGTACTTGGAGTCCCGCCGGAACCATAGTTTGCGAAGAATTCCACCGCCAAGTCCTTGGCTGAATCCGCCTTAGCCCAAAACGACACTGTTACGGTTTTACCAGAGAATTGTTGGATTCCTTCAATATGTTGGGATAAGTGCAGGTAATCACTGGCAACGCTGTTGGCCGTTACCACAGTTCTACCGAAATGCTTTGGGTTCTCCGGTACATCTGTTTGCCCGACCGCGAAGTCTTGCTGTGAGAAGGTGAACGAAGCCGGGTTCCCACTAAAACGCCACCTGTCCGCACTACCGTATCCGGCTGTAGTCTGACTCGTACCTCTCTGCCATACGTCGAAGTTCCCATTGATGATTTTGTTTTTAAAACTAAAATTAGAAGCATTTACATAATCATATATTGTATTATCTCTTTCTAAAGATGCAGCACTTACTGATAATATATTAGTATCTATATAGTCATATAAT
>Ga0172382_10004900_pt1 | contig 20251 bp, 17 predicted proteins | sample Leawel138RmetaG_FD_122245 | JGI IMG/M metagenome (GOLD analysis project Ga0172382, IMG submission 122245) | Leachate microbial communities from a municipal landfill in Southern Ontario, Canada - Leachate well 138R metaG | ecosystem: Engineered > Solid waste > Landfill > Unclassified | place... | reverse complement strand
GTACATTGTGGATAACGATCGTGAGTCACTGACTATCGTACACAAAGGCAACATCATGAAGTTCACCGAAGGTGCCTTCAAAGAGTGGGGCTACGAAGTTGCACGTGATGAGTTCGGCGCTGAGTTGCTGGATGGCGGTCCTTGGATGCAGTTCAAGAACCCTAAGACTGGCAAAAACGTTATCGTTAAAGATGCGATTGCTGATGCAATGCTGCAGCAGATCATCCTGCGCCCATCTGAGTACGATGTGCTTGCTACATTGAACTTGAACGGTGACTACATCTCTGACGCACTTGCGGCACAGGTCGGCGGTATCGGTATTGCACCGGGCGCTAACTTGTCAGACACCATTGCAATGTTCGAAGCAACACACGGTACTGCACCTAAGTATGTTGGTCTGGATAAAGTTAACCCAGGATCACTGATCCTTTCAGCAGAAATGATGTTACGTCACATGGGCTGGACTGAAGCAGCTGACTTAATCATCGACGGCATCAACGGTGCTATCGCTGCTAAGACTGTGACCTATGACTTTGAGCGCTTGATGGACGACGCTAAACTGTTGTCTTGCTCTGAGTTTGGCGACGCAATGATTGCTAAAATGTAATCAAAGCTGATGCTTAAAAAACGCCCCACTTGTTGGGGCGTTTTTGTTTGTATTTAGGGAATGCAGGTACAATGCACGAAGAACAGAGGAGAGCGTTATGCCTGATGATGAGTTTTCTTTATTTGCTGAGCAAATGCAGGGCGTACGCCGTATTTATGTCGATCAAGCCGATATCGGTAAAGCCAAGCCTAACCGCGCAGAGCAACGCGTGCGCCGTGAAAATGCCCAGCAAACAATTGCAGCCATTACGGTTGATGGTTTATCTGACCAGTTTGTCATTGATGTTGGTGCTGAAGACGAACTGTATTGGGCGCGCGATGGTGTACAAGACAGCCAGTTACGTCGCATGAAGTCTGGACTGATAGCTTTTGAAGGCAGTTTGGATTTACATGGTATGAGTGTCGAAAAAGCGCGCTCGACGTTGCGAGAGTTTTTGACTGAAGCGCTACGTCTTGAAGTGCGTTGTGTGCGAGTGACTCACGGTAAAGCCGCACGTTTAGACGGTAAAAAACCGATGATTAAAAGTCACGTCAATACATGGTTACGCCAACATGATAAAGTTTTAGGTTTTACCTCGTGCGTGGCTAAACATGGTGGTGCCGGCGCAGTCTATGTGTTGCTTAAGCGCCACATGCTGGAAGGTCGTGATGATGAGTAAAACGGCGAATAAACTGATACCGTAAGTAACTATAAATAACAGTGCGGGGACAGTCTGTGAGTGATTCTGGGTTAGCAACACTGCGTGATTATATTCGTTGGGCCATCAGTCAATTTAGTCAGGCGCAAGTGTTTTTTGCACAAGGCAGCGACAGTGTTTTTGACGAGGCACGCACTTTGGTGCTGGGCAGTTTACATTTGCCTTACGAGTTGCATGATAAGTATCTAGATTGCAATCTACATACCGATGAGCATGCAATAGTGCAGAGTATTTTAAAAAAGCGTATTGAGCAGCGTATTCCTGCTGCCTATTTACTCGGTGAGACTTGGTTTGCAGGCTTACCGTTTAAAGTGGATGAGCGAGTGATGATTCCTCGTTCACCTATGGCTGAGTTAATCCCGCAGCGCTTTTCACCTTGGCTGATTAAAGTGCCACAGCGTATTTTAGATTTAGGTGCCGGTTCAGGCTGCTTGGGAATTACTTGTGCCCTTGAGTTTCCCGATGCCGAGGTGATCTTGGCTGATATGTCTGAGCAGGCCTTGCAAGTGGCTGATGAAAATATCGCGTTGCACCAGTTGGGTGAAAGGGTTTACACCTTGCGCAGTGATATATTTGCCCAGCTAGCTGGGCAACGCTTTGATTTAATTGTCTGCAATCCGCCCAGCTTACAAGCAGAGCAGTGGACGCAATTACCGCGAGAATTTCAATATGAGCCGCGACAGAGCAGTCGCTCTGGATGCACGGGGCTTGAGTTTATTCATCAGGTTTTGCAGCAAGCCAGCCAACACTTGAGCAATAAAGGATTATTAGTCCTTGAAGTGGGTCAGCATCGCTCAAAACTAATAGAACTCTACCCTATGCTTGATTTTACTTGGTTGGAGCACTCGCAAGTGGGGTCGGCAGTCTTGGCGCTAACCGCACAGCAGTGTGCTGCTTGTCAGGACGCTCACTAGCAGGTGATAAGGCCCATTATGTCTGGATTACAGGGCGATAAAATCTATTTAGCGCGTTGCAATCCAGATCAATAAGGCCGCTTGAAAGACGGCGAAAATAGCCAGCATTGCGATAGTAAAACGTAACGTATTGTCTTCTCTTTTTAAGCGATCAATCTCTCCATCACGCTTCTTCAGTTGTAAGCTTTGTTCATGCAGTGATTGATCGGCTTTTTCCAGCATTGCCGCGCTATCAAGGGTGCTGATTATGCTAACTTTATTCTCATTCCAGTCACTGTGCAGTTCGCTGATGCGTCCAGCTGTGCAGATCGCACGCATTTGCACGGCATCTTCATAGCTAATCTTGAAACCTTGTGCTTGTAAGGCATGGTCGCGACGTAAGCGTGCAGCATCGTTTGCGGCATGTTTAATCAGCAGTGCTTGGCTGGCGACTGTGTAGTGATTCCAACGTTTACTGGCCCATAGTACGGCTTGCGCCAATAAAAACCGTCCTAAGCCGCGGTTAGCCGGCTCGGTGCGTAACGGGAAATCGGCATTGATACGAACTTCCAGCTTTTGATTATCGACCCATACGTCCAAGGTGTTGAATTCTTTATGAGTGTTTTGCCCTGGTAAGTTGATTGTTAAACGCAGGAAGCTTTCTGTTTCACTGTGACGCTCAACACGATCCAAACTGGCAAAACGTAAAGGTCTTAAGCCTGTTTCACGATCTGCAGGCAACGGCGCGAGACGCATCAGCTGAAAGCGTTCAGCACTTAAATTTAGCCAAGGATGTACGCTTTCAGTCTCTATTTCATCGGCTGCCTGCGACGTATCCGCTATATTTGCAGAGAGTGTCATGTCGAATCACTTTATCCGTTGCTGTATTGCTCAGTCTATCGGCAGTTAAAGCAGGTTCTATAGGGTGGCGAACTGCCAGCACATTACGATGCAAGGTGCCAGAAACTACTAGGTACAGGTATACTGCACAATTATTTTAATAATTTCGGAGCAGTGTGTATGTCCGGCAATACTTTTGGCAAGCTTTTTACCGTTACTACCGCTGGAGAAAGCCACGGTCCCGCATTAGTTGCCATTGTTGATGGTTGTCCGCCAGGCTTGCCATTGACTGCTGAAGACTTACAAAATGATCTTGATCGCCGCAAGCCCGGCACTAGTCGTCACACAACACAGCGTCAAGAGCCTGATCAGGTTGAAATTCTATCGGGCGTCTTTGAAGGGCTGACGACAGGCTGTCCAATTGGTTTGTTGATTCGTAATACCGATCAAAAATCAAAAGATTATTCGGCTATTAAAGATATTTTCCGTCCCGCGCATGCTGACTACAGTTATCACCATAAATACGGTCTGCGTGATTATCGTGGTGGTGGTCGTAGCTCAGCTCGTGAAACCGCGATGCGGGTTGCGGCGGGTGCTATTGCGAAAAAATATCTGGCCACCCAAGGCATTGTCGTGCGCGGTTATATGAGCCAATTAGGTCCTATTGAAATCCCATTTAAGAGCTGGGATGCAGTGTATGACAATGCTTTTTTTAGTCCTGACCCAAGCAAGGTTGCGGAACTTGAAGCCTATATGGATCAATTACGACGTGATCAAGATTCTGTGGGTGCAAAAATAACTGTCGTAGCAGAAGGCGTCATGCCAGGCTTGGGTGAGCCGGTATTTGATCGTCTCGATGCTGACTTGGCGCATGCCTTGATGAGCATTAACGCGGTGAAAGGTGTAGAGATCGGTGCTGGTTTCGCCTGTGTTGCTCAGCGTGGTACAGAGCACCGTGATGAGCTAACGCCGGAAGGTTTTACCTCGAATCATGCTGGCGGCGTGCTGGGTGGTATTTCTTCAGGGCAGCCGATTATTGCTCATTTGGCACTGAAGCCAACCTCAAGCATTACTACGCCGGGCCGTTCGATTGATACAGCAGGTCAGCCGGTTGAGATGATCACTAAAGGTCGTCATGACCCTTGCGTGGGTATTCGTGCTACGCCGATTGCTGAAGCAATGATGGCGATCGTGTTAATGGATCATTTATTGCGCCATCGTGGCCAAAATGCTGATGTGCAGGTCAGCACACCGGTACTGGCTCAGCTCTAAGGTGCTGCTTGATAAACACATGGCTGTCTAACGGCAGCTATGTGCTGAGGCTGACTGAATCATGAGTACGGGTTTGCCGTATTGGCGCTTATCGGGTTTTTACTTTTTTTATTTTGCATTGCTGGGCGCAACCGCGCCTTTTCTAGCGTTATATTTCGACCATCTAGGTTTTTCCGCAGCGCGTATTGGTGAGCTGATCGCGATTCCGATGCTGATGCGCTGTATCGCGCCTAATTTATGGGCTTGGCTGGCTGATCGTACTCAGCAGCGTTTGACGATTGTGCGTTTTGGTGCCATTTGCACCATGCTGTCATTCGCCCTCATTTTTGTTGGCCAAAGCTTTGCCTGGTTGGCTTTAATTATGGTGTTGCATGCGTTTTTTTGGCATGCGATTCTGGCTCAATTCGAAGTGATCACCTTAGCGCACCTGGATACTCAGAGTGAACGTTATAGCCAACTGCGGCTATGGGGTTCAGTGGGTTTTATGCTGGTGGTGATTGGTTTTGGTTATCTATTTGACCAGGTCGGTTTGAGTTATTATCCCTGGGCTATCTTAGCGGTGATGAGCGGGATTGTGCTCAGTAGCTTTTGGGTACCGGCGCAGCCTGCTGGACTGCAGACACAAGCTACGTTGGCACGCCGGGTAAATCAACCGCCACAAAAAACGCAGAGACTAGCGATCATTGTTTTTTTAGCCTGTGTGACTTTAATGCAGTTATCACATGGGCCCTATTACACTTTTTTAACCCTGTATCTGATTGATTTAGACTACTCGCGTACTGTAATTGGTTGGCTATGGGCGCTTGGTGTACTGGCAGAGATTGGTCTATTTGGCATAATGCCTTGGTTGCTACGGCGAGTTTGCTTAAAACGTATTATTTTGGTTAGCGTCTGCTTAGCCGTACTACGTTGGTGGTTGCTTGGCTTTTATGCGGATACTTTATGGGTGTTGTTATTTGTGCAAGTGTTGCATGCCGCCACCTTTGGCAGTTTTCATGCTGCCGCGATTCACTTTGTACAGCGTTATTTTGCTGCACATAAACAAGGCCAAGGGCAGGGGTTGTATGTGTCATTTTCCGGTGTGGGCGGTGCTTTAGGCGCGCTCTACGCGGGCTATACATGGCAAACGCTGGGCGCTAGCATGACCTTTACTTTGGCCAGTGCCGCCGCTTTAGTGGCCGCATTTCTGGTGATGTTTGGATTAAATAGTAGCGAAAATCCTCAATCAATATTGAAAAAAGGCGGTAATGATGACATTCACTCGTGAGCAGCTGACTGAGCAGATTATTCAAGCCGGACAGTTTTTATATGCTCGAGGCTGGTCCCCGGCCACCAGTAGTAATTACTCCGCGCGTCTGTCTACTAATCAAGTCTTGTTAACCGTCTCAGGCAAACATAAAGGCCAGCTGGGCGAGGATGATATTCTTGCGACAGATTTACAGGCGAAGAGCCTTGAGCCGCATAAAAAGCCGTCCGCGGAAGCCTTACTGCATACGCAGTTGTATAACTGGCAGTCTTCTATTCAAGCCGTCTTGCATACTCACTCAGTAAATGCCACGGTGTTATCTCGAATTGAACAAGCGGCGCAGATTGAATTTAGCGACTACGAGCTGCAAAAAGCCTTTAACGGCATCGAAAGTCATGAGCAGCCTTTGTTGGTGCCTATTTTCGATAATGATCAGGATATGTCACGTTTAGCAGTGCAGGTACAACAGTGGCTTGATAGCCACCCAGACTGTCCAGGCTACTTAATTCGTGGCCATGGTTTATACACTTGGGGCGGATCAATGCAGGATGCGTTGCGTCATATTGAAGCTTTTGAATTTTTGCTTGAGTGTGAGTTAAAAGTGCGAGCGTGCAAGGCACCTTGATTTGCTTTATTTGGCTAAGCGATTTGATTGAATTTTATAGAGAATGATAACTATGAGTCAGCTGTTTGTGTATCACACCAGCCAGCCTAAACAGGCGGTTAAGGTGTTAAATCATTTGGAAGATATCAGTAGCACTTTAGCTCAAGTTGGCGTGCGTTTTGAGCATTGGCAAGCCAATCAGCCGATTACGGCACAGTCCTCCTCTGATGACGTGATAGCCGCTTATGCTGACGATATTGCTCGCTTACAAAAAGAAGGCGGCTATGCGACAGTTGATGTCATCAGTTTAGATGAAACGCATCCGCAAAAAGTCGAGCTACGGGCGAAATTTCTCGATGAGCATGTGCACAGCGAAGACGAAGTACGCTTCTTTGTTTCTGGACGAGGCCTGTTTAGTTTGCATATTGATCAGCATGTCTATGCGGTATTGTGCGAAAAGGGCGCGCTGATCTCTGTTCCTGCCGGCAGCAAGCATTGGTTTGATATGGGGGAGCGTCCACGCTTTACTGCGCTGCGCCTGTTTAACAATCCAGACGGCTGGGTGGCTCAGTTCAGCGGAGATAAAATTGCTCAGCAGTATCCTACTCTGGATGATTTACTATGAGTGTCAAAGCGATTTTGACTGATATTGAAGGCACCACCAGTTCCATTGCTTTTGTTTTTGAGGTGTTGTTTCCCTACGCTAAAAAGCATTTGCCTGCTTATGTCCGCAACTGTGCTGAGCAAGACCCCAGCTCGCCGTTGTTGCAGGCTGTGCGTGATGAAGCGCAAGAGCCGCAAGCAGATGCTGAGCGCTTGATCGATATCCTGGCGCAGTGGATGGAGCGTGATGTTAAAGCTACGTCGCTGAAGGCTCTACAGGGCTTAGTCTGGCAGCACGGCTACGCCAGTGGTGAAATTAAAGGGCATGTCTACCCTGATGCGGTGGAGATGCTGCAAGCATGGCAGCAACAGGGCTATCGCCTGTATGTGTACTCATCAGGCTCTGTGCAAGCGCAAAAACTGATATTTGCTTATTCCGTCGCCGGTGATTTAACCCCCTTGTTTTCCGGTTACTTTGATACCACCTCTGGACACAAGCGTGAAGCTGCCTCTTACGCGCGTATTGCACAAGCCATTGACTTGCCTGCAGGTCAGGTTTTGTTTTTGTCTGATGTGGTTGAAGAGTTGGATGCGGCGCAAGCCAGCGGTATGCGTACCTGTGGTTTGGCGCGGACACAGGGCTCCTTGCTAGGACATACCACTGTGGCAAGCTTTAACGCTATTGATCCAATGACCTTTTAGTAATAAATAGAGCTGGCTGAGGTGAGTCGTTTGCTTTTTTTATTGAATAATTTAACCTGAGTGCTTTACTAGGTCTTTATTCGTAGGGGCTAACTAGCGTACACTGCAACCATGATTGCGAGGAGTTACTATGAGCACTATTAATATTACAGAAGCTGCACAAGCCTATTTAAGTGATTTATTAAAAGGCCAAGATGTACCTGGCATTGGTATTCGCGTATTTATTACCCAGCCCGGTACCAGCTACGCAGAGACCTGCATTGCCTACTGCAAACCTGAAGAACAAAAAGTTGAAGATACCCCTCTGGTATTGCCAGCCTTTACTGCTTGGATTGATGCACTGAGTGAGCCCTATCTTGAAGATGCGGTGGTTGATTATGCAACCGACCGTATGGGTGGGCAATTGACGATTAAAGCACCCAACGCTAAAGTGCCGATGGTCAGTGAAGACAGTCCTTTATCAGAGCGGGTCAACTATTATCTGCAAACAGAAATCAATCCAGGTCTGGCCAGTCATGGTGGTGAAGTGAGCCTGATTGATATTGATAATGGTGTTTTGATTTTGAAATTTGGTGGTGGCTGCCAAGGTTGTGGTCAGGCAGATTACACTTTAAAAGAAGGTATCGAAAAAACTTTAATGGCACGTATTCCTGAAGTTAAAGGTGTGCGTGATGTGACGGACCACAGTGTGACTGAAAACGCTTACTATTAATCAAGTCTCTGTTCAGGGGACTTTAGTCAAATAGATTCAGCGCGCTCTAGCTTATAAAATAGTGCGCGCTGAACAAGCTTGAACATTACCCTGCAAGAGCTTTTTGGTGCAGCTCGACTGCATATGTTTAAGTTGGATGATCCCAACTTAAACAAAATAACTTCTCTATATTCTTAGGCAGTTTTTGCTAAGAATCTTAAAAAAACCGGTATCAGCCACAAGCTGTTATCGGTTTTTTTGCTTAAAAGCTAAGATAACTCACATTCTTTTAGTATTTCATAAATTGACCCTGTTCAAAGCTCAGCAAGCATGCTAAAAAATAGCTAGCTGCTTGATAAAAAAGGGAAAATAATGAATAAGTCCGAATTGATCGAGCGTATTGTTGACCGACAAGAACAACTGTCTGTGCGTGATGTTGAGTTGGCAGTGAAGACTATGTTGGAACATATGACGCAAGTATTGTCTTCTGGAGAGCGTATTGAAGTTCGCGGTTTTGGAAGCTTTTCCGTAAATTACCGAGCGCCTCGGGTCGGCCGTAATCCAAAAACCGGTGAAACGGTTGAATTACAAGGTAAGTATGTGCCGCACTTTAAACCTGGTAAAGAGTTGCGCGATAGGGTAAATGATGGCTAAGCTAATACTAAATAGAGAGAGTGAGCGCAGAGGATTTTATGCGAAGTTTTAAACGTCTACTTGTAGTTATTATTGCTTTAGCGCTGGCCGCTGGCGTAGTGTTTTTTACCTTAGAAAACCGCACTACCACTCAGTTAGTATTTTTTGGCTGGCCAACCCCTGAGTTACCTATGGCACTGTATGTGCTGAGTGCTTTTGTTTTAGGTCTGATTATTGGCCCGCTGGTGTCATGGTGGCCACATCAACGCATGCGCATGCGTTATAACAAGCAAGTTAAGCAGTTGAAGGTTTATGAGCAGCGCATCAGTGCATTAGAAAAAGCAGCTGCTGACCAGGATGCAGCCACTCCAGCTGCTGCAGAGTTGCCACGCGCATCCTAAGTCATATTGAGCAAGGGTTATGGGCTGTTTAGCGCCAAAACCTTGCAGGCGATCACATAGGGCTTGAGCGACCTGTCATCTCTCGCGCCATTTCCGTTGCGTAGCTGTCTGTCATCCCACCAATAAAGTCGATAATGCGCATAAAGGATGTGTAGAGTGTCCAGTCTGGTTGCGGTGCCGCATGTCCAAGCAGGTCAAAAATACGTCTATTTTTAAATGACAGTGTGCCGTGGGTGTGTTGTTCTAGGGCTGCACCACATAAAGCATTGAGTAAAATTTCTAAAGTGGTGTAAGCGCCAATTTCATGCAACGTTTTACGTTTATCTTGGAAGATCTTTTCGCGGGCTAAGGCTTTAGCATTGATCACGCAGGTCTTGGCTGGGCCGTGCATGTGCTCAACCAGATCACCTTGCAAGGTGCCGGCCATTAGCGCAGGCTGCTGCTCAACAAAAGCGTGCGCTGCGGCATTGGTTAAATGCTCAATTGCTTTGCCACGCAAGATAGCTAGCTTTCTGCGGCGTGAATCTTTAGGTCCCAATTGACGGTAAGTTTCTGGTAGATCATCGCCCACTAAATCAAGCAGTAGGGCTTCAACTTCGCGGTACTCGAGAAGCTCCATTTCAATCCCATCTTCCAGATCAATTAAACCATAGCAAATATCATCAGCAGCTTCGACTAAGTAGACTAACGGATGGCGAGCCCAGTGTTCATCATCAATTTTGGGGATACCTAACTTATTAGCGATTTGCTCAAGCAGCGGTAATTCACTTTGATAGCTGCCAAACTTATGTTTTTTATAACCTTGAGCATTAGCGTGTTTTGAGCTCCAAGGGTATTTAGAAAAAGCACCGAGGGTTGCATAGGTTAAACGCATACCGCCATCAAATTGATGGTATTCAAGTTGTGTCAGTACACGAAAGCCTTGCGCATTCCCTTCAAAGTTTAAAAAATCTTGTCGCTGCGCTTCGCTCATACCAGCAAGCCAGCCATTGCTAGCGGCCTGTTGAAACCAGTGTCGAATCGCGTCTTCACCCGAGTGGCCGAAGGGAGGGTTACCAATATCATGGGCTAAGCAGGCCGACTGCACAATCATCCCTAAATCACTGGGCTCACACCATTGTGGTAGCGCTGGACGGATCATTTCGGCGACACGCATCGCTAAAGAGCGACCAACACAGCTTACTTCTAAGGAGTGAGTTAGGCGGGTATGAATATGATCGTTGCTGGATACAGGGTGCACCTGTGTTTTGCGGCCAAGGCGGCGGAAAGCGCCTGAAAAAATAATGCGGTCGTGATCCTTATGAAAAGGACTGCGACCTAATTCTTCAGCGCTGTGTGAGGTTTTGCCTAAGCGTTCACGATTTAATAATTGATGCCAATCCACTGAGCGCTCTCAACCTGTTAATTGAAGATATGCACTGCTAATAATCTAGTGCGTTTTGTTTAGATTATCAGTTCGTGTAGCAGCTGTGGAGGCTTCTGAGCGGGGCATTGCCATAAGAAATGGTAATAGACTGCCAGCAATTCGTACTATAGGCAGTAGAGAACTTGCTGAGCGCCGTTGGCGAGTAAGAAAGAAACTTGCTAGAGCTACCCCAGCCACAGCCAATAAAGGTGTTGAACCTTGCATAAGGCGGTTTTTGTAACTACGTATTTTCTCTATTGGCTCAAGTAAAACAATGCTCTCGTGGCAGATCTTTTGTCGATTTAACTCGAGACGCATTTGAATAAGCTGTTTTCGTAGAGCGATAGGATTGTCTTTTTTATATTTTTGTATTGTCATGGTAATAGTCGCTCTTTGGTTTTTTTAAGCTCCTGCAATGAGGCGCTAAAAGGCGCTTGTATATGACTTTGAGCAGATTTCATTCGCCAGATACAAAGTAAGCCTGAGACAGTATAAAAAGCAGACATAGCAACTAATAGCCAATGTTCGTACTGGTGCCAAAGCAAGACAATCAGTAAGCCGTTTAATAATAAAAAGAGCATAAAGCCACAGGCAGCAATAAGACCTATCCAGATCAACTGCTGGCTGCTGTGGTTTTTTTGCTCTTGTAGCTCAAGAGCAAATAACTCAGCATGATCGCTGAGCAAATCCAGAGTTGCGGCGCCTAGGCGCCGCGAAGTCTCTGAGAAAGACTGGTCTGTCATATTTAGCGCCTAGACACCAATAGGCCTAATAAGAAGCCAACGCCAGCACCGACGGCCAAAGACTGCAGTGGGTGTTCACGTACATATTCTTCACTTGAGCTTAGAGCTTCTTTACCGCGCTCAAGCAGCGCTTGTTCAGTTGAGCCTAGGGCTTGGCGAGCACGTTGTAAGCTCGATTTAATCTGATCGCGCAGTTCCTCGGCTTTATCACCGGTAAGATCAACAGATTGTTGTAGTAGTTGCTCAGTATCCGATACCAAGGCTTTAAACTCTGCCAATAGTGGGTCTGCGTTGCTAAGTATATTTTTTTTAGCCATGACAGGTGTACTCCATAAGTAAATTCAATGTTCATAACATCAGAGTCAATGTAACTGTTATAGGTTCCATTTGAAAGATACTATTTTTATAAAAAATAAACCCGCTTATAAGCGGGTTTATTTAATACCAACGATATAGCTTACATCAATGGAATTGTGTAGCTGACGATCAGGCGGTTTTCGTCTATTTTTTTAGAAATGTCTGAACGAAGTGTTGCGTTACGCCATTTCACACCTAGGTTTTTCAATGGGCCGTCTTGGAAGACATAAGCGATATCAGTATCGCGCTCCCACTCATTACCACTTGACTTGCCAGAGCCCATGTAGATATTGCTACCTTTAATGTAGCGCGTCATCAGGCTTAAGCCAGGCATGCCTAAACCAGCAAAGTTATAGTCGTAACGTGCTTGCCAAGATTTCTCATCGGTAGCAGCGAAGTCGCGAATTTGTACATAGTTGGTTAGGAATGGATCAACCAGTTCAATATAAGCGTAACCGGTATCGCCAGACATTTTTTGATAACCTAGGCCAAAGCTGTTGTAACCCATTTTATAGGTCAGCATTCCAGAAATAGCTTTGTTATCAATACCGCTTTTGCCATCTTCAGTCGTTCTTGCAAAACGCAAATCAGTTTTTAATGACTGATCATCAGCAAGTTGAAGCGTATAAACACCATTAAGGATGTGCTGCTTATAGGCACCATCAAAGTTAGCAAAGTTGTAACCAGTGCTTAGGCCAGTATCGCCCCAAGTGTAATTTACGCCGGCAAAATCAAATTTGCTGGTGACTTTCTGGTGTGCAAGTGAGCGAGTTGATGTGTTGTTACGCTTACCCTGGTTGCCTGAAAAACCATTCAGAACAATAGGTGCGTTATCAGTTGAGTTACGCTGATTCATACGACCTAAACGACCGATGTCAGCTGTCAGGTTGTCAATTTCTTTACTGTTGACGTGCATACCAGTGAAAGTTTGTGGAATCAGACGGCCATCACCTGAAGAAACAGTTGGCAGCTTAGGCATCAAGGTGCCGGCTTTTAAAGTGCTCTGAGACAAACGCGCTTTAAAGGTTGCGCCCAGTTCACCGTGGTTGCTCGGAACTTTGCCTTTGTGATCTTTTGGTAGTAACAGTTGTGTACCAGCTGTACCGCCACCTGAATCAAGCTTAAAACCAGCGAAACCATAGGCATCTACACCGACACCAACAGTACCTTCAGTGAAGCCGGATTCGTAACGAAGTAAGAAGCCTTGAGCCCATTCCTCTGCTTTTGATTGTGTTGCAGTTTCATGACGGAAATCACGATTCATATAGAAGTTGCGCAGCTCTAAACTGGCTTTGCTGTCTTCAATAAAGGCAGCTTGCGCCACCATTGGAATGCTTAAAGCAACTGCTAGAGTGCCCAAGCTGATTGAACGTGCTAACGGACTAAATTTCATTCTTATAGTTCTCCGGGATGCAGACAGAGTCGATCAAATTATAAATAGTTGTGACGTATCCACTAAACCATGCTTAGGTGCATAAGGTCATTTAGACAATGGTCGAAAAATTACCATCCGGTAAAGTGTAGGCCATTTTGATGTATTAGTGCTGTAATCATTATTACGCGACAACAGAAGTCGCAATAAGATGGCACACTATGGCATATTTTTACAGGACGTCTCGATGTCAGCCGCTCAGATGCTACAGCCAGGATTTATTGTTGCACACAGCAACCGTTTAGAAGAATTGCGAGAGTTAGTCGTGCAGTGGACAAAAATCAATCCGCTGCATGCGCTCGAAAATGAGCATATTTTGGTGCAAAGCAACGGTATTGCGCAGTGGTTGAAGCTGGCTTTAGCTGACGATAACGGCTGTGGGATTGCAGCGGGTCTACAGATTGGTCTACCAGCACGATTTTTATGGCAAATTTACCGTCAAGTGCTGGGTACTGAGACCATTGCGAAAAGCTCTCCCTTTGATAAGGCTCCTTTGACTTGGCGTTTAATGCGCCTTTTACCACGGATCATTGATCAGCCGGTGTTTGCTCCTTTGCAGCATTTCTTGGGTAGCGATCCTGATTTACGTAAACGCTATCAGCTGTCTGAGCGTCTAGCTGACTTATTTGACCAATACCAAGTGTACCGTTCAGATTGGCTCAAGGATTGGGGGCAGGGTGATGATCAGTTGCGACAAATCGATGGTCAGCCACAGATTAGTCTTGAAAAAGCACAAGCACGTGAGCCTATTGTGGCTTGGCAAGCAGCACTCTGGCGTTTATTGATTGATGATATCGGCGAAGATGTCATCCATAGCAGTCGTGCTGCAGTACATCCGCGTTTTATTGCCGCAATGCAAACAATGGACAGTGCGCCAGCCGGTTTACCGCGGCGGATTATTATTTTTGGTATTTCTTCACTGCCAGCACAAATGGTTGAGGCCTTAGCCGCCATCAGTCGTTTTAGCCAAGTGATGCTTTGCGTGCATAATCCTTGCCAGTTTCACTGGGCAGATATTGTTGAAGATAAGCAATTACTGCGTCATGAGTACCGACGACAGAGCCGTAAAGAGGGCTTTCCTGAGGTGTTATCCATTGAGCAGTTGCACCAGTTTGCGCATCCTTTATTAGCGGCTTGGGGTAAGCAGGGACGTGACTATATTAGTTTGCTCGATCAACATGATGAGCTGGACACTTACCAAACCCAATTTAATAGTCATGGCCAGCGCGTTGATATTTTCGAAGATGGTAAAGTTGCTACAGTATTAGAGCAACTGCACAATGATATTTTACATCTGCGTCCGTTAGCCGATACACAGGCAACGTGGCCTGCTGTTAACCCTCAGTCTGACCAATCACTGCGTTTTCATATCACCCACAATGCGCAGCGCGAAGTGGAAGTATTGCATGACCAACTATTAGCTCACTTCAACGCTGATCCCAGTTTAAAACCGCGTGATATCATCGTGATGGTGCCGGATATCAATAGTTACGCACCGCATATTCAGGCCGTGTTTGCCCAGTATGCGCGCGATGACTTGCGCTATATTCCTTTTACTTTATCGGACCAAGCTGAGCAAAGCACTGAACCGCTATTGATTGCCATGCATGAGTTATTGCGCCTACCCGAGTCACGCCTGACGGTTAGCGATATCATGAGTTTGTTGGATGTGCCGGCACTACGTTCACGTTTTGCTATCCATGAAGACCATTTGCCAATTTTGCAACGTTGGTTAACGGGGGCAGGTGTGCGCTGGGGGCTGAATGCCAAGCACCGTGAGGATTTTGCGCTACCGCAAGGCTTAACACAAAACACATGGGATTTTGGTCTGCAGCGCATGTTGCTCGGTTATGCCATGGGTGACAGTGATGCCTATGCAGGTATTCAGCCGTATGACGAGGTTGGCGGTTTAGACGCTGCGTTAATTGGTCCGCTAACGCACTGTCTCGATGCCTTGCAAGAGTTACACGAACAGCTGAGTACGATGCATCCGTTTGCCGAGTGGCGCAGTATTTTCTTAGCACTGCTTGAGCAGTTTTTCTTAGTTGAAGAGGATACCGACTACTTATTAATTCAGCGTATGCGCGAAGGGTGTGAGCAATGGTATCAACTGTGTATTGAGGCAGAATTGGATGAGCCGCTAACCTTAGCGGTCGCGCGTGAAGCATGGTTGAGTAATATCGATTCTGATCATCTCAGTCAGCGTTTTTTAGCTGGTTCTGTCAATTTTTGTACGTTAATGCCGATGCGCGCCATTCCGTTTCGTATGGTGTGTTTATTGGGAATGAACGACGGTGATTATCCGCGTGTGCAAGCACCATTAGACTTCGACTTAATGGGGGCTGATTACCGTCCTGGCGACCGTTCACGACGTGAAGATGACCGTTATTTATTATTAGAGGCTTTGCTTTCTGCACGTGAAAAACTCTATATCAGTTGGGTCGGGCGCAGCGTGCGCGATAATACCGAGCGTACGCCGTCTGTGCTGATTGCGCAGTTACGCGATCATATAAGTAGTGGTTGGCGCTTAGCTGATGAACAGCCTTTACTGGACGCATTAACCACTGTGCATCCGTTGCAACCTTTTAGTCAGCATTACTTTGCTGATAATAACGGGCATTCAGACTTGTTTACCTATGCGCATGAGTGGTCTGTTTTACATCAAAAGCCTGCTGCTGACAGCGCTACAGCTTTACCTAAATTCGTACCCGTTAGTAAAATGACGCCAGAGTTATTGCAGCGTTTTTTACGCGATCCAGTCAAGTTTTTCTTTACTGAACGTCTAAAAGTGCATCTCGACCAAGCTGAGTTAGAGGTGTTTGAAGATGAGCCTTTTGCCCTTGATGGACTGCAACGCCATAGCCTGCAGTCAGAGTTATTAAACGCTGGTCAACATGCCGCAAGTGATGCCGATTTATCTACAGTCTTAGAATTACACAGTGAAAAACTGCAGCGTAGCGGTGCTTTGCCAATGTGTGCGTTTGGTGAGCAGGTGCGTGGAGAGTTGATTGAACCATTGCTGGCCCAGCTGGAACATTACCGCGCGCTCTGTGAGGCCTGGCCCTATGAGGAAGAGACCGCACGCATTATTGATCTACAGCAAGGGCAGATTCATCTTGAAGGCTGGCTTGGGGGGTTGCGTACGGCAGTGCTCAGCGACAACCCCGCGCCTGAATATGCGCGGATTGAACTTATTCCTGGCAGAATTCATAAAGGTAAAGAGCGCAGTTGGCATCGCTTATTACGGCCATGGGTACAGCATGTCTTGATTAATGCAACCGGTGCAGCAGCGCAGACCTTTATCATTGCCCAAGAAAGTAGTATTGCCTTTGCCCGTCTTGATCCGGAGCAGGCTATGCAGATTGTTCAGAGTTGGCTTGAGTGCTGGCAAAGCGGCTTAAATGCACCGATACCTGTGGCGTTAAAAACCGCGATGGATTTCCTGAAAAATCAATCGGATGGTAAAGCTAAAGACGTTTATCAAGGTGGCTTTCAATCTGTGGGTGAAGTACAACAAAGTGCAGCTCTGGCACGCCAATACCCCAGCTATGCCGATTTAATCGCCGATGAAACCTTTGCTGAGTGGGCTGAGTTGCTCTACGGCTCACTATTTAACGCTGATATTATCAAGTTGGAACGTCAAGGGGATTCATTATGAGTCAGCTACACGCCTCCCAGCGGCCTTTGGCGTTGCAATTCCCGTTGTATGGCAGTCGCTTAATTGAGGCCAGTGCCGGTACGGGCAAAACGTATACGATTGCGGCGTTGTATGTGCGCTTAATCTTGCAGCATGGTCTGCTTGAAGATACCGCTTTTAATCGCCATTTATTGCCGCCTGAAATTTTAGTGGTGACCTTTACTGATGCGGCTACACAAGAGCTACGTGATCGTATTCGCGCCAAGTTAGTTGAAGCCGCACAGGTGTTTCGTAATGAGCAAGGGCAGGTCGATACCTTGTTGCAAACCCTGCGAGAAGATTACCCGTCAGAACAATGGGCCGCGTGCGCGCAGCGTCTTGATCAAGCGGCGCTATGGATGGATGAAGCAGCGGTGTCGACCATTCACTCTTGGTGTCAGCGCATGTTGCGAGAGCATGCTTTTGATAGTGGTAGCTTATTTACCCAGACGTTAGAAACTGATCACAGCGATTTACTGGCATTGGTGGTGAAAGACTATTGGCGCCAGCAGTGTTATCCCTTACAGAACAGCAATGTGTTGTGGGCGCTCGAACACTGGCAGCAACCCGCTGATTTACAACGCAAAATATATCCCTTGCTCAATGCGCAAGCGACTGCACCTCAGCAGGGCGCGCAATCACTTGCGCAGCTGCTCGATAGTGGTATCCGCGCGCAACAACAGACCCTTGCCGAGCTCAAGGCCAACTGGCCTGTTTGGACGCAAGAGTTGCGCGACATACTTGATAAGGCCGTGGCTGATAAAGCGGTAAATGGCCGTGTCATTCAAGCACGCTTCTATATGCCGTGGTTAGATAAGCTCAAGACCTGGGCTGAAGATGCCGAGCAAACCAAGCTTGATATTGGCACTGGCTTTACTCGCCTGACTCCTGATGGTTTGCATGAGGCTTGGAAAGACAGCAGCGCTGTTCCCCAACATCCAGCCCTTGATGCGATGCGCTCACTACCGCTTGAATTAGATAATCTCACCCGTGAATTGGATGAGCAAGCGTTATGGCATGCCGCGCACTGGATTAAACAGCGCTTTCACCTTGAGAAACAGCAGCGTGCAGAAATGGGTTTTGATGACATGCTCACGCGTCTTGATCATGCGCTACAAGGCCCGAGTGGCGAACGTTTAGCTGATGTTATTCGTCAGCAGTTTCCGGTTGCCTTGATTGATGAGTTCCAAGACACCGACCCTTTGCAATACCGTATTTTCGATACTGTTTATCGCATTGCGGAAAATAACCACGATACCGGTTTGTTTTTAATTGGCGACCCTAAACAAGCGATTTACAGCTTCCGTGGTGCGGATATTCATACCTATTTGTATGCGCGCCGTGCGACTGCTGGACGTCACCATAACTTAGATACGAACTTCCGTTCTACAGACAGCATGGTCAGCGCGGTCAATCAATTATTTCAGTTGGCCGAGCAGCGCGAACAGGGTCAGGGCGCGTTTTTATTTAAACAAGGCGACAGCAATGATCTGCCATTTTTGCCGGTACAGGCTAAAGGCCGTCAAGAACAGTGGTGGGTCGATGGAGCGCAACCTGCCGCTTTAACTGTCTGGCGTTTAGCGGCTGATGAACCGGTTTCGCGTAACCAATACCTTGAAGAGATGGCCGCCAGTAGCGCCACAGAGATTACGCGACTGATTAATCTTGCTGCGGAGAATAAAGCAGGCTTTAAAGACTCTGAAGGTCAACTGCAAGCGCTACAACCCAATGATATTGCAGTACTTGTACGTGATATGCGTGAAGCGCAAGCGATCCGCAAGCAGCTGGCTTTACGTAATGTACGCAGTGTTTATCTGTCGGATAAAGACTCAGTGTTCGATAGCCAAGAAGCGCGCGATGTAATGACTTGGCTGCATGCGTGTTTACATCCTGACAATGAGCGTGCGTTAAAAACGGCTCTAGCTTGCAGTACCTTTGCCTTGCCACTGAGCGAGTTGGAACGGATCAATCAGGATGAGCTGCTTTGGGAAAAAAGAGTATTGCAGTTTAAAGACTATTTAGAGCGCTGGCATAAGCAGGGTGTACTGCCGATGTTGCGCAAAATCATGCATGACTTTGAGCTGCCGCAGCGTCTAGTGCAGCGTCCTGATGGCGAGCGGGCGTTAACCAACGTGCTGCATTTATCGGAACTGTTACAGCATGCTGCTCGTGAACTGGATGGTGAGTTTGCCGTACTGCGCTACTTACAGACCGCTTGTGCGGGACAAACCGCTGGTGCACAAGAGCAGATTCTGCGCCTAGAAAGTGATGAATCATTAGTGCGTGTTATCACCATCCATAAATCCAAAGGACTGGAGTACCCCCTGGTGTTTTTACCCTTTATTTGCGGATTTCGTGCGCAAGAGGGTCAGCAGCCTTTTACTATTCAGGCGGGTGGGCAGCGCACTTTAATGCTGCATGCTGACAAAGCCAGCCTGGTACAGGCTGAGCGCGAGCGATTGGGTGAAGACCTGCGTCTACTGTATGTCGCATTAACCCGTGCACGCCATGCTTGTTGGTTGGGAATGGCCGACTTAAAAAAAGGCCAAGGCAAGACCTCCGTGCTACACAACAGCGCGATTGGTTATCTCTTAAATAACGGGCAGCCCTTGATGAGCAGCGCAGCGCTGGAGCAGTGGTTAGCACCTTTTTCCCATGCTGAAAGTGCCTCAGAGTTAAACAACGTGGTGAGCTACGTCGGAGTTATGCCGGGCAGTACTGAGGAGAGCGTACAAAATCGCAACGGTACATTTGAACCGTCGTGGCGTATTGCCCAGCGCCGTACGCGTGAGCATTGGTGGATAGCCTCTTACAGTGCGCTGCGTTTTATGGCTCAGCCACCTAGTGTTGACCTAGAGTCCACTGAACGGGTGGAAGACTTGGCACCGCAATCCGCTGTAGCACAAAACATGAGTGATGATGAGCAGTACGATCCAAGCCTTGATGAAGCTGCAGTGCTTCATCAAGATAACTTGCAGGAGCAAGAAGGAATTCATGGTTTTCCACGCGGCGCCAAGCCTGGCACGTTTTTACATGGTTTGCTCGAGTGGGCGGCTGAGCAAGGATTTGCTGCCGTTCTTGATAATCCAGAACACGCGCAGCAGTTTATCCAAGCGCGTTGCGAAGCCTATGGCTTTGAACCCTATGTCGAACTGCTGTGGCCATGGCTCAGAGATTATATCCAGCAGCCGTTCTTTGTGGGTGAGCAGCCAATGGCTTTGTTTGAGCTCAATCACTACCAGGCAGAAATGGAGTTTTGGTTTGCTAGCCATCAGGCCAATACCTTGCAGATTGATCAGTTAACACGGGAATTTATCTTGCCCGGTGCGGCGCGACCGTACCTACAACCCGAACGATTAAATGGTATGTTTAAAGGCTTTATTGACTTAGTACTTGAGCATCAAGGTCGTTATTATGTGATTGATTATAAGTCCAACTGGCTCGGTGAT
>Ga0172382_10004897_pt1 | contig 20257 bp, 15 predicted proteins | sample Leawel138RmetaG_FD_122245 | JGI IMG/M metagenome (GOLD analysis project Ga0172382, IMG submission 122245) | Leachate microbial communities from a municipal landfill in Southern Ontario, Canada - Leachate well 138R metaG | ecosystem: Engineered > Solid waste > Landfill > Unclassified | place... | reverse complement strand
TCAGTGCTTAGCTGACTGAGATCGCCCAGGTCCAATGCCTGATGTTGCTGCATGAGTTCTATGGGAAAACCGTTGAGTAAAGCAATTTCGCTGGTGTTCAACACCCGGTTGTATAATCTGAAGTCATCCAGAACAGCATTCAGTCCGGGATCGCTGAATTGAGACTTGGCCAGGTAATTTTGATTGGTTTCTGCATCCAGGCTTAACATGGCCGGTGTAATGCTGATATTTTCATTACGACCGCTTTCTACTCCGTTGATATAAAGTATCCCCAGGCCCGTGTCGTCGGTGTAATCTACAGTCAGGCAAAGATGAACCCATTCGTTGTAGGGCAGCAGGTTGGTGGCATCAATAATTTGTTCTTCTCCTCCGTTTTTTATGGCAAAACGGGTAGCTCCGTTTCCGGCCGAAGGTGTTAAGAACATGTAGTGAGTGGTGCCCCGGCCAAAATCGAAGAATCTGCTCCAGGTATTCCAGGAAGCATTTCCCTTTACCCATACGGCAACACTAAAATCACTCAGGCTGGCATTGATGTTATTGGGCAACAGGGTATAATCACCTACTTCTACACATTCAAGCCCATTTCCCGACCAGCCTGCGGTCTGAGCTGCTAATCCGTAAATGCTGCCGTGGTTATTGTTGCCTGATATATCTGGAATAGACTTGTCCTCTATAGTGTCGAAGCTGTAATGCAATAAGAGTCCTTCTTCAATGGCTTGGGCCTGTAGCTCTTGTGCAGAAAACAACAGCCCAAAAAAACATAAAGACAAGCAATACAAGTATTTCAAAGTTAACAAGGAAGTTCTTACAGTGTATAAATGCATGTTACAAAAAGAGTAAACAGTCAAAATTGATTATTAATAATAAACCTTGACAACTGAATTATGCCCAAAAATACGCATAAAATTTCAGATGGATAAAGCTTCAGATGATTTTACTTTGTTAAGAGCATAGTGCAGTACAGCCGGAGGTATTTCAAAAGGGAACATTACAGAATATAAAGATTCTAAAATTCAAAAAAGCCGAAGTCCCTAAAAGGTGTTAGATCTGGTTTATTTTGTTTTCTTTGCAGTTTCAACTTTAATAAACTCAGTTATATCCGATATGAGACCAAGCAATTATCAGCTCTTCGATTTTCTGGATTTTGATACGGAGCTTAACAAGGGGGAGCGATTATGGAGAGCATGCAGGCCGCTGGATATCACGGTTGAAGACACAGACGTCCTCTTACAACTGCCTTTTCAGCAACAGGAAAACTCCAACGAGATCCGTCCTGATGTTTCAGTGCCCCGCGTAACATTCACATTGCGACTCAGAGCATACGGTTCAGCCATTTTGAGATTGACCACAGCCGCAGGCAAGGTATTGAGAGAAGATTCCGAAATGCTCGAACTGGATCCCGAATTGAAAGTGGAGCCCTTGTTTGTAGAAAAACAGCCCGAAAAATGGTTGGTCTATGACAGACAAAAAGTGCTCAGAGCCATGATCTGTTTTGCCGAAGCTGAAACGGATTGGTGGAGCGATCTGCAACCCGCTCCCGATGAAACGATCGATCTGAGGCTTTATCCCGACGGGAAAAAAGAAATTCGCCTGTCGGCCTACGACATGTTCTCTCCGGCCAGGCACGATGCCTTTGCCCTGGCGTATGTGGAACAAGATAGCAATGTCCGCAGAATGACTTGTGCCTTTCATGCCAAACCCGACGAATGTTTTTTTGGGACAGGTGAACGTTTTGCCAAAATGGATCTTTCGGGCAGAACCACGGCCTTGTACAATCAGGACGGGCAAGGAGTAAACAACCGCCGAACCTACAAAAATATTCCCTTTTACCTATCCTCGGAGTCTTACGGCCTTTTTTTGCATACCAGTGCTTATGCTAAATTTTCTCTGGCAGACCATTCCAGCCGTTCGACTCAGATTATGGTGGACGAAGATTGCCTGGATTTGTTTTTAATTGCAGCTGACGAGCCCGAAAAGATACTTTACAATTACCGTCGCCTCACCGGCTTTCCTCAAATGCCCCCCTTGTGGAGTTTTGGCACCTGGATGAGTCGCATGACTTATTTTTCGGAAGAAGAAGTAAAGGACATTTGTGAGCGCCTGCGCAGCGAGGGCTATCCCTGCGACGTGATCCATCTGGATACCGGCTGGTTCGAAACCGACTGGCTCTGCGAATGGAAATTCAACAAAGAACGTTTTCCGGATCCGCCCGCGTTTATCAGCCGGCTCAAGGATCAAGGTTTTCGGATCAGTTTGTGGCAATTGCCTTATATCGCCTACAATGCGGCCCAATACAAGGAAGCGCGTGACAACAACTACATCTGTAAAACCAAAAAGAAAATTCAGGGTGCTTCCAATTTCAGCGTACAGGATTATGCCGGTACCATTGATTTCACCTACGACAAGGCAACAGAATGGTATAAATCTCTGTTGAAGCCTCTGCTCGAAATGGGAGTGGTTTGCATTAAAACAGATTTTGGCGAAGACATCCATATGGATGCCGAATATCGCAACATGAGTCCTGAAAAACTCCGCAATCTCTATCCTTTGCTGTATCAGAAAGCCGCCTGGGAAATAACTGAAGAAGTCAACAAAGAGGCATTAATTTGGGCCAGAGCAGGCTGGGCCGGCTGTCAACGCTATCCCGTTCATTGGGGAGGTGATTCTGCCTGTTCCTGGGACGGTTTGGCCGGTTCCCTCAAAGGTGGCCTGCATCTGGGACTTTCGGGCTTTGGCTTTTGGAGTCACGATGTGCCGGGATTTCATGGTGTTCCTGATTTTATGAATTCGGTTTTGCCCGAGGACATCTATGTGCGCTGGACCCAGTTTGGCGTCTTCAGTTCGCATTTACGTTACCACGGCTCTCACAAAAGAGAACCCTGGCATTATCCCCGCATTGCCCCCATCATAAAAAAATGGCTTGAACTGCGATATAGCCTGATTCCTTACATTCTGGAACAAAGCCGGGCCTGCACCCGCACGGGTTATCCTTTGCTCAGGGCTATGTATTTGCATCATCCTCAGGATAAAACCTGCCGTCATATAGACGATCAATATTATTTTGGTGACCATATGCTGGTAGCTCCAGTTATGAATTCCGAAGGTATTCGTGATGTGTATCTGCCCGAGGGCGAGTGGGTGCATTTTTTCAATCGTAAGAAATATACCGGAGGCCAATGGTTCAAAGCCATGAAAGTTCCTTTGGATGAAATGCCAGTATTTGTAAAAGCCGGCAGCAGTATTCCTCTTTACCCTGAAAAGGTTTCCTGCACGGACGAAATGGATATGAACAAAGTTAGAAGGGAACAATTTTGAAAATCACAAGGGAAACCTGCTAAGTGTCGGGAGTAAAATAAACAGACACAGGGAACAAAATTAAAGAAATAGCAATGAAAACCTGGAAATCAAATTGGGAAGCCAGCCAAAAACGTTATTTGGACTGGTGGCAACAAAAAGGCATAGTGTTAAGTATGTGGGAGCACCTGGACAAAGAGGGGGCTCCACACGAAGATGTGCCGGTGAATGCTCAGGCCAAAGACCTGAATCAATTTTGGTTCGACCCCGACTGGCGTTCGGATTATTTGCATTACAAAATGTCGGGCTATTCTTATATGGCCGATATTTTGCCGGTAGCCAATACCCAATTGGGACCCGGATCGATGGGAGCCATTTTGGGTGCAGAACTCGAAGGACGGGAAGATACTATCTGGATCAGAGATCAGGCCGGTTTTGACGGCAATATTGTACTGAAAGAAGACAATCGCTGGTGGTTATTGCATCAGGAATTGTTGAAAAAATGCCGCCAAAAATCACAGGATAAGTATTTTGTGGGTATGCCAGACCTGGTCGAAGGACTGGATGTTTTGGCCAGCCTCAAAGGCCCCGATAATGCATTGATGGATCTGATAATGGATCCAGAGGGCAGTTTGCAACAATTGCAGGCTATTAACAAAGCCTGGTTTGAAGTATTTGACCACTTGTACGATATTATCAATGTGAACGGGGAGATGGCCTTTTGTTATTTTTCCATTTGGGGACCGGGCAAGGTGGCCAAATTGCAGTGCGATATTTCAGTGATGATTTCTGAGGAGGATTTCAGAACTTTTTCCCTGCCTTTTCTGAAGGAACAATGTGAACATCTGGATTATACTTTATATCACCTGGACGGAGTGGATGCTATCCGGCATCTGGATGCCGTACTCGAACTAAAGCAGCTCAATGCCGTACAATGGACTCCCGGCGTGGGCCAGCCTCAGGGAGGAGATCCCCGCTGGTATGATTTGTACAAAAAAGTTTTGGCCAGCGGAAAGTCAGTCATGATCAATTGGGTACAACTAAATGAACTGGAAGCATTGCTGGATAATATCGGCACCCAGGGATTGAACATCCAAATGGATTTTAAATCGGAAAAAGACATCGAAAAAGCCTTGAACATCGTTGAAAAATACAGATAATAATGAGAAATCTTGTTGAATTGTCCACCTTGGATATCGTTGTATTTGTTGCTTATCTGGTAATTTTGGCCGGGGTAGGAGCCTGGGCTAGTTTCGGAAACAGAAAAAAAGAAGGAAATTTATTTTTGGCCAACAAGAGTTTGGGCTGGTTTGCCATAGGCTTGACTATGTGGGGCACAAATGTTGGCCCTTCCATGTTGATTGCCAACGCAAGCAGTGGTTTTGAGGGCGGTATAGCAGCCGGCAATTTTTCATGGTATGCTTTTCCCTTCATTATGCTTCTGGCTTTTGTTTTTGCCCCCCGCTATTTGGGAGCACAAGTCACAACCTTGCCCGAATACATGGGAAAACGTTTTGGAGAACATACCCGCAGTTACATTGCCTGGTATTCCATCTTGACTATATTAATTTCCTGGCTGGGCCTGACCTTGTTTTCGGGTGGTGTTTTTATGGCTCAGCTCTTGCCTATTCCTCTTTGGGCCTGTATAGTGATATTGGTAGCCGTTTCGGCCTTGTTTACCATGGCGGGAGGTCTGAAAGCCATTGCCTATACCAATGTTTATCAGATGCTTTTGCTGATTGCAGTTTCGGTGCTTTTGGTAGTGATGGGAATCGGTAAAATCGGCGGTCTGAGTACTGTTGTCAGGGAGACACCGGTAGATTTCTGGAATCTTTTCCGTCCCCTGGACGACAAGGATTTTCCCTGGCTGGCCATCTTATTGGGTTATCCCATCATGGGTGTTTGGTTTTGGTGTACCGACCAATCTATGGTACAATCGGTGCTGGGAGCTAAAAACCTGAAAGAAGGCCAAAAAGGGGCTAACTTCAGTGCCTGGCTCAAGTTGCTAGATATACCGCTGTTTATTTTGCCCGGGATCTTGTGCTTTTTGCTTTTACCCGGTTTGGCAAATTCAACTGATTCTTACCTGCAACTGGTCAATGCCGTTTTTCCTTCCGGATTGATGGGACTGGTGATTGTGGTTATGGTGGCGGCTTTGATCAGCACTATCGGATCGGCACTTAATTCCCTGAGTACTGTGTTTACTATGGATATTTACATTAAGAAATACCGTCCGAATGCCAGCGACAGCAATATCCGCAGTATAGGACGCTGGGTTGTTTTGATTGGAGCGCTGATATCGGTGTTCTTGGCTATAGGGATAACCTTTATCCAGGGTTTGAGCTTTTTTAATGTTTTCCAGTCGGTTCTGGGCTTTTTGGCTCCTCCCATGGCTGCCGGTTTTTTGTTTGCGGCTTTTTGGAAGAAAACTTCGTCAAGAGCTGTGAATCTGGTACTTACTGCGGGCACGGCTTTCAGTATCGGCACCGGTATTTTATACTACACTGGTTTAATATTTAGCGGGATGCACTATCTGTACCTCTCTTTCTTTATTTTTGTAGTCCTGGCCTTTTTTATTTTAATCTGGTCACTTGCAACTGCTAAACCTTCTGTGCAGACACTGGAATTTGTACCTATCAGGGTAGGCAGAGGAGTAAAACTGGCCTGGGGCTTCCTAGTCTTGTGTATGCTGGGATTGTATGTGTTTTTCAATGGTTTTTAATTTTAATTTTTAAGACTGAATATATGAATTGGGTAGATGAATTGTTGCAGCTGAAAACTGTCAAGGCCTTACCGATAATGACCCATCCGGGCATAGAAAAAATAGGAAAGAATGTGCGGGATGCCGTAACAGACGGAAAAGTGCATTACGAAGCCATTCGTTATTTATCGGAACATTATCCTTCTATGGCATGCACGGTTATTATGGATCTGACTGTCGAAGCCGAAGCCTTCGGATCCAAAATTAGTATGCCCGAAGATGAAGTCCCCTCTGTAACCGATCGCCTGGTGCAGGACAGAGAGAGCGTGGAAAATTTAAAGATTCCCGGTCTGGATGCCGGCAGATTTCCCGCCTATTTATTGGCCAACCGGCTGGCGGTAGAAAACATCAAAGACAAGATTGTGTTGTCAGGTTGTATCGGGCCTTTTTCGCTGGCCGGCAGACTATTCGGCATCTCGGAAATTATGACGGAACTGTATATGGATCCAGATACTATTCATATCTTATTGGATAAAAGCACGCAATTCTTAATCAGATATTGTCAGGCTCTTAAAGAGATAGGGACAGCCGGAGTCTTTATGGCCGAACCGGCTGCAGGCCTGTTGTCTAACGAAGACTGTCAGGCTTTTTCCAGTGATTATGTTCGTAAAGTTGTAGAGGCAGTGCAAGACGATGATTTTACTGTCATTCTGCACAACTGCGGAAACACTGGCCAATGCACTCAGGCTATGATTGACAGTGGGGCCAGAGTCTTGCATTTTGGTAATCTTATTGATATGGAAGAAGTTTTGAATGTTTGTCCCTCAGATGTTTTGGTTATGGGTAACCTCGATCCGGTTGGAGTATTTAAGCAGGGTAAGCCTCAAACGGTCAGGGAAAGTAGCCTGCAACTGCTGGACATAGCCAAAAGCCACAACAATTTTGTTATCTCATCGGGTTGCGATATTCCTCCGCATACTCCTCTGGAAAATATTGCCGCCTTTTTTGAAGCCTGTACAGACCAACAAAGCTGATCGATATATGAAAAAACTTCTCCTGGCTGTTTTATGCCTTAGTCTTTTTACTACTATAACTGCTCAAAGACAGTCTTTTGAACTTCACGAAGACTGGAATTCTTTTGTCATTCAAAGTCCTAACCCTGATGCTGTGCTTAACGATACCGTTCAACTGAATCTGCCCCACAATTGGGATGATTACTATGGTTATCGTCAGCTCACCCACGGCAACCTACATGGCTCTGCCCTGTATACCAAACACTTTGTGGCTCCTGAAAAACAGGAAGGCAAAAGTTATTTTATTCGTTTCGAAGGAGTTGGTACTTATGCTGTGATAAAACTCAATAACAAAGACTTGGGTCGTCATTTGGGAGGCAGAGTTACGTTTACAATTGATGTCAGCGATTGTTTGAATTACGGGACAGACAATTTACTGGAAGTAAAGGTGGAGCATCCACACATGATTTCGGATATGCCCTGCGTTTGCGGGGGCTGTTCTTCGGAATGGGGTTTTAGTGAGGGCTCGCAGCCTTTTGGCATTTACCGTCCGGTCGTATTTGAAGTAACGGACGAAGTCCGCATTGAGCCTTTTGGTGTTCATATCTGGAACGACGATCAGGCAAAGAAAGTGTTTATTGATACCGAAATCAGGAATTACTCCGGGCAGGAACAGCAACTTCTGCTAGAGAATCGTTTTAATACGCACAAAGGCAAGAAAGTCTTTGCGCTCAAAGAAGAGTTTACACTGGCACCGGGAGCTACTGTCACTATTCGTCAAGAAGCCGGCATAGAGGATCCGGTGCTGTGGAGTACCGAAAATCCCTATTTATACAAGCTGGTTACCAGCATCAGACAAGGAAAGAAAAAACGCGATGTGCTGGAAACTCCTTTCGGTATCCGCACCATAAGCTGGCCGGTTAAACGCAACGACGATGACGGGCGTTTCTTTTTGAACGGCAAACCGGTGTTTTTGAACGGAACCTGTGAATATGAACATCTCTTGGGGCAAGGCCATGCTTTTAGCCCCGAACAGGTGGAATCCCGTGTGAAACAAATGCTTAATGCCGGCTTTAATGCTTTCAGAGACGCTCACCAGCCTCATCATCTGGATTATCAGAAATATTGGGACCAACACGGCATTTTATTCTGGACTCAATTATCGGCTCATATCTGGTACGACACCCCTGTTTTCAGGGAAAATTTCAAGACCCAGCTCAGGCAATGGGTAAAAGAGCGCCGAAACAGCCCTTCGGTTGTACTTTGGGGACTGCAAAACGAAAGCATGTTACCCCGTGATTTTGCAGAAGAATGTACGGCCATAATCCGCGAAATGGATCCCACAGCACTGAATATGCGTGCGGTAACCACTTGCAACGGCGGAGAAGGTACCGACTGGAACGTGATACAAAACTGGAGTGGAACCTACAGCGGCAATCCTGAACGCTACGATGAGGAGCTGGCCTTGCCCAATCAGTTGCTGAACGGGGAATACGGAGCCTGGAGAACCCTTGATCTGCACGAAGAACCGGGTCCTTTTAAACAGGACGGCATCTATTCCGAAGAACGTTTTTGTCAGTTGATGGAAATGAAAATAAACCTTGCCGAAAAAGCCAGAGATAAGGTCTGCGGACAGTTTCAATGGATATTCAACAGTCACGATAATCCCGGACGTCGTCAACCCGACGAAGCTTACCGGCTGATAGACCGGGTGGGGCCGGTCAATTACAAAGGCCTGATTACCCCCTGGGAAGAACCTCTGGATGCCTATTATATGTACCGTTCAAATTATGTGTCGGCCGATACAGAGCCCATGGTATATATTGCATCTCACACCTGGCCCGATCGTTTTGAGGCTCCCGGCAACGCGACCATACAGGTCTACAGCAATTGCGATTCGGTGCAATTGTACAACGACGCCGGCAAACAGGCTTATCTGGGAACGGAAGTTCATCAGGGAATTAAAGGAACTCATTTTGCATTTGAAAATATCCGGGTAGCTTACAATGTACTGAGGGCTGTTGCTTACCGTGCAGGTAAGGCCGTAGCCGAAGACCTGATCGTGTTGAACAATCTGGAAAAGTCTCCCTCTTTTGATCTTTTGTACAAAAAAGACAAATCGCTAACCAAAGGCAAATCTTCGTATCATTATATTTATCGTATCAATTGCGGAGGAGATGAGTATGTGGATAGCTTTGGCCAGGTTTGGGCCAAAGACGATACCAGCTTTTCTCGTTCCTGGGCTCAGGATTTTGACGGCCTGAATCCCTATCAGGCCAGCCAGCGAGTGAGTTACGACCCGGTAAAGGGAAGCCGCGACTGGTCCTTATTTGGTCATTTCCGTTATGGCAGGCATAAGTTGGCCTATCGATTTCCATTGCCAGACGGTAAGTACAGGATGGAGTTGTATTTCGTGGAACCCTGGCACGGTACAGGAGCAGGCAAGGGAAGCGATTTTGCAGGATTGCGCCTTTTTGATGTCTCCGTAAACGGCAAAATCCTGCTGAACGATTTGGATATCTGGTCCGAAGCAGGCCATGATGTCGCTCTGAAAAAGACCTTCAATGTGGATGTGCAGGGGGGGTATCTAAACATTGAGTTTCCTGAGGTCAAAGCCGGTCAGGCTCTGTTATCTGCCATCGCTATTGCCAGCCGAGACAAGAGCATTAAGCCTTATCTTCCTCCTGTTTCGGATTGGAGCTGGAAAAAGGCAGATCAGGAGCGGATTGGACGTTTTCCTACCGATCGTTTGCCCCAAGACAATAACGTCAGGCCGGGTGTATCCTATCCTGCTGTAGAAGCAGTGCTGGAAGGCAAGTACAGAAAAGAACTAATGAGAAACCGAATGGCTGTACTATTTGAAGCTGAGGCAACAAACAGCATAAGCTGGGACATATCAACCGGTTTGGCTCAATTGTATGCCTTGCGCTTTAATTATCGTAATATTTCTGAAGAAGATAAAGTGGTGAACATGAAAATTGTGGCTGCAGACGGCACAGTGCTCAAAGAAGATAAGCTCACTTTCCCGGTCAATGAGAGGGGCTGGAAACTGATCAGCACTACTACCGGTTCTTTTATCAATGCCGGCCATTACCGGATCATTATTTCTTCGCCCGATATGGATGGTTTGTGTTTCGAAGGACTTGATGTTCAGTGACAATTAGACGGATATACATTTTACATTGTAAAAAGTTTCTTTCTGTAAGAATTAATCACGATCTCTGTTGGATTGTCTTCCTGAATCGAAGGATCTGAGTAATTCTCTTGAAAAACCCTCTTCGGCTAAATAATATTTATACAGTTTTTCCGGACTGAGAATAGCTTTGAGTTTAATGTATCTTTCTTTATCCAGATCGGCCTGTTGTTGGCGGAGTTCCGCCATACGTGTATTAATTTTTTCGTAATCGATTTCTTTTTTTTCTCGCTCTTGTCTGGGTATACGTATTAAACGCATCATTTCATGGTTGATGGCAAAGCTTCTGTATTGAATGTCGTTTACTATAGGCCAGAATGATTGGGCCTCTTCGGGTGTCAGTCCGATTTTATCGGTAAAATAGGCTATTTTCTTAAGCTGCATTTCTTCCCATTGATTTTGTCTTCCTTCCTGACCGGACTCCTGGCCGGGACTATTAGCACCATTGCCGGGTCTCTGGGAAAAAGCTAAACTACTGAATAAAACGCATAAAGCGATCAATAAGCTGGATTTCATCTTAAGCGGGTTTTTGGACTGAATTTATTCGAGTTCGTCCTGATTAATGTAATAATACATAAGACTGTATTCGTCAAGAGAGCTCAGAAGAATCTCTTCGGCGGTCATGGTGTTTACCTGAAACTCTTCCATTTCCACACCATCTATTTTGCTGATAACGGATTGTTTTTTGTCTGTATTGGTCAGGTTTAGCACCGCACGTATCGAAAACAAAAGCACTACAAATACAGCAGCCATGTAAAGCACTGGCTTTACACGATTCATAAAGAGCCTTCTTTCCTGAAGAGGAGCAGCATCTCCTGCAATACGGTTCTGAATTTCCGATTGCAGGTTTTCGAAATATTGCTCGGGAACCTTGAAAACATCTTTATTGCCGGGCTGGTCAAAATTAAACTTGTTGGTCATAGAGTACCTCCGTATTTTTGGAAAAGAACATCTTCTTAGACAAAGATAATAAAATAAGGTTTAAAATTTACTCAAAAATCAGCTGTCATAAAAGCTTCAATTTTTTTGACAGCATAATGGTACGAAGCTTTTAAAGCTCCAACCGAGGTTCCAAGTATTTCAGAAATATCGTCGTATTTCATGTCGTCAAAATACTTCATGTTGAAGACCAGTCGCTGTTTATCGGGCAGACTAAGTATAGCCTGTTGAAGTTTGAGTTCAGCTTCGTCGCCCGAAAAATAGGGATCCCCCTTTAAGTTTTGAACCATAATGTCTTCCATATCGGTAAAGCTGGATTGGTTTTTGATCCGTTCTTTGTTTAGGAAGGTATAGGTTTCGTTGATGGCAATACGAAACATCCAGGTCGTTATTTTGGAATCTCCCCTGAATTGCTCAATATTGCTCCATGCTTTCATGTATGTGTTTTGTAAAATATCGTTGGCATCGTCGTGAGAAAGTACCATTTTTCGAATCTGCCAATACAGACTTTCGGATGTTTCACTAACCAACAGGCCAAAAGCTTTTTGCCGGCTTAGAGGGTTTCTGATCAAAGCGAGGATTTCGCTTTCTTTTTGTTGATCCATTCGTTTTTAGAATTCCTGCTACACAATGGTATCAGATCATATTTAAGTCAAAAAGTTTAATCGAACTTCTTGTTTGATCTATTGAATTAACAATAAATAAAGGCTTAGAGCGGGGATGGCAAATAAAACAGTGTCCAGTCGGTCAAGCAATCCTCCGTGTCCCGGAATTAACTTGCCTGAATCTTTTGCCTGCACTGTCCTTTTGATGAGTGATTCAAATAAATCGCCCAATACGCCGAAAACAACAATCACAACTGCAAAACCCATCCATTCACCCAGGCTGAAGATTTCCGGAAACCAGTGAGCCGCCAGTACACTGACCCCAACAGTAATAATTAATTCGCCCAGGAAACCCTCCCAGGTTTTTTTTGGTGAAATCCGTTCAAAAAGTTTGTGTTTACCAAATAATGTCCCGACAACATATGCTGAAGTATCGGCGATCCACACAAAAATAAAAAAACTCATCAACAAAACCGAATGATAGGCTCCGTTGTCCTGAATTGAAGGCAAAAATGCCATGCGAACCAACAATACCATGGCCAGACTAATATAAATTTGACCAAAGTAAGTATAGGCCAGGGCGTGCATATTAGTCAGGCCATTTTTAAAAAGTTCTGTGACAGATAAATAAATAAGGATGCCCAGCCAGGGAAGAAAAATGCCGGCTGGCAAAAGACCGCTAAAGTAAAAATAGGCTGCCAGAAATAAATAAACACCGCCCAGACTGGCCATAAATTTATTTATCCTGATGTCGGGCTGTTTTTCTATTAAGGTATAAAATTCCCATAGGCATAAGCCGGTAATAAGAGCAAAAAGTGCTGCAAAAGAATAGGAGCCAAGGAGAATGCAAAAAGCTACCAGAGCAACAAAAACAATTCCACTTACACTTCTTGCAAACAGCTCTTTCATAATAATAGATTAATCGAATAAAAAGGCTGAATCTCTTTATTCCTTGTCGGGGAGATTTTCTGATTCAGTTGGTTCGCTTGAATATTCTTCGTCTGCAGTTTCTTCAGCCTGTTCAGAAACAGTATCGTTATTGCTGGAAGAGCTTTCAGACTTGTTTTTGTTGTTTTGCTGCTTTTGCGACTCTATCATTTCTTCCATTCTGGAGACCCATTTACGTTTGCCAAAGATGTGTTCCATATCTTCAGAGAAAATGACTTCGCGTTCGACCAGGATGTTAGCCAGCTGCTGATGTCCCTCTTTGTGTTCACTCAATATTTTTTTGGCTCTTTGGTATTGTTCATCCACCAAGGCTTTTACTTCCTTATCAATGAGTTCGGCAGTTTTTTCGCTGTAGGGTTTCGAGAAACTGTATTCGGAACTGCCACTGGAATCAAAATAGGAGAGGTTGTTTAATTTATCGCTCATACCAAAATAGGCAACCATGGCATAGGCTTGCTTGGTTATCTTTTCCAGATCGTTGAGTGCTCCGGAAGATATTTTGCCAATAAATAATTCTTCGGCAGCCCGGCCTCCCAGAGCGGAACACATTTCGTCCAGCATTTGCTCTTTGGTGGTCAATTGTCTTTCTTCGGGTAAATACCAGGCGGCTCCAAGAGCTTTGCCTCTGGGAACTATAGTCACTTTGATGAGGGGATGAGCATATTCAAGCAGCCAGCTCAAAGAGGCATGTCCGGCTTCGTGTATGGCTATGGAGCGACGCTCTTCGGCAGTAGTAATTTTATTCTTTTTTTCCAGGCCGCCAATAATGCGATCCACTGCATCGAGAAAATCCTGTTTTTGCACGTGAGATTTGCCTTTGCGGGCAGCTATCAATGCAGCTTCGTTACAAACATTGGCAATATCAGCTCCCGAAAATCCCGGAGTTTGCCTGGCCATATACTCCGAATCCAGGCTTTCGTCCGTTTTGATGGGACGAAGATGAACCAGAAAGATTTCATGACGTTCGTTAATGTCTGGCAGATCTACGCTGATCTGTCGGTCAAAACGTCCTGCTCTGAGTAAGGCTTTGTCAAGTACGTCCACTCGATTGGTGGCCGCAAGTATAATTACACCGCTGTTGGAGCCAAAGCCATCCATTTCGGTGAGCAATTGGTTCAGGGTGTTCTCACGTTCGTCGTTGGCACCCATGTTGGGGTTTTTACCGCGAGCCCTGCCTACAGCGTCGATTTCGTCTATAAAGACTATGCAGGGAGCTTTTTCTTTGGCTTGTCTGAAGAGGTCGCGTACCCTGGAGGCGCCAACACCCACAAACATTTCCACAAAGTCCGAGCCTGAAAGGGAAAAGAAGGGGACATCAGCTTCGCCGGCCACGGCTTTGGCCAGGAGAGTTTTTCCTGTTCCGGGAGGGCCTACCAGCAAAGCGCCTTTGGGAATCTTGCCCCCCAGCTCTGTATACTTGGATGGATTTTTCAGAAAAGCTACGATTTCCTCCACCTCTTGTTTGGCCTCGCTCAGGCCGGCAACATCCTTAAAAGTAATGGGGTTTTCTCCACCTTTTTCGAACAACCTGGCCTTGGATTTTCCCACGCTGAAGATACCCCCGGCACCTCCCCCGGCACCCCCGGCACCTCCCCCGGCCATTCTTCTCATTATAAAAACCCAAATTACAATAAGTAAAATAAAAGGAGCTAAATTGAGCAGGACAGACAAGAAGGTATTGGAAGTGTTGTCGTACTTGACGTTAATTTCCAGCGAGTGAGTTTTCTTGAATTGTTCAATAAATTCAGAAAAACGTTCGGCAGAAGGGATTTCCACAAACAGAACCGGAGATTTTTCTTTGTTGACATCTTCGCCGAAAACTTCAACTAGTGCTTCCTCTCTGATGCTGATTTTGACCTGGTTCTTCTGGTTAATGCAGAGCATTTCTTCAACCCTGTTGTTCACCAGGTGTTCCTCCATTTCTGTCCAGGTGATTTCTTTACTTACTTCCTTTCTCGAAAGGAACTGAACAGCAAACAATCCTATCAGAATCAGGGCATAGATCCAGTAGATATTGAATTTTGGTTTGGGTTTAATGTCTTTGGGACGTTGTATTTCGCTCATAAAAGTTTTCTTAATTAAGGTCGGAAATCTCGGTTAAAAGGGCATCATTCCAGAGATGTTCCAAATCGTAATAATGCCTGCTTTCGGGATGAAAAACATGTACCATAATTTCGCCGTAATCGAGAATTATCCATAAGGCATTTTGGTAACCTTCAGCAGCAAAAGGCTTAATTCTCAGCTCTTTCTGCAAATGTTCCCTGATAAAATCGGAGATGGCCAGAATATGTGTATTGGATGTACCTTCGCAAATGACAAAATATTTACAAATAGAATGCTCCAGGGCAGACATGTCGACCAGAGTGATATTTTTCCCTTTTCTTTCCTGTATAGCGTGCGTGATATTGTTTAATACTGCTTGGTTTTCATCCATAGAATAGTTTTTGATTAGTGACAAAGATACATTTTCATTTGCATTGTATCGCAAATATTGTACCAATAATTTAACGACGGGGCTTGATCCATTGCCATAATACTTTGTAAGTGATCTTCTTTCCATACATCAGGATGCCGGTACGGTAGATTTTAGAGGCCAATTTGGTGCTGAACACAAATGTCAGTACCAGCAGCCCATATGACAGGATTAAGTGCCAAAAAGGCACACCAAAGGGTAAACGCACCATCATAACGATGGGAGAGGTAAAAGGAATAAACGAGCACCAGATGGTGAGCGGCCCCTCGGGATTGCTGGCGCCGTAAATGCCTGCATACAAGGCGAAAAGCACCGGAATTGTCATAGGGAGAGTAAATTGCTGAGCATCCTCGCTGTTGTCTATGGCTCCTCCAACAGCAGCAAACAGCGATGCATACAGTAGGTAACCTCCCAAAAAGTAAAGCACAAACCAGAACAGGATTTTACCCACGGGAATAGAATTCAGGGCTTGTAAACTGTCAAGAACACCGGGAGGAACAGAACTCTCCATCCCCGGCATAGAAGGACTGAGTCCGTCAAGTGGAATATCAGCAAACTGGCTGCCGACAACCAACAAAACCAGTAGCAGTACTACCCACAGGAAAAATTGAGTAAGACCCACCAGGGCAATACCAATTATTTTCCCCATCATAAGTTGAAAGGGTTTGACCGATGATACAATTATTTCGACGATGCGATTGGATTTTTCTTCGATAACGCCGTTCATCACCATGCCTCCGTAAGCAAATATGAAGACGTAGATGAGCATGGTGGCTATCATGCCAATGATCATGGAAATTTCCGAAGAGGTTTTTTGTTCGTTGCCGTCATCGGTCCAACGAATAGTCTCCACCCTGACTCTGACTTTGGACTCCCTGATGATTTGCTCCAGGCCTTCGATCTGGTACGAGGCAATTTTGTCTTCGGAAGCCATTTGACTAAGCTGGCTCTGTACGTAATCTTTGAGGTCTGGCCCTATCTGTTGTTCAGAATAGACTGTTACTTTTGGATCGCCCTCGATCAGATTGCCTTCGATCAGCAGATAGGCATAGTAACCAGCCTTGTTTTGGTTTCTGTAGGCTTCGGTGCTGTCGCTGCAAGGCAGAAACTGATAATTCGGGGTATTCTGCAGGCGGGGAAGATAGAGCCCTTTGGCATCAATAACTGCGATTTCTCTTACTTTAGTGTCTTTGACCGAAGATAGTAAAAGCGGTACAAGTATGATTAGCACAAAGGCCAGCGGCATAACAAAAGTCATTATCAAAAATGATTTTTTCCTTACACGGGAGCTGTATTCCCGATTGATAATCAGTGAAAGTTTGCTCATGATTGTACACTTTTAATAAAAATATCGTGCATGCTGGGAATTTTTTCCTCAAAAGAAACGATTTCGAAATTCTCGAAGAGTTCTTTGAAAATAGTATTGTTGTGGCTAAACCCGTCCTTGATGCCCAACTCCAGTTGCCAGTAATAATTGTCCGTCAAGCTGTTTTCGATTTTGAAAAAAGGCGATTTTTCCAGCTTGCTTTTGGCCAGCTCTAAATCTTCGGGCAGCCTGAGCTTTACCAGGTAGATACCGCTGCGGTGGCTGAGCTTGATGTCCTGCACTTTGCCCTGAAGAATTAGTTTGGATTTGTCTATCAAGCCTATCTCGTCGCAAATTTCCTCGACCGAAGCCATATTGTGCGTCGAAAAAAGTATAGTGGATCCCTTGGCTTTTAAATTCAGAATCTCTTCTTTGATTAGTTGTGTGTTTACGGGATCGAAGCCGCTGAAAGGCTCGTCAAAAATGAGGAGTTTGGGTTCGTGCAGAATGGTAATGATAAATTGTACTTTTTGCTGCATACCTTTGGAGAGTTCCTCGAGTTTTTTGTCGGCCCAGTCGCGTATATTGAATTTATCGAACCAGTATTTCAATCTTATGCGGGCATCCTGTTTTGAAAGCCCTTTGAGCCTGGCCAGGTAAAGAGCCTGTTCGGCCACTTTCATTTTTTTGTACAAGCCCCTTTCTTCGGGTAGGTAGCCAATATTGTAAACATCTTTGGCTTTGAGAGGATTTCCGTGTATAAAAACCTCTCCGCTGTCGGGATTGGTAATTTGGTTGAGGATGCGGATCAGGGTGGTTTTTCCGGCACCATTGGGGCCAAGCAGGCCGTAGATTTTGGCTTCGGGCACTTGAATACTAACTTTGTCCAAGGCTAAATGTCCGGTGTATTGCTTGACAATGTTTCGGGTTTCTACGTAATACATATTATTGCTATGCTTGGTTTAAATGCGTAAATTATCGGGTGATTATTCTTTTTCCCAGGCTTTTGGCCAGGCTTTTATCCAAATCCTGCAGTATCTTTATTTCTTCCAGCAAGTGTATCAATTTTGCCTGATCTTTGTTGTCTTCTGCCACTTTGAGCTTAGACCTGAGTTCTGTCAGTTCTTCTTTTACAATCTTCCATTTAAGTTCTTCGAGTAATTGAGGGATCAGATAATGCAATTTATCTTTATCCTCAACGACGATTTGATACCGGCTGTGAATTTTACTCAGTTCATATTCTTCAGACACCAGTTCACCTGCCATCAGGCTGATTTCGGCCAGCTGGTGGTTCAAAAAGAATCGTTCAGCCACAAAATGATCGTCCCTGTAATGCGCCAAGGCTTCCTGGTACATTAATTTGTATACAGGGTGTTGAAATTCTATTTCTTCGTTTTCGAGATCCATCGAAATGAATTCCAGCACTTTGGGATGAAAGTCTTGGGGATAGATGTTTTTGTCAAAGCTGATTTCCTGTTCGCCGTAACGGACTATCATGCGCATCAGGTTGCGTTCATACTGGTCATAGGGACTGAATTGTTTTTTTTCTGTTTTTTGAGTTTCAACTTGCACAGGGGCTTGTTGCTGCATTTGTCCGGCAGGCATTTGAGTTAAATCCGGAAAAGGAGCCTCCTCGTCAGCCTTCGTTGCAGGTATTTCAGAGCTTTGTTGCTCAGGGTACTGCATCCTGCTTTTTGCTTGCCATCCTCCAGCAGATGACTCTGGATCGAAGTTTTTTCTAATATCTCGTTGTTGACGAATGCGATCGATGTATTTCTGACGTTTCTTGTTGACTTCTTTTTGAATAAGTTGTTCAGAAGAATCCAGTAAGCGGCTGCATTCCTTGACGTATTCAGATCGAATGATATCATTGGGAATCAGAGCAATGCTTTCGACGATGTCCTGAATTAGGGATGCTCTTTGAATGGGGTCGTTTCCGGCATCCTGCAAGAGGACTTCGGTTTTGAAGCGAATAAAGTCGTTTTCGCTCTTTTTGAGGTAATCCAGCAATTCCGAGGCGCTGTGTCCCCGGGCAAAGGAATCGGGATCTTCCCCCTCGGGCAGCAGCACAACTTTGATGTTGAGGCCTTCTTCGAGCAAGAGATTGATTCCTCTCAGCGAGGCCTTGATGCCGGCGGCGTCACCGTCGTAAAGTACGGTGATGTTGTCGGTAAATCGGTGGATGAGTTGAATCTGTCCTTTGGTCAGGGCCGTGCCGGAGGATGCCACCACATTTTCGACACCGGCCTGGTGCATGGAAAGCACGTCGGTATATCCTTCAACCAGGTAACAACGATCGTGCTTCACTATAGCTTGCCTGGCAAAATAAATGCCATACAATTCTGCACTTTTGTGGTAGATTTCAGACTCAGGAGAATTGATGTATTTAGCGGCTTTTTCGTTTTTCCTGAGAATGCGTCCGCCAAAAGCTTTTATTTTGCCCGAGATGCCGTGTATGGGGAAAATCACTCTGCCCCGGTAACGATCGTACAACTGACTTTGGTCATCGGCAACCGCCAGGCCGGTTTTGAGCAGGTATTCTTTTTGGTATCCTTTTGCCAGAGCTGTTTTCGAAAAAGCATCGCGTTGTTCGGGAGAATAGCCCAATTGGAATTTTTGTATGGTATCTTCGCGTAAGCCTCTTTCCAGAAAATATTTAAGGCCTATACTCATGCCTTCGGGCTGTTTGTGAAGATTGGTTCTGAAAAAGTCTCTGGCAAATTCATTGAGAACGAACATACTTTCCCGCTCATTTTTGCTTTGCAGGTCTTCGGCCGTGAGCTGCTTTTCTACAACTTCAATATTGTATTTTTTAGCCAGCCATTTAAGTGCCTCATAATAACTAAGTTGCTCATGCTCCATTATAAAATGAACCACATTTCCTCCCTTGCCGCAACTAAAGCATTTACAAATACCCTTGGCCGGTGAAACGCTGAAAGAAGGCGTCTTATCGTCGTGAAAAGGGCAGAGGCCGAGGAAATTTACACCCCTCTTGCGTAAATGAACAAATTCTCCCACCACTTCTTCGATGCGGGCTGCGTCTAATATTCTGTTTATGGTGCTTTGATCAATCATGTCAGATGGGTGTACCAGTATATCCCGAAAACTAAGTTAAAATCATAGTTACTTTGTTTAACGAAAGTCAAATAAAATAAGCGCTCAGGGCAATAACAAAAAATATCAAAAATATCGCTAAAACGAATTAGATGTATTGGGTATTTCATTTATATTTGCGGGCAAAATTAATACATTAATGCCAATATTGATAAATTCAGCCTGGTTTTTTCCATGAAGTTATGCCTTAAGTATACCATATAACTCTGAATAATGCCTTTAATAGCCATAATTATTATATTTACGTAAAATATCAACTACAATAACGCCTTTAATTCAAAGAGTATGTTTAAAAACACGCACAGAGCCTGGTTGTTTCTGCTTTCGCTGCTCTTGGTCGTTGGAGCTTGTACCGATCCTTACACTTACGACGACAAAGAACCCGACTGGCTCGGTTCCAGCATTTACGATTATCTGGTAGAACAGGGCGAATACACTTACTTTACCAGGATCATAGATTCTTGTAATTATCGTGAGGTATTGGCCAAGACGGGAAGCAAGACGATGTTTGTTTGCAAGGATTCAGCATTTGAAGAATATTTCAATAATAACGTGGATGGCATCAGCCGTTTTGAAGATTTCAGTTTATCGCAATTGAAGCAAATTATGGAATATGCCCTGGTAAACGATGCTGCATTGATCGAAACATTATCCTATGCCGTAGGTTATGT
>Ga0172382_10004894_pt1 | contig 20264 bp, 17 predicted proteins | sample Leawel138RmetaG_FD_122245 | JGI IMG/M metagenome (GOLD analysis project Ga0172382, IMG submission 122245) | Leachate microbial communities from a municipal landfill in Southern Ontario, Canada - Leachate well 138R metaG | ecosystem: Engineered > Solid waste > Landfill > Unclassified | place... | reverse complement strand
GACCAGCTCTTCAACGTGGCGTCGCGCGACCAGGTGGCCGACCTGCTGTTCGGCAAGCTCAAGCTGTCGGCGGGCAGGCGCACCTCGACCGGCAAGCTCAGCACGGCGGTCAGTGCGCTGGAACCGCTGACCGGCCAGCACGAGGCCGTTGACCTCGTACTTGAGCACCGCGAGCTCGCCAAACTAAGCGGCACCTACCTCGCACCGTTGGCGGCGCTGGCCGACGAGAACGGCCGCGTGCACACCACCTTCCTGCAGACGGTGGTGGCAACGGGCCGCCTCTCGAGCGTGAACCCCAACCTGCAGAGCATCCCCGTGCGCGCGCCGCTGGGGCGCGAGATCCGGCGCTCCTTCGTTGCGGCACAAGGCTACACGCTGCTGGTGGCGGACTACTCGCAGATAGAGCTGCGCGTTCTGGCACACATGGCCAACGAACCGGTGCTCGTGGAGGCGTTCCAGGCCGGCGCCGACATCCACGCCAGCACCGCGGCCACCATCTACAACGTGCCGCTGACCGAGGTCGACGCCGACATGCGGCGCGTGGCCAAGACCATCAACTTCGGTCTGCTGTACGGCATGGGCCCCCAGCGCCTGGCGCGCGAGCTCGGCCTCCCCTACGCCCGAGCCGAGGCGTTCATAAACACGTACTTCGCGAGCTACCCGCGGGTGCGCGAGTTCGTGGACGAGACGCTGGCGCGCGGCACGGAGCAGGGTTACGTAGAGACGCTACTGGGTAGGCGCCGCGGTGTGCTGGAGTTGCGCAGCGCCGACCGGGCGGTGCGCGAAGCGGCGGAGCGCATGACCTTCAACATGCCCGTGCAGGGCAGCGCAGCCGACATCATGAAACTGGCCATGCTGCAGGTGGCGCCGGCCCTCAAGACGCTGCGGGGCCGACTGCTGCTGCAGGTGCACGACGAGATCGTGGCTGAGGTGCCCGCCGGTTCAGCCCAAGAGGCAGCCGCCGAGGTGAAGGGCATCATGGAAGGCGTTTACCCCCTGAAGGTGCCGCTGGTCGCCAACGTCGGCCTGGGCGCCAACTGGCTCGAAGCACATTAGCGCCGGCCGCGGGCAGCCTTGTAAGGCCACGGTAAGAGCGCCCTCCGGTAACATTGCCGCATGTCTTCCAGGCGCTACTTCGGAACCGATGGCATCCGCGGCGTTGCGGGCGAGTACCCGATGACGGCCGCGTTCGCGCTTAGGCTCGGAGTCGCAGCTGCGGAGAGCCTCAAGCGCAGCGGCGTCAGCCGCCCACACGTACTCATTGGCATGGATACGCGGCGTTCGGGCCCTATGCTGGCGCACGCGGCCGCCGCGGGCCTGACGTCACGCGGCGCGAACGTCACTTGGCTCGGCGTGGTGCCCACGCCGGGCGTATCGTTCCTCACCAAGGCCCTGGGCGCCGACGCTGGACTCATGGTCTCGGCCAGCCACAACCCGTATCACGACAACGGCCTCAAGCTGTTCGACGGCTCCGGCTCCAAGCTCTCTGACGAGGCCGAGAGCCGCATCGAAGCGCTGCTTGAAGAGCTTTCGGACGTAGACGCCGCTCGGCTGGAGCCGGTAACGGGCACCGACCTGGGCACTATCGCCAACGACAACCATGCGGCGCTCGGCAGCGGCTCGGTGCTGGACCCGTACCTGCAGCACCTGCTCGACAACGCCCCGTACCTAGACGGCCTGCGCGTCGCCCTCGACGGCGCCCACGGCGCCGCCTACGCCATAGCCCCTAGGCTGTTCACCCGGATCGGCAGCCGGGTCGACATCATGAACATGGAGCCCAACGGCCTCAACATCAACGTTGAGTGCGGCTCCACGCACCCAGACGCGTTAGCGCGGAAGGTGGTGGAGGGCGGCTTCGACGTCGGGGTCACGTTCGACGGCGACGCCGACCGCGCCCTGCTCATCGACTCGCGCGGCCGCCTGGTGTCGGGCGACCACATCATCGCCATCACTGCCCTTTCGCGCGGCGAGAGCGAAGTGGTGGCCACCCAGATGAGCAACCTGGGCGCCGAGCGCTTCCTGCAGGGCCACGGTGTGACCATGCACCGCGCCAACGTTGGCGACCGCTACGTGTTCGAGGAGTTGCGCAAGCGGCAGCTCACGCTGGGTGGCGAGCAGTCGGGCCACGTGCTGTTCCTCGACAAGGCGCCCACCGGCGACGGCATGCTAACGGCGCTGATGGCCCTGGCGGCCGTGCGCAAGTCGGGCAAGACGCTGGATCAGTGGGTCGACCAGATCCCGGAGTACCCGCAGGTGCTTCTCAACGTGCCCGTGCCCATCGGTCAGCGCGACTCGCTGGCCAGCGAACCTGCGGTGCAGGCGGCGCTGCGCACGGCCGAGGCGGCCATGGGCGACACCGGCCGGATCCTCCTGCGGCCGAGCGGCACCGAACCGCTGGTGCGGGTCATGGTCGAGGGTGAGGACAGCGACCAGGTCAACCGCGTAGCCGAACAGGTCGCGCAGGCTGTGAGAACAGCGGCCGGGGCGGCCACTCGCGTAGCGAGCTGAACCGCGCCGGCCGCCGGGGCCGCTGGCCCTAAAGGAGGGTGCTCTACCCTCAGATCAGGCGAGCGTCGGGCCCCTCGGTGGTGCCCGGGATCACCAGCTTCTGCCCCACCCGGATCAGGTTGGGGTTATCGATGCCGTTGGCTTCGGCGATCTTCATGTAAGAGGAGCGCCCGGCGCTACCGTAGTAGTGCAGAGCGATGGCCGAGAGGGTGTCACCAGACTTGACGGTGTACACGACGTTGCCCTCGTCGTCGGTCACGTTCAGCTGAGCCGCGTGAGCGATGACCTGCAGGCCGCTGACGTCGACACCCGTGACGCCTGAAACCGAAGCGGCCAGCTCCTTGGCGCGCGCGTGCTCGGCCTCCGAGTCGACCGCGCCGCGAAGAACGATGGTGGTGCCCTTCTGCAGCACGTCCACCGGGTTGTCGGCCAGGCTGGGTTCGGCCCTGATGAGGGCGTGGGCGGCCTTGGCGCGACCCGAGGGCGCGTCCAGGTCAGAGCTGACGGCGCTCATGGTGCCGCCCGTGGCGCCACCGGCGCTGGCGTCGGCGCTCGCGGCTACAGTGATGCCGCTCAGGTCCACGCCCTCGATGCCGTTAATGCCGTCGGCGATGGCGGTGATCAGGTTCTTGTAGCGCTCGTTGGGCACCTCGCCCGACACCTTGGCGACCTTCTTGGCAACGCTGACGTCGAGGTTCAGCGCGGCGGTCAGGTCCTGGTCCTTAAGAGCTTCGATCAGGCGGTCCTTGGCAGATTTTCCGAATGGCCACATAAGTTAAGGTTCCTTTCTGCACGTGATGCAGTTGCCCCCTGATGATAACTAACTCACAGTATCGTTGGAGGTGCACCCTCGACTGCGAACGGCTCGCCGCCGTGCACCGACCGCCGTGCTCCGCTCCCCTCCTACCTGCAGCGACCTCGCAGCAGACCCGCTTCACCGCAGCGCGGGCGCACTAGGAGGGACACCATGACCGTCAACCACAACGATCAAGTTGCGCGCACCAACGTACGGCTGACCCTGGTAGCTGGCGTGGTCGCCGCCACGCTGGGGCTAGCCCTGCTACTCAGCGGCCTGTCGGGCGCCCAAACGGCCACCGAGGTAGCGGCCAACTCAGCGCTGCTGGTGGCCGAGAGCCCCGAGCACGGGCCCTTCCTCACCGACGCTGCCGGCAGGGCGCTCTACATCTTCCTGAACGACACCAGCGGCGTTAGCAACTGCGAGGGCGGCTGCCTGGTGAACTGGCCGCCGCTCACGGCGGCTGCCGGCGACCAACTGCCGATGCTGCCGGAGGGTAGCGACGCCTCGCTGCTGGGCACGTTCCAGCACCCTGACGGCACGCTTCAGGTGGTGTTCAACGGCTGGCCGCTGTACTACTTCGTGGCCGACACCGCGCCCGGCATGACCGCGGGGCAGGGTCAGGGCGGCGTCTGGTACCTGGTCACGCCGCAGGGCACAGGCGCCGGACTGGCTGAGGGCGAACCGGGCGGAGGCGCCGCTCCATAGGCCCCAGTCGACCAGCGCGCAGCAACCGGAACGGCAACAGGAAGGGCGCAGCCGCGTGGCTGCGCCCTCGTTGGTGCGCCCGAGAAGATTCGAACTCCTGACCTTCTGATCCGTAGTCAGACGCTCTATCCAGCTGAGCTACGGGCGCGTGTTGGCCCTGGCCACTAATGACCGGGGGCTAGCTACTCTAGCACGGTACGCCATGACGACCTGTTGGACCACCGCTTGCTTGGCGGGCGGGAAATGTGGCGGAGGGTGAGGGATTCGAACCCCCGGACAGGTTGCCCCGTCTGCAGTTTTCAAGACTGCCGCCTTCAACCGCTCGGCCAACCCTCCAAGGCGCCCGAAAGGCCGCTCGGGCCCGCAGTTAGCAGGCCCGAGTATAACGGACTCTCACCAGTTGAAGCTGTAGACGGCGCCAGAGTTGAGTTCAACGCCGTCCTTGCCCGAGGCCCCAACGAACACCTCGTCGGCTCCGAGGGCGACCGCTACCCCGAACCAATCGTTCTCGGCGGCGTCGGCGGCCCTGAGCACCGCCACCTCGCTCCACTCTCCGCCCGACAGCTGGTACACGTACGCCGCGCCAGCGTTAGGGGCGGCGCCCGGGTCGCCCCGCGACCCGATTACCATGCGACCCTGGCTGATAGCGATCGCCTCGCCGTAACCCGTGAGCGTGGTCGGCTGCGAGGGCGTGAGCTTGGCGCCCGCGGTCCACTCGTTGCCCTCTCTCGTGAACACGTACGCGGCTCCCGAACGCTGACCGTCCACATCGTGGGCGGTGGCCCCCACCACTACCAGGTCGTCTGTGGCCGCGACGCCCATGCCGAAGTAGTCGCCGTCCTCCCCGTCCGCCGCCGTCAGCTGCGCCAGTTCGGTCCACTCGTCGCCGTTACGGCCGAAAACGTACACGGCCTCCGCGAAGCTGCCCACGTAGATGGTGTCCTGAGTCATAGCCATAGACGTTCCGAAGTTGCCCCATTCTGTCGGGGTGGGCGCCCGGAGCTTCGCGTGCTGCGTCCAGGCTTCGCCGTTACGCTGGAAGATGTACACGGAGCCGGTGGAAGATCCCGCGTAGGAGCTAACGGCTGCGTAATCGCCGTGGATCGCAACGTCCAGCCCGAAGTTAGAACCTGCGGTCGTGTCCCAAGGCAGCAGCTTGGCCTGTTCGGTCCAAGTGGCACCATCGCGCCGGAACACGTAAGCGGCGCCGGCCCCTGCGCCGAGTTCGTTGTCGTGCTCCGCACCCACGATGACGTAATCGCCATGAATGGCCACGGCGTTCCCGAACCACTGGTTGTCCCACGAGTCGGAAGGGAGGAGCTTGGCCTGATAGACCCAAGCGCCCTCGGCCTGATGGTAGACGTACGCCGCGCCGTGACCGAGCGCCGTTTCGGTTTGCCCGTCGCGAGCTGCGCCCACTACGAGGTAGTCGCCACCTACTGCTACGGCGCCACCGAACGCGGCGGCCAGGGCCGCGTCGGGCGCGGTGACCATAGGGCCAGCGGTGATGCCTGGCTGGCTGACCGTTAGCACGAAAGAGGTGGCAGCACTGCGCCCTAAAGCGTTGGTAGCGCTCACCGAGATGGTCGTGGTGCCAACGGCGTCGGGAACTGGCGCTATCACCAGCACGCGGTCTGTGCCGCTGCCGGTGATGCTCAGGCCCGCGTCGGCCACCACGGCCTGGTTGCTGCTGCTGACGCTGAGAACGAGGGAGCCTACGTCGGCGTCCGACACGGTGAACGCCACGCTAACGGTCTGGTTGGCGTTGGTGCTGCGAGCGCTGAGCTGGGTGATGCTGGGACCGGCCTCGGCTGGCGCGCCGCTGCAGGCAGCGACCAGCATCACTAAGCCGACGCAGATGGCGAGGGCGTAAACGCGGAGTTGGTTCACCTGATCCTCCTAAGGAAGTAGCTCGCGCCCGAGTCGAAGCCGACGCCGTCGTCACCAGGTGCGCCCACCAGGTAGAACTCGTCGCTAACGGCGACCGAGTAACCGAACCAGTCACCCGCGGCCCCGTCCGTGGCCACCAGCTTCTCGTGTTCCGTCCAGGCGTCGCCGAGGAGGCGGTAAACGTAGGCGGATCCGGAGTCGTCACCCAGGTCGTCATCGAGCCGCGAACCCACGATGGCGGTGTCACCGCTCAGGGCGACAGCCATTCCGAAAATGTCCCACCGCTCCGCGTCTGAAGCGAGCAGCTTGGCTTGCTCGACCCAGTCGGAGCCGTTACGGCTAAACACGTAGGCGCTGCCGGTACGGTCGGCGCCATCGTCATCGAACGGGGAGCCTACGAGCGCGTGCCCGCTGCTGATGGCTACCGCCGAGCCGAACCGGTCGAGGGCGGCGCCGTCGGAGGCGGTGAGCTTAGCCTGCTCGCTCCACGCGCCTTCGGCGCGGTGGAACACGTAGGCGGCGCCCGGTTTCGTGCCTTCTGTCAGGTCGTACGGGTCGAACGGCGCGCCGACCAGGATGCTGTCCTCGTGAACGGCGACTGCGTAGCCGAAGGCGTCGTTCTCGGCGCCGTCAGAAGCCGTGAGCACAGCCGCTTCAGTCCACGTGTCCCCGGTTAGTTGGAACACGTAAGCCGCGCCAGCTGAAGGGCCGGCACTGTCAATCTGCCAGGCACCGACCACGATGGTCTCCCCGCTGATGGCAACGGAGGAGCCGTAACCTGAGCTGCCGTCGCCCGGCGTCACTGTGAGTATGGCCTGCTCAGTCCAGGTGGCGCCGTCGCGTTTGAACACGTACGCCGCGCCGTTGATATCTGGCCCGACCTCGTATTCGGGGGCCCCGACTACTGCGTAGTCGCCGCTAATCGCCACGACGGTGCCGAAGATGTCGTGAGAACTGCCGTCCGAGGCCCTAAGCTTCGCCTGCTGGGTCCAGATGTCACCCACCCGGTGGAAGATGTACGCGGCGCCCGTCTGGATGTCCAGTCCCTCGTCGGCGTTCTTGTTGGGACTGCCGACTATGGCGTAGTCGCCGCTGATAGCCACTGACCTGCCGAAAGCGTCGTTATGCGCGCGGTCGGACGCCGTCTTCTTGGGAGTGTCGCCGCTCACCACAAGCTCGAAACTGCCGGTGGCGCTGCGCCCCGCCGAGTTCGTGGCGCTGATGGTGATGGTTGTGCTGCCCAGTGCTCCCGCGACCGGCGTGATCTGCAGCTGGCGGGCGGCGCCGCTGCCGGAGAGGCTCAAGCCTGAGTCGGGCACTACCGCCTGGTCGCTACTGCGAGCGCTGAGGCTCAACCCTGCCAGGTCGTCGTCGGCCACCGTGAAACGAACCTCCAGCGGCTGGTTCATGGGCGTGCTCTGATCGGCGATGGCCGAGAGCACCGGCGGGGTTCCTGTGGCGGGCGGACTACCGCACGCCGCCAGGAGCAGCGCCACCACGGCCACGGCCAGGCCCGTATGGGCGAACCGGCGCCGCGGCCTTAGGCCGCCCGCCGAGCTTCGGCGTCCGCTGCGGAACGCCGTCCAGTCGGAAACTGGTTCTACCTTCATGCTCACTTCCCCTCGGTTAGAACTGCCTCTCAGGGTGCAGCCGAGGGGGTTAAATCAGACTTAGAGGAACGCCTTCAAACGCCTGAAGCCCCGCTAATCGCGGGGCTTCAGGCTCGCTCCTGTTGCCAGGACGGTACTCTATGGTGCGCCCGAGAAGATTCGAACTCCTGACCTTCTGATCCGTAGTCAGACGCTCTATCCAGCTGAGCTACGGGCGCTCGGTTTCGTGCCGCCTGACGGTTGGCGGAGAGGGAGGGATTTGAACCCTCGATGGAGGTTTAGGCCCCCATACTCCCTTAGCAGGGGAGCGCCTTCAGCCGCTCGGCCACCTCTCCATGCCAGTCGCTACGTGGTGCAGCGCCACCGGTAAGGCTGGCTGCGCCACATACAGCGTATGAGAATACACGCGGCGCGAGGAGCGTGTCAACGCGGGTTGCCGCACCCGCGGCGCCTGGTGCCGCACGGGCTTCTATGGTTGAATCGGGCATCCCCGTAGGAAGGCGCGTGAGGAGAATGCCCGAAAGCCACCAGGCAAAACCAGGTCCGTTCGACGTCAGCGACGTGATCGAGCGGTCGCGCGCCCTCATCTCCGGCAGCAAGCGCCACGGCGTGTACCTCCTGCTCACCATGGTTGGCGTGTTCCTGGCTATCAGCCTCGTTAGCAACATCCTCTTCGCCGTTGACCCAGACACCTTGCGTGCCGGCCCGCTCTGGTGGGACGTCGCCACTGGCGCGTTCGGCGCCAGCTTCCTGGCCATGCTAACGACGTCGTTCGGCCTGCACCGCGCTCGCGGCTCGCGCTTGTCGTACTCCACCCTGTTCGTCTTCATCGAGAAGCTTTGGCCCTATCTAGTCATCGCAGTACCGACCACCTTGCTCACCGTTCTGGCCGACGACAGCGGTAGCTGGTTCGTTCGCGTAGGCGTGGGCCTGGTCATCTTCCCCGTCACTTACGTGCCCTACTTCATGATCGACAGGGACATGTCGCCACTGGTCGCCCTGGAGGGGGCTTACGCGCTTGTGCTCGCCAACATCGGGCAGTTCATCCTCTTCACCCTGCTTTCCGTCGGTCTGTCGATCCTGGGCGTTCTAACGTTGGGTGTGGGGCTGATCTGGCTAGGGCCGTTCTTCATGATCGCCCAGGCCATCATCTACGACGAGGCGGTCGGCATCCGCGGCGATTACGCCACCTGAGCCGAGCGTGACCCCTGACGCCTACCCGCCCGAGCTGGCCACTTGCCGCCGCTGCCCGCGCCTAGCCGCGTTCCGGGAGGAGGTCGCGCAGGCGAAGCGGCGTGCGTACCGGCACGAGGAGTACTGGGGCGCCCCCGTGCCTGGCTTCGGCGACGTGAACGCTCAGCTCGTTCTGGTGGGGCTGGCTCCGGGAGCGCACGGCAGCAACCGAACCGGTCGCATGTTCACCGGCGACGCGTCCGGCGACTTCCTCTACCCCGCCCTGCACCGCGCCGGGCTCGCGAACCAGCCCACCGCCGTGGACCGGCACGACGGGTTGGAACTGAGTGGCGTCTGGATAACAGCGGCGGCTCGCTGCGTACCGCCGGGCAACAAGCCATCGAACGCGGAGCTGAACGAGTGCCGCAGTTGGCTGCTTCACGACCTGGCCCTGCTGAGGCGCGCCCGGGCTGTGCTGGCTATCGGCAAGGTGGGCCACGACTCGGTCATCAAAGCGTGGCGCGAACTCGGGCTGCAGACGACGCTGGCGGCGCACCCGTTCGCGCACGGCGCCGTGCACAGGCTGGATTTGCTGCCCGGCGCCCAGGCGGCGCGCGCGTTGCCGCTGGTCGACACCTTTCACGTGAGCTTTCAGAACACGAACACCGGCAAGCTCACGCCCGTCATGTTCGATCAGGTGCTCAAGGCCGCCAAGGGGTGGGCGGGCCTCAGCTGAGCGGCGGTTCGTTGCTGGCTCTCCGGTTGCCGGGAACGTTCTCCGGCGGCTGGTCGGCGGCCCACAGCGTCTGCCTCAGCATGCCGCGCAGCGCTGCCAGGTCGTGGGCGCTGGGTCTGGCGCGGTCGATGAGGCCCCGGTAGAGGCGCAGGATGCCCGGCAGGCGCCGCTCGTCGGTGTAACCGATGTGGACAAGCGTGTGCGCCAGCTGGGTGTAGAAGCCTTCGAGCTGATCGCGTTTGGCTGGCTCATGCCCCTCGGGCAGGCCGGCGAGGCCCGGCGGGCCCGCCTCGCTGGTTGGCGTCATAACCGCGTTCAGGTTCTTCGCTGGCTCGTCGGCCATATCGGCCTGCGCCGAGCCCAGCTCGTACGCCACCACCAGTACCGCCTGGGCGAGGTTGAGGCTCGAGAAGTCAAGCGTTGGGATGACGATCTGCCCTTGGCAGCGTGTGAGGTGCTCGTTAGAGAGGCCGTGGTCCTCGGGGCCGAACAGCACCGCGGCGTGCGCGTCGAGTTCGCGGGCCGCGGAGCGGGGCGAGAGCACCAGGAAGTTGTCGGCCGCCCGGCCGCGAGCGCTGGTGCCAAGCACGGTGGTGCGGTCGGCGATGGCCTCGTCCAGGCTCTGTACAACGGTCGCGTTGTCCAGCACTTCAGCCGCGTGCGACGCGAGCGCGTAAGCGCGGTGGTCTAGGCGGCAGCGGGGCGCCACCAGCCACAGGTCGCGCAGGCCGAAGTTGAGCATGGCCCGGGCGGCTGCCCCCACGTTGGCCGACTCCTTCGTGCTCACTAGCACGATGCGTGGTGCGCTCACGCGGGCGAGCATAACAGCGCGCTAACGAACAAGCGAAGGCGCCCGCAGACCGTTGTGGCCTGCGGGCGCCCGAGCGGGAAGGGTGAGAGGCTTTAGGCCTCAGCCTGCTTGAAGCTGTTGATGCGCTTGGCGAGGCGCGACTTGCGGCGCGCGGCCGTGTTGGGGTGGAAGACCGAGGTCTTGATGGCGCGGTCGACCAGGCCCTGCACGACCTTCTCGTACTTGGCGGCGGCCTCGAAATCGCCCTTCTCGGCGGCGGCGACCGCCTTCTTGCTGAAGGTGCGGATGGTGCTCTTCTTGGCGCGGCCGGCGGCGCGGCGCTTCTCGGACTGCCGGTGACGCTTCTGCGCAGATGGGTTCTGTGACACGGTTCTCCTTATTGCTCCAGGAATGCGCCGCCCGGCTTGCAGCGGCGGCATGCTCTCGTAGGTTCGGCCGCCGCTGGGGCATGGCCCCGTTAGCCTGCGGTGGCGCCGACCCTCGCGGGCCGGTAACTTGCAGATGTTAGCACAGGCTTGGCCCCCTTCTCAAGCGGTGGCGACGCCGCAGACCTGCTAGATTGCTGCCAATGCTTGACGTGAGCGCCGCGTTGGCTTTGGTGAAAGACGTGCTGTTCATGGCGAGCGGCTTCGCCGAGCAAGTAGTGAGCACCCCGGGCGCGGGCAGGCTCGCGCTGATAGTGGTGGTTCTGGCGGGCCTCTCCGAGGCCGCCGGCGAGTCCATGGTGCTGTTCGTGAACCGCGTGAAGGCCTCGCACTTCGTGCGCAGCCTGGTCATCTCCGCGTTCATCTTCGCTTTCACGTACTTCTTCCTGGCAGCCTCCATCTGGGTCGTCGCCCGCTTCTTCCTGGAGCCCACCGCCCAGTTCCGGCAGATCGCAACCGTGGTGGCGCTAGCGCAGGCGCCGCGCCTGTTCGGCTTCCTGGTGTTCCTGCCGTACTTCGGACTACCCACCTCGATCCTGCTGTGGATCTGGGGCCTGCTGGCCACCACGGTGGGTGTGGCCGAGCTCCTCGACCTGGTGGCGTGGGAGTCCGTCTTGGTGGTAGCGCTGGGAAGCGTCCTGCTGCTCACGCTGCAGCGCACCGTGGGGCGGCCCCTGCTGGCGCTGGCCCGCATAATGCGCAGGCGGGCGGCGGGTGTTGAGCTGGTAACGGACCGGCAGCAGCTGAAGGCGCTGGTCGACTCCGGACCCGACGAGGGGCTCAGGCCGCACGTTCCGGAGCGCCGCCGAAGGCAGCGCCTATGATCGGCACCCTTATCGGAATAGCGCTCGTGGCGGTCGTCATCTCGCTGCTGCTCTCGCCCATCGAGACGCTCGGGTGGTGGGCGGGCTGGTACGGCCACGGCCTGCATGACCCGCGCGAGGCACCATCAGCGAGTGCGGAGGCGGCCGAGGAGCCACAGGCGCCAGCCGATCACTACGTCGTGTACCTAGACGGCATCGCCCACGTGGGGCGCTATCACTACCGCGACGTTCAGGGCCTGCTTGACGGTCTGGCCGAGCGCCTGCCAGCCAGCCGCGTTATCGGCGACATCATGCCGTACTCGGTTCGTGACGTGGCGCTGCTGTCGAGCCAACGGCCGTTGGCACGCTGGTGGCGCCGCATGTTCGTTCAGAAGACGGAGCGCGAGGGTTCGCCGCTCAGCTTCACCATCAACCTGCGGAACCTGTTCCAGGTGCTGGTGGCGGCCGACCCGCGCTACGGCCGCATCTACGGTCAGGGTCAGGCGCAGGTCATCCTTGCGGCGCTCCTGAAGGCGGGTTACGTGCCGGGCAGCGGCGCCCCCATCACCATCATCGGCTACAGCGGTGGTGTACAGGTCGGTCTGGCTGCCACGCCGTTCATCAAGCGGGCGCTGGGCGCCCCGGTCTCGATGATCTCGCTGGCCGGCGTCATGGCCAGCGAGGCGGGCCTCGACTGGCTCGACCTCATGTACCACCTGCAGAGCCCCAGCGACAGGATCCCGTTCTGGGGTCAGGTCTTCTTCCCGGGCCGCTGGCCCATAATGCGCGCGTCGCACTGGAACCGCATGCTGCGCAGCGACCGCCTGCGCTTCGTGAACATGGGTCCCATGCGCCATAACGGCCCCGGCAGCTACCTCGACGACTCGGTGGTCAAGCACGGGGAGAGCAACCTAGAGCGCACGACCGGGGTCATGGTGGGGCTCATAAACGAGGTCCAGGCACACCATCTGGCGGGCGGCTCCTCGCCCGGCGAACCTCACACCAACCAGCGGCGCGTTAAGGCCGTGTAACACAGCCCTCACGTGCTGGGGGCCCGTTAGCCTATACTGCGGTTCGCTTTCCGCTTGCCCTGATTAGCTTCCTGGCTCGTGGTTGGCCAGGAAGGATTACCAAACTGATGCAAGAACAACTAGGTTTCGACGCGTTCGGGCTCGACCCGCGCGTCAACATCGGCGTGCGTGCTGCCGGCTACGAGGAGCCCACACCGATCCAACGCGAGACGATCGCGGAGGCCATGTCGGGCCGCCACGTACTGGGCCTCGCCCAGACCGGCACCGGCAAGACGGCCGCTTTCGTGCTCCCCATCCTCAACAGGCTGCTCGAGGGCCAGGGCCCCGAAGGCCAGCGCCACGGCGGCCGCGGCACCAGGCGCAAGACCCGCGCCCTGGTCGTAGCGCCCACGCGTGAGCTGGCCGAGCAGATCAACGACGAGTTCCGCACCCTGGGTCAGGCCAGCGGCCTTCGCAGCGCCACCGTTTACGGCGGCGTCGGCTTCCAGCCTCAGATCGAGGCGCTGCGTGGCCGCGCCGACATCATCGTCGCTTGCCCCGGCAGGCTCATCGACCACATGGAGCGCGGCATCGCCGATCTCACTAACGTCGAGGTACTGGTGCTGGACGAGGCAGACCACATGTTCGACATGGGCTTCCTCCCCCCCATCCGCCGCATCCTCAAGGCCGTACCCGACGGCGCCCAGCGCATGCTGTTCTCCGCCACCATGCCCAGCGAAGTCAGCCACCTTGCCGACGAGGTGCTCACCGACCCCCACAAGGTCGCGGTGGCCCACCAGGCTCCGGCCGAGACCATCGACCACGCCCTGGTAGCGGTCGACGAGAAGGCCAAGACCGACCTGCTGCTGCACATGCTGAAGACGCAGGATCACCGCTCGACCCTCGTGTTCACCCGCACCAAGCACCGCGCCAAGAAGCTGGCGCGCCTGCTTGACGAGGCCAACATCTTCGTGGCCGAAATCCAGGGCAACCTGTCGCAGCGGCGCCGCCAGGAAGCCCTCGACGGCTTCAAGGACGGCACCTACCACGTGCTGGTAGCTACCGACATCGCCGCCCGCGGCATCGACGTGGCGCGCGTATCGCACGTCATCAACTTCGACTTCCCCGACACCCCTGAGGCGTACACCCACCGCATCGGCCGCACCGGCCGCGCGCGGCGCAGCGGCAAGGCCATCACGTTCGTCACCGAGTACGACTTCGCCAACGTGCAGCAGCTCGAGCGCAAGCTCGCCATGCGCATCGAGCGCGAACGCTTCGACGGCTTCGCTGGCCCGGCCGACGCCCTCGAGGCGCTGCGCCCAGGCACCGCCACCGCCCGCCACGGGGGGCAGCGCCAGGGCGGCCAGCGCCGCGGCGGGCGCTCCTCCGGGTCAGGTCGCGGCCAGCAGGGTTCCAGCGGCGGTCGGAACCAGCGCGGTGCTCAGCGGCAGGGCGACCAGCGCGGCGCAGCCGCTTCGCAGGACGGCGCCCAACAGGGAAGCCGCCCGGCTGGCTCCAGCAACCGCAACCGCCGCCGCAGGCCACGCCAGGGCTCCCCGGCGGGCCGCCACGGTAGCGCTAACAAGCGCGACTACTGAACAAGGGCCTAGCCACGTTAGGCAGTAACCCGTAGCGCCAGACGTGCCCTCGCTCCATCCTTGGGGCGAGGGCACGTTCATGTCTGGCATCACATCGAAGATCGGGCGCTCCGCGTCAACGGCCGCCGCCACCCCCAGCCCGCTGCAGCAGCGCGTGCTGCACTTCGTGGCGCACGGCGAGGGCCACGGCGTGGTCGAGGCCACGGCGGGCAGCGGCAAGACCACCACACTGGTTCAGGTGGCGCGGCTCCTTCCGCAGGGCCAGCCCGCCTGCTTCCTGGCGTTCAACCGCGCGACCGCGGCCGAGCTCAGGGCGCGGCTACCCGGTCACGTGGAAGCCACCACCATCCACGCGCTTGGCCGCAGCGTGCTGGTCAAGCGGTTCCCGCACCTAGCCGCGGTCACGCCCAACGCGGGCAAGTACCGCGCGCTGGCGCTCACGCTGGTACGCGGCCAGACCGACCAGGCAGCAGAGGCCGAGCAGCTAGCCCAGTACCTGGCGCGTCTGGCTAGCTTCACGCGCTTAGCCACAGGGCCCGACGGCGTGGCGCCACAACCCGACCAGGTAGCCAGGCGCCACGGCCTCGAGAGCCCCGTAACCTCCGCACGAACGGCGCAGCTGCAGGCGCTGCTGCCAGCGCTGCTGGCGCAGGGACTGGAACAGGTGCCCGGTGGCCAGCTCGACTTCACCGACATGCTCTACGCGCCCCTTACACTGCGGTTACCGCCACCGCGGTACGCGTTCGTGTGCGTAGACGAGGCGCAGGACCTCAGCCCCCTCACCCTGGCCCTCGTTATGCTTCTGGTGAACGCCGGAGCGCGCGCCCTGTTCGTGGGCGACCCGCGCCAGGCCATCTACGCCTTCGCTGGAGCAGACTCCCACTCACTGCAGCGCATCAGCAAGGCGACCGCGGCCACCGTACTGCCCCTCTCCGTCAGCTTTCGCTGCCCCAGCCGACACGTAGCCCTGGCGCGGCGCTACTCGCCCAGCATCCAGGCTGCACCCGGCGCCACCGCCGGCGTCGTGCGCCTCATGAACCTCGACCAGCTCCCGCACCTCGCGGCCGCCGGCGACCTGATCATGAGCCGCGTCAACGCCCCGCTCATCGGTTTACAGCTCCGTCTGGCCGAGGCAGGCACGCCGGCCCGCGTGCTGGGCACCGACATGGTGCAGCCCACACTGGCGCTGGCACGGCAGCTCTTCGGCGGCGGCCTACCACCCACTGCCGCCCAACTGGTAGGGCAGCACGCCAAGGACGAGAGTCACTTGCTCGAACGCGAACTGCTTACCAGCCCGGCACTCGCCGAGGTGCTCCGGATCAGTCACGACCGCCACCAGGCCCTAGCGATCCTCCTTAGGCGGCTCGGCAACCTGAAGACCAGCACGTTCCACGACCTCGAGAACCTCGCTCACGCCCTGCTCGGTGGCGCCCCGTCCGCAGTCGCAGCAGAGGTGGCCAACCGCTCAAGCGGCAATCACGGCACAGCCAAGCGCGCTCCCCGCCCGCCCGGGCCGGTGATCCTGAGCACCATCCACAAGGCCAAGGGGCGCGAAGCGAAGCGCGTGTTCCTCCTCTTCCCAGAGGAGCTCGCGCCAGCCGCGGCACCATCCGAACCGGGCAGTACAGTGCAAGGCTCCGAAGCCGCAGCTACAGAACCCAGCGACGACGCCGCAGCCGAGGCTAACGTGCTGTTCGTGGCGCTCACGCGGGCGAAGCACGAACTGGTGCTGGTCGAGCGCACCGCTGGCGCCCTGGCAGCGCGCGTGCGGAGCGCCAAAGCAGAGAAGCGCGCACCGCCCGGCACCGACCTGGCTCTAGCTCGAAGCTGGGATCAGGTGCTCGCCCTGGCACAGCTCATGGCTGGCAAACAGCCGCGGCGCCGCAATCGGTGGCTCACTCCAGGCGCACGCGGGGCGGCTCGACGGCCGTGACCTTACGGATGCCGAACACGTACGTAGCGAAGAGCCAGAAACCGATGCGGCGCTGGAACGCCATCTCAAGGCCAACGCGCTCCACCCAGGCCGGCACTTCGTAAGGCGCGTAGCGGTCGCGGGTCCTTACCTCCAACATGTCGCCCAGGGCCACTTCAGACAGCTTCTGCCTTACGCGCACGAGGCCCAGCGAGCAGGTCACGTTACGGTTGTCCAGCAGGTGAACCGTCACGCTCCTCCCCCCTGCAAGTCATCCAGGTTGCACACGCCCCGAACCGGTGAGCAGGCGCGGTAAAGCGGGCAGGTGATGAAGATGACCACCACCGCGCCGATGAGACCCAGCTTGAGGGGGATGAGCAGCCCAATGCCGTCGCGCCAGAACGGGCTGGCGAACCCGCCGTACCTCAGCGCCATCCACACGCCCGTGAAGATGATGGTCGGCAGCGAAGTGCGCACAACCCACCGGAACCGCTCCAGTTGGCGGGCGCCCGCCACCACCGCGTGGATATTGGCGTGCCGCCTGCCGGCCGGCACGGCCGCGCCCAGGTTGAAGAGCGCCCCACCGAGCCACAGACCGAACGCCAGCAGGTGCGCGCCCCTCACCAGCATCAGGTACACCAGGCCGCTCGAGTCGGCCACGCTCCAGAGGATCAGCGTGCTCGCCCCGAACACCAAGCCCAGCCAGGCTGGCCAGCGGCCACGCCAGGCGAAAGGCAACGCGCAGGCGGCCGCCAGGTTAGTGGCCACCAGAGCCGCCGCCTGCCACGAGGACAGGTAACCCATAAGGAACGGGGCGGTCGCGGCCACCACGCTGAAGGCCGCCAGGAACCGGCCTATTAGCCTCACCCGGCCAAGCAGCGCCTCGTGGAGGGCGCCTACCCGCTCGGGCGAGAGCCCCTCCTCAGCGCCCCTGAGGTAGAAGAGGCGCCACGCCAGGAAGCCCACCACCAGCGCCGGGCTCCAGATGGCGGTCCAGCGCCAGAAGAGCGCGAAGCCTGTAAGTCCATGCATGCGACCCGTGAAGTACACGCCTAGTAGCGAAGCTAGCGTAATAAGCACGAAGGCCGCGCGCGGAAGGAGCGGCGTCTCGCTCTTGACCTGCACGGTGGTAGAGGCGGAGGCGCCGGAAGTAACTGTGGTGTCAGCCATGCTGGCTCAAGGCTACTTTCGCCGCCCCGTGTCCGCCTTGACCTAGGTAAAACCGTGTGCGGGGCTATCATCCATGCATGGCACTTCATGGCGAATACAAGACCCCCGGGGGGAAGCTCGTGGTCGTTGACTTAACGGTCCAGAACGGCCACCTGAGCAACGTCGCGGTCAGCGGCGACTTCTTCCTCGAACCGCCGGAGGCGCTCGACAACATCGTGGCGGCACTGGAAGGCGCATCGTCTCAGGCAAACGAAACCGAGTTGGCCCGGCTCATCGAGGCGAGCCTGCCCGAGGGTGCCGAGCTCATCGGCTTCGACGCCGCCTCGGTGGCGGTGGCCGTGCGCCGCGCTGTCACAGATGGCAGCCCGCGGGAGCGCGCATGAGCGGCGACGCGAACAAGAGCGCCTGGGAACTCGGTCCGCGTGCCGATGAGTTCCGAGCACGCTGGCTCGATCACGACTGGCAACTGGTACGCGGCGGCCCGCTGCCCGCGGAGATGCACATGGCCCTCGACGAGGTGCTCACTTACGCGGTCGGTCGCGGCGAACGCAAACCCACACTGCGTATTTGGGAGTGGGACACCAACGCCGTAATCTTGGGCCGCTTCCAGTCGGTGCGCAACGAGGTCGACCCGGAAGGCGCCGCCAGGCACAACGTGAACGTGGTGCGGCGCATAACCGGGGGCGGCGCCATGTTCACCGAGCCGCAGAACGCCATCACCTACTCCCTCTACGCCCCAGAGTCGCTGGTTAAGGGCATGTCGTTCATCGACAGCTACGCGTTCATGGACGACTGGGTGCTGCAGGCGCTGAGGGGCATGGGCGTCGAAGCCGTGTACAAGCCTATAAACGACATTTCTTCGAGCCAGGGCAAGATCGGCGGCGCGGCTCAAACGCGCCGCGGCGGCGCCGTGCTGCACCACGTCATGGCCGCCTACGACATGAACCCTGCCACCATGCTGGAGGTGCTGCGCATAGGCCGCGAGAAGCTGTCCGACAAGGGCAGTGTGAGCGCCAACAAGCGCGTTACCCCCTTGCGTGAGCAGACGCAGATGAGCCGCGAGGCCGTGCTGGACCGCCTGGTGAGCACCTTCGACGAACTGTACGAGCTTTCCCCCGGCAGCCTCACAGCTGAAGAGGTGGAGGCCGCCGAGAAGCTCGCGCGTGAGAAGTTCATGTCTGACGAGTGGCTCTACCTGCTGCCCTGAGCTGAGCCCGCGCCCTATCAAAACGGCGTAGGCCCCGAGCGGCGGGGTGCTGCACCTGCCACAACTGCGGGTGGGTTAGCCTTCGACCCATGGATCCCGCGAACGACGAACGAGGCGTGACCGAAGCGAACGTAACTTCCGCCGACCCGCACGCCTGGCTTGAAGAGGTGGAGGGGCGCGAGCAGCTTGACTGGGTCAGGGCGCGTAACGCCGAAACCGCGGTGGCGCTCGAGACTGCCAGGTTCCAGGAGCTACAAGCAGGCATCCTGGAGGTCCTGGACTCTCAGGAGAAGATCCCCGAGCTGCAGAAGCGCGGCGAGTACCTGTACAACCACTGGACGGACGCGGATCACGTCCGCGGCCTGTGGCGCAGGACCACACTCGAGTCGTTCGCAAGCGGTGCGCCCGCTTGGCAGGTGCTTATCGATCTGGACGCCCTGAGCGAGGCCGAAGGGGTGAACTGGGTGTGGCACGGTGCCAGCCTGCTACCTCACGACTATCGCCGGGCCCTCGTCTGGTTGTCGCGCGGCGGTTCGGACGCGAACACCATGCGCGAGTTCGATATTGAGAACAGAACGTTCCTAGAACACGGCTTCGAGCTGCCCGAGTCCAAGGGCAGCGCCCAGTGGGCCGACCTGTCGGGCGATCGGCTCCTCGTGGCGCGCGACTTCGGCGAAGGCAGCATGACCACCTCCGGCTACCCGCGCTCGGTGCGGCTCTGGCAGCGCGGCACGCCGCTCAGCGAGGCCACGGAACTCTTCACGGCTGAGCAGACCGACATGGGCGTCTGGGCGCACCACGACTTCACGGAAGGGCACGAACATACCTTCCTCATGCGCATGGTGGCCTTCTACGATGCCGATTTCTACCTGCTGGACGCCGACAACCAACCGCAACACTTGGATATCCCGCGCCACAGCGACCCGAAGCTCCACAGGCGATGGCTCTTCGTAGAACCGCGCAAGGCTTGGGAGGTAGGGGGCCAGAAGCACGCCGCCGGCTCGCTGCTGGCGATCGAGCTGCAGAGGTTCATAAGCGGCGCCCGCGACTTCGAAACGCTCTTCACCCCGTCAGAAACCACGAGCCTCACCCAGACCGTGGCTACCCGGAACCACCTGATCCTCAACGTGCTTGACGACGTGAAGAACAAGCTGACCGTCCTCACGCATGGCGCCAGCGGCTGGCAGAGCAGCGCGCTCGACCTGAGCGACCTGAGCGGGGACGGCGCTGGCACCAACGAGCCCCTGACGGTGAGCGTCCGGCCGGTCGACCCCGAGCATGACGACGCCCTGTGGGTCACGGTGGAAGGCTTCCTGACACCCACCACCCTGGCCCTGGTTGAGGTTGACGCAGCTGGCGTCACCAGCGCGCGAGTCCTGAGGACCTTGCCCAGCTACTTCGACGCCGCCGGCCTGGAAGTTGAGCAGCGCTTCGTGACGTCAGATGACGGCACGCGCGTGCCGTACTTCCAGATAGGCGCACGCGACCGCAGTGGGCCCGCACCCACGCTTCTCTACGGTTACGGCGGCTTCGAGGTGTCCGAGGTGCCCGTTTACTCGGGCGCCATCGGCAGGGCCTGGCTGGAACGTGGCGGCGTGTACGTGCTGGCGAACATCCGCGGCGGCGGCGAGTACGGCCCGCGCTGGCATCAGGCGGCCCTCAAGCAGCACCGTCGCCGGGCGTACGAGGACTTCGCGGCTGTGGCGCGCGACCTGGTCGAGCACGGCGTAACCACCAGAGCGCAGCTCGGTGTACGCGGCGGCTCGAACGGCGGCCTGCTCATCGGCAACATGCTCATGAGCTACCCGGACCTGTTCTCCGCGGCGGTCTGCCAGGTTCCGCTGCTCGACATGAAGCGCTACTCGCACCTGCTGGCGGGCGCGTCGTGGATGGCGGAGTACGGCGAT
>Ga0172382_10004893_pt1 | contig 20264 bp, 23 predicted proteins | sample Leawel138RmetaG_FD_122245 | JGI IMG/M metagenome (GOLD analysis project Ga0172382, IMG submission 122245) | Leachate microbial communities from a municipal landfill in Southern Ontario, Canada - Leachate well 138R metaG | ecosystem: Engineered > Solid waste > Landfill > Unclassified | place... | reverse complement strand
GCTCGCGGGCCGCGGACGGAAATGGGGTCAGACACCTTTTCCGAGGCGGAAAAGGTGTCTGACCCCATTTCCTCGACGGTTCCATGTTCAGTCCCGCAACGCGAAGACGCGGCGCAGGCGCTCCCCGCGACGCAACAGGGTGAATTCGACCCCGGCGGGATCGAACTGGCGGTCAGCGCTGGCGACCCCCGTGGGCGGCGGCAACATTACCAGGGCGCCGGCATCCTGCCAGTCGTTGCGACCGGCCAGCCAGGCGCGCCAGGTGATGGCATCGACATCGGCGAGCAGCGGCTGCCAGACCTGCAGCGGCGTTTCCTCCTCGGCGCCCGGCCGCCAGGGCCCGAAGCCGCGTTCGATCAGGCCGTCGCGCATGCGGTAGACGATCCGCTCGAAGCGGACCGGCGAATCGACCGGCGCCTCGCGCAGCAGGTCGATGCGCACGGGGCCATCGACATCGTCGCGCACGAAGGCCACCGGACGCCGGCCAAGCGCATCCAGGTGCCGTAGCGGCCATGAACGCCGCAGGTCCTCGTCGAGCTGCGAGAACAGCACCGAGATCGCGCGTGTCTCGTCGGTATGGCGGGTGATGTGCTCCCGGCTCGTCAGTACGGAATCGAGCCCGCGCCAGGACAATACCGCCAGGATCGCCATCAGGGCGACGGCGACCAGCAGTTCGAGCAGGGTGAATCCGGCGACTTTCCGACGGAGCGGCATCACAGGCCCCGCACCGCGAATCCCACGAGGTGGGTGAGCCGATGGCCGTTCTGGTCGAGCACGCTCAGTTCGACCTGCCGGAAGAAGGGGCTCTGGGTGGCCTTCACATCCTCGACGCATTGCAGGACCACGTAACCCTGCGAACAGTCGAAGCGGCGCACACCCAGGGTAGGGAACAGGCCGGCGATGCGGATCTCGCCGAGGCGGTTCTCGGCGCTCCACTGGGCGACGGTGCGGGCGCGCAGGTCATTGCTGCTGTTGCGCAATACCGCCGTCGCCCGCAGCGCGGCCATCAGCGCGATCGCGGTGATCGTCAACGCGACGAGCACTTCGATCAGGGTAAAGCCGCGGCGGCGACGCGCATACATGCCTAGCGCACCTCGAAGTGGCCGAGCCCATTGGCGAGGATGCGGTGTTCGCGCCCGTCGCGGGCCAGCACCAGGACGAAGGGCGAATCGACCGCGTCGCGACCGAACTCGATCACGCGTCGGCCGTCGCCGCGCTCCAGGCTCAGGGTCGTCGGGCCGGCCCATTCGCGGGTGCGCAGGTCGCGATCGTCGAGGATCGGGACCCATTTACCCTGGCGGCGGATCAGGAAGCGATATTCGCTGGCGTCGGCCTCGAAGCGGATGCGCGCACCGCGCACCTGGGCCTCCTCGCGCGCCAGTGCGAGCAGCTGGCCGACACGGTCGGCTTCGAACTGCAGGGACCGGTCGGCGCTGCGCACCGACAGGCCGACCACCGTCATGAGGATGCCCGCGATCAGGATCGCGACCATCAGTTCGATGAGCGTGAAGCCAGCGGCACGCCGGCGCACGCGCATCACCGATTCAGTTGCCAGGATCCGATGTCGGCATCGTTGCCCTCGCCACCGGTCTTGCCGTCGGCGCCGAAGCTGAAGACATCGATATCCCCGTTGATGCCCGGATGCATGTACTGGTACGGATTGCCCCAGGGGTCGCGGGGCGGCGAACTGAGGTACTGCTTCCAGTTGTTCGGGGTCGGCTCGACCGTGGGTCGCTGGGCCAGCGCGGCAAGACCCTGCTCGGTCGTCGGGTACCGGTTGTTGTCGAGCCGGTACTGGTCCAGCGCCTGGAGAATGTTGCCGATGTCGTACCTGGCGGCCGTTACCCGTGCCTGGTCGGGCTTGTCCATGACACGAGGAACGATCAGGGTCGCCAGCACACCGAGGATCACGATCACGACCATGATCTCGATCAGCGTGAATCCGCGTTGAAGGCGCATGCTGCGCTGCATAAAACTTCCCGGGGACGCAATTCCAAGACCCGGTTATGATAGCAGCGCCCCCGACCCGCAATCGGCCGTTCATGCGCCTGTTTCCGTCGGCCGGCGGAGCCCGCCGGGCACCGCGGCTCGTGTCAGTCCTGTTGTTCGCACTGCTGTGCGCCGTCATCGCGTACTGGATGCTGCGCCTGCTCGAGCCACCCGTGCGCATCGCCCCATCGGGCTCGCTCGCGGCCGCCGAGACCATCGCCTCGCTGGGCCCGGCCCAGACCCTCTTCGGTCGTGCCGGGGCGGGCGAAGGCCCGGTCGTCCAGGCCGTTGCCTCGAACTTCAAGGTACTCGGCGTGATCGCCGATACGCAGCGGGGCGCCGCCATCATCGCCGTCGACGGGGGCGCCGCCGAAGTCTTCGGCGTCGGCATGCAGATCGACGACACCCATCGCCTGAAATCGGTTTCGGCCACCGAAGTCGTGATCCAGCGTGGCGCCGAGGAGATCCGCATCGATGCGCCGGCGCAGTCCGACGTGGCCATCCTGAGCAGCGGCCCGGCCCCCGGAGCCCCGGGCGCCGCCGACTCCCGTCCCATGCCACCGGCGCGCCCGCTGCCGCCTTCGGGTGCCGCGGCCGCCGTCCGGGAACAGGACGCCCCCAGGCCGGTGGTGCGCCGCCCGGCCCCTCCGGCGCAGGACAACAACCCGGGGACGCCGGCCGGGAACGACGGCTGAGCTCGCCGCGCCCGCCGGCGGGCAGGGGCGAGGCTGCCAGACTCGGCCGGCCGGCTCCCGCTGCTAGAATCCATCGATGCGCGCCTATCTTGAGCTCATGCGTCACGTGCTGGAACACGGTGAACGCAAGAACGACCGTACCGGCACAGGAACCCTGTCGGTCTTCGGCTGGCAGATGCGCATCCCGCTCGCCGACGGCTTCCCGCTGCTCACGACCAAGAAGCTGCACCTGAAGTCGATCGTGCACGAACTGCTCTGGTTCCTGCAGGGCTCGACGAACGTCGGCTACCTGCGCGAGCACGGCGTCACGATCTGGGACGAATGGGCCGACGAACACGGCGAGCTCGGACCAGTCTATGGCCACCAGTGGCGCTCCTGGCCCACGCCCGACGGCGGGCACATCGACCAGATCACGGACCTGATGGCACGGCTGCGCACCGATCCGGACAGCCGCCGCCTGGTGATCTCGGCCTGGAACGTCGCCGACCTGCCGAAGATGGCGCTGGCTCCCTGCCATGCGTTCTTCCAGTTCCATGTCGCCGGCGGGCGCCTGTCCTGCCAGCTATACCAGCGCAGCGCCGACATCTTCCTGGGTGTGCCCTTCAATATCGCCTCGTACGCCCTGCTCACCGAAATGGTTGCGCAACAGGCGGGGCTCGAACCGGGCGACTTCATCTGGACCGGCGGCGACTGCCATCTCTACCTGAATCACCTCGAGCAGGCGCGCCAGCAGCTCGCCCGCGAGCCGCGTCCCCTGCCGAAGCTCGTGATCAGGCGACGGCCCGAATCGATCTTCGACTATCGCTTCGACGACTTCGATTTCGAAGGCTACGATCCGCATCCGCTGATCAAGGCGCCGGTCGCGGTCTGAAGGCAGCATCGCCATGTCCACGCCACGCGTCACCCTGCTGATAGCCCGGGCACGCAACGGCGTCATCGGCCACGGCAATGCCCTGCCCTGGCACATCCCGGAAGAGCTCCAGCATTTCAAGCGGACCACCACGGGCCATGCGCTCATCATGGGGCGGCTCACCTGGGATTCCATCGGCCGGCCACTGCCGGGTCGCCGCAGCCTGGTGGTGAGCCGCAATCGCGACTGGTCGGCGCCGGGCTGCGAGCGGGCGGACTCGGTGACCGAGGCGATCGCCATGGCGGCGGCGGGATCGCCCGAGCATCCCGGCATCTCGCGCGATGAAGTCTTCGTGGTCGGCGGCGCCCAGATCTATGTGGCGGCCCTGCCCCTGGCGGATCGCATCCTGATGACCGAAGTCGACCTCGAGCCGGACGGAGACGTCCACCTCGATGCGCCCGATCCCCGGCAATGGCGGGCCGTCACGAGGGAATCGCGGACTTCCTCGATCGGCGTCGGTTTCGAGATCGTCGACTACCGACGGATCTGAGCGGCAGCACGCTTCCCGGGATCGGCCCCTTACGATCGCGAGTCCTGCAGTTTCCGGAGCACCGCGATGGTGTCTGCCAGGCTCCTGTCGAGGGGGATCTCCGGCCTCCATCCCAACTCGCGCCTGGCCCGCTCGTTCGACACTGCCCACCGCTTGCCGCTCATCGAAGCGATGAACTCGCTGGTGACCAAGCGTGGCGTACCGAGCGTCCTGTGGTTGAGCCACTCGAAGAACGGACCGAACCGCAGCAGGAAATCGGGCAGCTTGCGGCGACTGAGCGGGATCTCCGGGTCGATCGCGTGCATGATTCGCGCTAGCTCCAGGAAGCTCGGCTGCTCGTCGTTGATGATGGCAAAGCGGCCCGCCTTGCCCGATTCGGCCGCGAGGATGTGTCCCGATACGACATCCCGGATGTCGACCACGGGCATGTTGCTGTCGGGCGCGCCCATCTTCATCCCGCCGAGCATGATGCCGAGGATGGCATCGGTGCTCGGCGTGGTCCGGGTGAACCCCGGCCCGATGATCGCTCCGGGCAGTACCGTCACGAGGTCGACACCCTCGGCCGCGGCAATCCGCCAGGCCTCCCGCTCGGCCTCGACCTTGGCCCTGAAGTAAGGCATGCGCAGGTCGGTGCGCCAATCGTCTTCCGTCTTCGGAGGGTCGCCGGGACCCGCCAGGGGCAAGGTCACCACCGATGAGGTCAGCACCACACGCCCGACCCTGCTCGCAGCCGCGGCGTGAAGCGCCGCGGCTGCTCCGTCGACGCTGTCGCGGATCATCTCCTCGTCGGCGACGCGGCTGCCGGTGAAGTATCGGTACGTGGCGGCCACGTGGAACAGGAAGTCGACGCCACCGGCGGCTTCCGCGAAGCGCTTCGCGTCGCGCACATCCAGGCTGAGCAGTTCGATGTCCGGGACCGGCAACAGCTTCGACTTCGCAGGATCGGAAGCGTCCCGTACCGAGGCGCGCACCTTGTAGCCGCGTTCGAGCAGGGCCCTCACAAGGTTGTTTCCGAGGTGGCCATTGGCGCCGGTCACGAGTGCGGTCTTACCCATGCTGCCCTCGACTGCGTAGCCAGCAGACGCTGCACAGTGCGAACTCTACAAGCATCAGCGACCGATGGCATCCCGGCCGACTGGCCTGCGTCCCGCTTTTTCCCCTCTTGCCCGGCCCCTACCAGAGCCCCATCGAGGCGCCGGCCGCGAGCGAAGCGCCGAGTTCGCGGGCGCCGGCGAGATCGGTCTCGCCGATATGCTTGGGCGCGAGGATTTCCTCCGGCGTCTGGGCATCGGTGCAGACGATGACCGGCTCGGCTACCCGACGCATCCGCCAGCCCAGGGCGATGCGATCGATCTGCCGCGTCGCGCCCTCGCCGTCGGAGCCCGCGCAGATGATCGTCGCATAGGGCCGGCCGTCGATGCGCCCGAGCGCCGGGTAGTAACAACGGTCGAAGAAGTCCTTCATCATCCCCGCCATGGTCGCGAGGTTCTCGGGACAGACGAAGAGCACCGCGCGCGCCGCGAGAAGTTCCTCGGGCCCTGCGCGATCGGCGCGCAGGATCAGGGCTTCATCGCGCTCCACCTGCTCGAGCGCGCCTTCGAAGGCGGCATTGGCGAGCTGCTCGCTGCCGCCGGTCAGTGACCACCAGACGATCAGGAGATTCATCGGCGAACTGTCGCCCGGGAGGGGAAAGTGTGCAAGCAGTGACCCGGCGCAGTTGGCGCCCCCGGCAGGAATCGAACCTACGACCCTCTCCTTAGGAGGGAGATGCTCTATCCACTGAGCTACGGAGGCGTGGCGCCGATTGTAGCAACCCGCCGGCGCCAGCCGGGCCAGCGCACACGCGCAGACCGATCGGTGTCATCCGGGCGGCGACGGCAATGGTGATTCGGCGTCGAACACGAGCAAGGTCGAGGTCGCTGTCGCGCACAGCCTTCCCTGGGCGTCATGCAGGGCGGCTTCCGCGAATGCCACGCGTCGACCGACCGAGATGACCGTGCCGGTCGCCCGGACCGTGCCGCTCTGCTCGTTGAGCCCGCGAACGAACGAGACCTTGAGATCCAGGCTGGTATGCCCCCGATTGGGACCGAGCGTCGAGTGCACCGCGATGCCGCAGGCACTGTCGAGCAGCGTCGAGGCATAGCCGCCGTGTACCGATCCCAGCGGGTTGTAGACGCTGCGATCGGGCTTTCCTTCGAACACCACCCGGCCGCGCTCGAGTTCGACCAGGTCGAATCCGAGCTTCTCGGCCATCGGCGCCCTCAGCTTGCCCGCGAGCATCGCCTGCAATTGCTGGAGCCCGTCGGGCGCATCGCTGGCGCCGGGCGCCTGTCCCTGGTCGGGTGTTTTCCCTTTGTCGCTGTCAACAGCCATCACGTTCACCATGTCTCATGAAAGGGTCGGACCTCGGCGAGGAACGACCAGGCATCGCGCGGCTGATGCGCGAGATGGAAGACCTCGCCGGCGATCGACGCCGGGGAAATGAAGAAGTCGTCCGCGGCCTCGGGCAATCGCTCGCGTTGCCAGGGCACGTCGATCACCGCATCGATCACGAGGTAGGCGACATGGACGCCCTTGGGCCCGAGGTCACGCGCCAGTGATTCCGCGAGGATCCGCTGCGCGGCCTTGGTGGGGGCAAAGCCGGCGAATCCGGCGCGCCCGCGCTGTGCCGAGGTGTTTCCGGTAACGATCAGAGCGCCTTCGCCCGCCTCGATCATCGCCGGCGCCGTCAGCCTGGCGAGATGGAACAATGCCATCGTGTTGATCGCGAAGTTGCGCTCGAGCGTGCCTGCCTCGACCTCCATGAAGGTGCCGAACGCACCGCCCACGGCATTGTGGACGACGACTTTCGGGCTCCCTACCCTGGCGATCGCACGCTCCAGGGCGCCGGCATCACTGACATCGCACGGCAACGCGATCGAGTCGGGAATCTCCTTCTCGAGCGCGGCGAGGCGCTCGGCACTGCGTGCCAGCATGGCCACCCGATAGCCGCCTTCGGCGAAGCGCCGCGCGACGGCGGCCCCGGTACCGGGGCCGACTCCCGTGACAAGTGCAAGTGGCCTGGTCTCGTTCGTCATGCCGCTTTCTCCAGGCGCGCGAGTTCCTCGCGCACGAAATCGAGTCGGTCGTTGCCGAAGAACATCGTGTCGCCGACGAAGACGGTAGGCGAGCCGAACACGCCGCGCTCGGCGGCTTCCTGCGTATTGGCGTCGAGTTGGGCAATCACGTCGGGCGCGTCGATTCGTGCCGCGATGGGAGCGGCGTCGAGGCCCGCGGCCGCGATCCGGGCGAGGATGTCGTCCCTTGTCGCGAGCGTCTTGCCTTCGCTCCCGATGGCTCGGTACAAGGCCAGCGTGACCGCATCGGCAGCATCGGCCGACCCTGCCGCCAGCACGGCGCGCGAGCAGGCCGCGCCGTCGACGTCACGCACATTCGCCGGCTGCAGGGGGATGCCGTAGCGCTGGCACCAGCGCGCCAGGTCCATGCGCGCATAGCGGCCCTTGGCCGCACAGGTAATGGTGGTCGGCACATTGCCGACCTTCTCCATGACCTCGAGAATCCGCATCGGCCGAAATGTGATGCGGACATCCATTTCGCGCAGCTGCGTGAAGGCCAGATAGCTGTAGGGACTGCGGAAATCGTAGAAGAACTCGATCGCTTGCGTCATCGGACGGCTCCTGCGGTGAAATCGAGAAGACGGTGCACGCTGTCGTCCGCAGCCGGGCCGGGGCGAATCCGGACGCGATCGCGTGGCACAGCCTGGCCGGTTTCGGAATCGACCAGCGCGAGCCTGAGCGGACGACCGGTCGTTCGGTCCACCATCTCGACCGGTGCCTCACCGAAGCCGCTCGCATCCCAGCGATCGCCCCATTCCCGCAGGGCGACGTTGACCTTCCAGAGGTCGCGCCCCTTCGGCGTCAGTCGATATTCGTCGCGCGGCGGGCGTTCCTGGTAGCGCACGCGCTCGACGATGCCCGCCGCCGCCAGGTGCCTGAGCCGGGCCGCGAGCGTGGCGCTCGGGATGCCGGTACTGGCGCGCAAGTCTTCGTATCGGCGCAGGCCCAGCGACAGGTCGCGGATCACCAGCAGCGCCCAGCGATCCCCGATCAGCTCGAGCGCCCCCGCAATGGAGCAGCGCATCCCGGCAAAGGATTTCGCCTTCAATTCGGCATCCCAGCAACTTCAATGATTGAAGTCTACATGGAAAAGCGATATCGGCGAGCGTCTCTTTCGGTGCGATGGGATTCGCTGCCTGCTTACCCGGGCGCCGGATCCGTCAGGCGCCCGGCCCCTGCCCGGCCCGCGCCCCATGGTGCTGCGCGAGATACGCCCGGTCGTCGAGCGTCGAGGACAACACCGACAGTGTCATGCCGATGGTCGCGCCGACCATGGTGTCCAGGACACGCTCTGGGATCATGCCGAGATCCGCGCCATCGGACATCGCCAGCCAGGTCATCAGCAAGGCCATGGGGGTGACCAGGCTCTGGCCGAGGCCGTAGTTGGTGCCGATGATCATTTCGGTCGCGACCATCAGGAGCGCGAGCACGATCATGACGGTCCATGGCGTTGGCGCCTGGACCAGGATGAGCCAGGCCAGGAATGCGCCGACAACGGTGCCTACCATCCGCTGCAGCGCCCGGTTCATGCTGATGTGGAGATGGGCGCCCTGCATGACCGCTACCGCGCCCATCGCCGCCCAGCCAGGATGACTGGCGCCGAGCGCATGCGCTGCGAAGGCGGCGATCGCCGCGCCGATCACCATCCGGGCAGCGGCAAGCAGGTGATGGCCCAGAGGGCGGACGGAGTCCGACGGAAGCGGCGCATCGGGACCGGCCTTCTCGCGAATCGCGTCGGTGGCCACGCAGACGGCCCAGGCCAGCAGTGCGACGACACCGGTGGCGACCGCCCGTTCGGTCACCTGGGCGAAGGAATCCACTTGCCCCATCGAGGCGCTTGCCGCGAAGACGAAGATCAGGGCTCCGGGCGGGCCGAACTGGCCCAGGGTGCAGGCGAGGAACAGGGGACCGCAGGCAAGCGCGAGCAGGAGCAACTGGAACTCCAGCGGCGCCCCCAGCCAGGCTGCCAGGGACACGGCGAAGACCGTGAATGTCTGCAAGGCGGTGCAATACAGAACGATACGGCTGCGTTCCGCCCGCGGCGCAAACCGCCCGAAAAGCGCCACCAGCGATCCCAGCGACGCATAGCCGACCAGGTGGGGCCAGGGCGAAGCATGGACCAGCGGCAGCGCGATCAGGGCGGCCAGCGCGGCCTGCACGCCTGCCAGCAAGGCCGCACGCAGCCAGGGTTGCGAGGCCAGCGCCAGACTCTCGCGGATCTGGAAACGGCTCAGCAGATAGCGTGTCGCGCCGGCGCGGCCGACGACAAGCGTCGAACCCGGCGCGAGCTCGGATCGGGAAGCGCGATCGGTTCGGGATGCGCTCATTGCAGCCGTTCCCTTGCGTCGTTCGTCCGCTTCTCCTGCAGCGCCAGCAGGCGTTGGTCGATCCGCTCGAAGTGACCGAGCATCACGGCAATATCCGCGTCGGAGATGTCGGTGAGAATCGCCCGCTCGCCCTTGACCAGTTCCGCGCGGATCTCGCCGACCCGCTTCACCCCGGCGGCGGTGAGGTGGACGAGTCGGGCGCGCGCATCGGATTCATCGACCCGCCGCTCGACCAATCCCTGCCTGCAGAGGATGTCGAGCAAGCGAACGAGGCTGGAGCCATCGATACCGACGCGCGCCGCGAGGTCCTTCTGGGTAATGCCGCCGCCGCTTTCCTGGAGAAGAACGAGCGGCATCCAGGTCGCGTCCGACAAGCCGGCCGCGGCGAGTTCCGCCTCGAGCGTCTGGCGCCAGCGACGAGCCAGCAGCGAAAAGCGAATTCCGAAGCGCGAGCGCGCCGAAGCTTGTTTGGCCATGGTTCACGGCATCATAATTTGATTTGCAATTCAAATTACTTGACTGGAGCAGGTCCCGAGCATCGGCGAACTCGAGCAGTCCGCAACCGCGGCGCCGGCGGCGCTGCCGACGCAGGCGCTCCCGACCCTGGGCTCCGCCTCCTGCGCCGCCCGCCAGCCTGGGGTATGTTGCGTGTTTTGTCGCCCACTACAGGATTTCCGGATGCCCGGCACTTCGCTTTTCGACCCGCTCCAGCTCGGCCCCTTCACGCTGTCCCACCGTGTGGTGATGGCGCCGCTCACCCGGATGCGCGCCACCCGCCCCGGCAACGTGCCCAATGAACTCAACGCCCGCTACTACGGCCAGCGCGCCACCGACGGCGGCCTGATCATCGCCGAAGCGACCCAGGTACTGCCCTCCGGCCAGGGATCACCGGCCACGCCCGGCATCCACTCGACGGCCCAGGTCGAGGGCTGGAAGGGCGTCGTACGCGCCGTCCACGAAAAGGGCGGCAAGATCTTCCTGCAGCTCTGGCATGTCGGGCGCATCTCGCATCGTTCGCACCAGCCTGGTGGCGAACTGCCGGTGTCGTCGTCGGCGGTGGCGCCGTCCGGCAAGGTGCTCGATGCCGACTTCCGGCCCGTTCCCTTCGAGGCGCCGCGCGCGCTGCGAACGGACGAGATCCCCGGGATCATCGACGGCTATGTGCAGGCCACGAGGAACGCGCGCGAGGCGGGATTCGACGGAGTCGAGATCCACGGTGCGAACGGCTATCTCCTCGAACAGTTCCTGCAATCGCGCACCAACCTGCGCACCGACGACTATGGCGGTTCGATCGCCAACCGCGCGCGGCTGCTGCTCGAAGTGACCGAGGCCGTGGTCGGAGCCTGGGAGCCGGAGCGGGTCGGGATCCGGCTCTCGCCCTACGGCATCGCCAACGACAGCGGCGAGGACGATCCCATGCCCCTCTACTCCCATGTCGTCGAAGCGCTCGACACCATGGGCCTTGCCTACCTGCACCTGCTCGAACCGCGAGCCAGCGGCGCTGGCGGACGCGAGGTCGACCACCAGGGCGTACCGTCGGCCGCCGAGCTGTTCCGCCCGATGTGGCGCGGCGTGCTGATCACCGCGGGCAACTTCCGCGCCGACAGCGCCGCCGACATGGTGGCGCGAGGCACCGCCGATGCCATCGCCTTCGGTCGCTTCTTCATCTCCAACCCGGACCTGCCCGAACGCATACGCAAGGGAGCGGAGTTCACTCCATACAACCGCGCCACCTTCTATGGCGGCGGATCGGAAGGCTACGTCGACTATCCGGCGCTGGAGGAAGCCTGACGCGCAAGTGCACTACACTGTCGCCACGACAGGAGACAGTCCGGATGCAGGAACGACGTGAAGACCCGGTGGGACGGGCGGCGTCGTGGACGGTCGGGGAGGTGCTCGCCGCGCAGGCGCGGCGCGTCCCCGATCGGATCGCGATCGACGACGGAAACCGGGTACTCAGCTACCGCTTGCTCGACGAACGGGCATGCCGGCTCGCCAACGGCCTGCGTGCACTCGGGGTCGGACAGGGTTCGCGGATCGCGATCCTTTCCGAGAATCGGGCCGAATACATCGAGGCCGCCTTCGCGGCGGCCCGGCTCGGTGCAATCCTCTGCGCCCTCAACTGGCGGCTCGCCCAGGCCGAGCTCGCACACTGCGTGGGACTGGTCGAGCCGGTCGTGGTGCTGGTCTCGCCCCGCTTCGAGTCCGCCTATGACGCCTTGCAGCGTACCGATGCCGCGAAGATCCTCATCGGCGACGACTACGAACGACGCCTCGCCGCTGCCGACCCCAGCCCTCCCGAGGCGGTCGTCGAGTCCGAGGACGGGCTGCTGATCCTGTACACGAGCGGAACCACGGGAATGCCCAAGGGCGCCCTGATCAGCCACCGGGCCGAGCTTGCCCGCATGGACCTCAGCCGGATCGATCTCGGACTGGAGGAAGGCGACCAGTTCGTCGCCTGGGCACCGATGTTCCACATGGTGTCGATAGAGCATGCCCTGCATGTGCTCGGGCTCGGCGGCAAGGTCTTCATCGTCGACGGCGCGGACATCGAACGAATCGTGGAGCTCGTCGCCACCGAACCGCAATGGTGGCTGGTCCTCATCCCCGGGATGATCGAGCCGCTGGTCGCCGCGCTGCGCGATCGCGGCGTGCGCCCGCGCGGCCTGAAGCTCGTCGGTGCGCTGGCCGACCTCGTCCCCGCGCCGCTGGTCGCCGAGGCATCGCGATTGCTGCGGGCGCCGTACTGGAACACTTTCGGTTCGACAGAAACCGGCATGCTGCCGGCGGCCGGCACCCGGTTCGCGATCGGCGAGGAGCCGGTCGATCTCTCCAAGGCGCACAATTCCCTCTACCTCTGGCGCCTGGTGGACTCCGAGGACCGCGACGTCGCCCGCGGTGAACCGGGCGAGATTGCGGTCCGTGGGCCAACGGTCTTCAGCGGCTACTGGCAGGCCGAGGAAGTCAATGCGCGGGAATTCCGCGGCGGCTGGTTCCACATGGGCGACATGTTCGTCGAGAACGCCGAGGGCCGGCTCGCCTTCGTCGATCGCTCGAAATACCTGATCAAGTCCGGTGGCGAGAATATCTACCCGATCGAGATCGAGCGGGCGCTGATGGCCGACCCCCGGGTGGCCGAGGCCGTCGTCGTCAGGCGCCGCGATCCGGAATGGGGTGAAGTGCCGGTCGCCTTCGTTGCACTGAAGGGCACGACGGTCGATGCCGGGGAACTGGTGCGCGGCTGCCGGGAACGACTCTCCTCGTACAAGCTGCCCCGCGAGATCCGCTTCGTCGGCTCGCAGGACGACTTCCCGCGCAGCACGAGCGGCAAGATCCAGCGCCAGCAGGTCGAGCAATGGCTCGAAGGGGACGCATCATGAACGCCGACACGGCGCGGGACGACGATTCTCCGATCCTGCATCACTATGGATTCTCGCCGTTCGCCGAGAAGATCCGCCTGGCGCTTGGCATCAAGGGCCTGCGCTGGCACTCGGTGATCGCCCCGTCGGTGCTCCCCAAGCCGGAACTCGTCGCGCTGACCGGTGGCTATCGCCACATCCCGGTGCTGCAGTACGGTGCCGATGTCTATTGCGACACACGAACCATCATTCGGGAGCTCGATCGCCGCCATCCCGAACCCGCCATCGACGATCCGGTCCGCCGCGTGCTGGCGACGCCGGTCGAGGCGTGGGCCGAGCGTGACCTGTTCTGGCCGATCGCGCGCTTCGTCAGCGGGATCAATGCCGAGAAGGTCGATCCGCAACTGCATGTCGACCGGGCGTCGCTGCGAGGCAAGCCGGCCCCTTCGATCGCTCGCCTGAAGGCGGTCGCGCAACGGGAGCTGTCGCGCATGCGCCCGCTCCTGCCGATCATCGAGGGGATGCTCGCCGGCGACTCGACCTGGCTGCTCGACGATCGACCCGGCAAGGCCGACCTGGCCGTCTATCACGGCCTCTGGTTCCTGTCGGCGATGCCGATCGACTGCTCGGGGGAACTCGCGCCCTACCCTGCGATCAGGCGCTGGATGGACCAGGTGGCGGCGATCGGCCATGGCAGGCCCGTCGACATGGCGGCGGCCCGCTCGCTGGAGATCGCAAGGACCGCCACCCCCGGGACCCCTGCCGATTCGGTCGATGACGACTCCCTGCCCGCGCTGGGCAGCCATGTCGCGATCCGCCCGGACGACTACTCCACCGCGGCCGTCGAAGGCATGCTCGTGCGCGTCACCCCCGACGATGTCGCCCTGCGACGCGACGATGCCGCACTGCGCGAGGTCGTCGTCCATTTCCCGCGCATCGGCTACGCACTGAAGGAAATCGCATGAGCGAAGGAAGACTTGCCGGCAGGATCGCCGTGCTCACCGGCAGCGCATCGGGGCTCGGCGCCGCGACCGCGGAGCTGATGCTGCGCGAAGGCGCGACGGTCGTCGCCACCGATGTCGATCCGGCGCGCGGCGAAGCGCAGGCGGCGCGCCTCGCGGCGCTGCATCCCGGGCGCATCGAGTTCCAGCGCCTCGACGTCACGCAGGAAGCGCAATGGGAGTCCGTGTTCGCCCATACTGCGGCCCGGCACGGCCCGCCCGGCATCCTCGTCAACAACGCCGGCGTCGCCCCCTTGCTGGTGCCGCTCGCGCAGACCAGCCTCGAGGAATGGCGACGGGTGACGTCCATCAATCTCGACGGCGTCTTCCTGGGGGTCAAGCATGCGATTCGCGCGATGACCGGTCGCGGTGGCTCGATCGTCAATGTCTCGTCGGTCGCCGGCCTGATCGGCGCGCCGCTCAATGGCGCCTACAGCCCGGCCAAGGCGGGCGTGCTGCTGCTCACCCGATCGGCGGCGCTGGAATGCGCATCGCTCGATCCCCCCATCCGGGTCAACGCGGTACACCCGGGCTATATCCGCACCGACATGACCGGCTCGATCTCGGACACGCTCGGCGCCGAGCGCTTCGACAAGCGGATCCGTCGCACCGTGCCGCTGGGCCACATGGGCGAACCCGTCGATATCGCCGAGGCCATCGTCTACCTGGCCAGTGACCAGTCGCGCTACATGACCGGATCGAGCCTGGTCGTCGACGGCGGCTGGACCGCCCAGTAAGGCGGCGGCCCGCACGCCGAGCGCAGCGGCGCCGGAACCAGCGACAAGGCGATCAGTCCGTTCCGTAGTCCAGGTCCGGACGCAGGGCCCGCATGCGCGCGGCCAGATGCCGGGCCGCGCTGTCTTCCGAACGGGCGAGATGCCGGGCCACCGCAACATGGTCGACGTCGATCTTGTGATGGTTCAGCTTCGACTGGCCCTCGATGCGGTCGACCTCGATGTCGATCACCCGGATCATCGCGAGCATCGATTCGCGCTTGTCCGGCTCCATGGTCGCCATCGACCAGGGCTGCTTGGGCAGCCGCGCCTCCGAGACCGCGAGCAGTTCGTCGCCATGCGGACGGTTCTCGCTCGTCGGCCGCAGCCGGCCGATACCCGAGAGATGGACCGCCTCGTAGAGCCAGGTCGAGACCTGGTCGGGCGATTCGTACCAGTCGTTGGACACATAGGCATCGGCCCCGGAGACCACGAGCAGGAAGCGCGTCCGCCCGTCGGCCAGGCCGATCAGCGGATTCTTCGCCGTCAGGTGGAACTGCGCCACCAGGCGCCCTTCGGCCCGGTGGATCGTGAAGGGAACGTGCGAACCACGCGGTCCGTCGGAATCGGCCGCGATCACCACGCCGAAACCGCGCTTTGCCGCGAAGGCGACGGCTTCATCGTCGTTCATCCGGAACGGCGGTCGAATGATATGCATCGCTCAGGCCCAGAATCTCGGAATGCCGAAGGCCGCCACCACGAACACCGAGACGATGAAGATCAGCAGCCATCGTCCGATGGTGTCGGTGAGCGCATGGACCAGGGGGTCGTCATGCATGTTGCCACGCGCCGTGTCGATCCATAAGCGGCCCAGCCAGACCAGCAGCGCCACCATCGCGAGCCAGAGCAGCTTGGGCGTCGCGTAGCGGATCTCGACGTCGGGCGTGCTCACGTACAGGGCGAGAATCAGGACCGCGGCCACCGAGGCGGCCACGCCCATCGGCTGCAATACCTCGATGTCGCCGACCCCGTAGCCACGGCCCGATCCGGTCTGCTCGCCGCGCTCGCGCTCCGAGACGAGTTCCCCGCAACGCTTGATCAGGGCCAGGCTCAGGAAGACGAAGATCGTGAACGCCCGCAACCAGAACGACACCTCGATACCGGTCGCCGCCGCCCCGATCTCGACCCGCAGGGTATAGAGACCGGCGAGCGTCACCACATCGAACATCGGCAGGCGCTTGAGCCAGAATGAATACAGCGTTGTACTGCCGACGTACAGGAGCAACCAGAACAACACCTTGCCATTGATCGACAAGGCGATCAGGCAGGCTGCCAGCAGGATCATCACGGCAGCGAAGAATCCGTGCGAGGGGGCCAGCGCACCGGAGGCGAAGGGCCGCTCGCGCTTGCGCGGATGGCGCCGGTCGGGCTGCATGTCGAGGAGATCGTTCAGCAGGTAGCCGGCCGATGACGCCAGGCACATCGCCAGTGCGGCCTCGAAGGTATACAGCCAGATCGTCGCATCGGTGACCGCGAAGGCGGTCATCATCGGCACGAAAACCAGCAGGTTCTTCAACCACTGGTGGGGCCGCAGCGCGCGGATCCAGTCGCGCAAGCCGCCGCCGGATTCGCGGGCGAACCGGGTATCGGCGCCGTCGAAGCGGTTGGCATGACGGATCACCGACTCCGGCGCCCCGACGACCACCGCCTGGCGCGAGCGGGCAAAGATCGGAATATCCGATTCATCGTTGCCGGCATAGTCGAAGGAGCCGCCCGCGCTCGCCGCCTCGATGGCGGCGAGCTTCTCCGGCCCCTTGAGGTTCCGGCTGCCATCGGATGCAAGCACCGAATCGAAGACACCGAGGTGGCTTGCCACCGACTCGGCGACGGAGCGATCGGCGGCGGTCGCCAGCACGATGCGGCGGCCACTCGCCTTCTCCTGGCGGAGCCACTCGAGAAAATCCTCCCGGTAGGGAAGCGCCTCGGGATCGATCGGCCCGAGGTGGCCAAGGCGCTCCTTGAGCGCCGCCCGGCCCCGGGCAAGAGAGGTGACGCCGATCGCCGTGCGCCACGGCCTCGCTCGCAAGGCGATCGCGAAGCTCTCCCAGAGGGAATCGGAGCGGATCAGTGTTCCGTCGAGATCGACGAACAACGGAGCCGCATCGACCGTCCCGCCAGTCTCCATGGGCTGGGCACCTGCATTCATGCGCGAATTATAGGAAGGGCCGGGAACCAGCGCCCGCCGGCCTTCCTTGCTGTCGGGTTTCGACCAACAATGCTTGCCAGACCGCGACCGGCATGGTCGACGAATCCCGCCGGATCCGAAATCCCGCATTGCGGGACAAACCCGTGGCGGCCAGCCACTCGGCGCAAGATTCCGCCGAGCCGTTCCCCTAGAGTGGTCTGGCCCATGGCCGATCGCCTGTCCCGGGCCACCCCGCCGGACAGCTTGCGATCGACCGACCGACACCGACTCTTCGAAACCAGGCAATGATCGTAGATATCCAGCCGCTGCCGCATTACTTCTCGGCCGAGCACGAGGACCTCCGGGCATCGCTGCGCGACTTCGTCACGCGCGAGATCGCCCCCCACGTCAATCAATGGGACGAGGAGGGAACCTTCCCGCGTTCGCTCTACGGTCGGCTTGCCGAGCTCGGCGTGCTGGGCATCGGCTATGAAGAAGCCTACGGCGGTACGCCGGCCGACATCTTTCATCAGCTGATCGTCTTCGAGGAGCTTGCGCGACCGGGCGCCGGCGGCGTGCCCGCCTCCCTGCTTTCGCACACCATAGGCCTGCCGCCGGTAGCCAATCATGGCAGCGAGGCCCTCAAGCAGCGCGTCCTGCCGCCGGTGCTGGCCGGCGAGATGATCGCCGCGCTTGCCGTCACCGAACCCGGCGGCGGCTCCGATGTCGCGGCGCTCAAGACCACGGCGGTCCGGGATGGCGATCACTACGTGCTCAATGGCGAGAAGGTCTTCATCACCTCGGGCATGCGTGCCGACTTCATCACGGTGGCCGTGCGGACCGATCCGGCGCACAAGGGGGCTGGCGGCGTGTCGGCGCTGCTCGTCGATGGCGACAGCCCCGGGCTCACGCGCACCGAGCTCAGGAAGATGGGCTGGTGGGCTTCGGATACCGCCCATCTGCGCTTCAAGGACGTCCGCGTGCCTGCCGCCAACCTGCTGGGCCAGGAGAACGCCGGTTTCAAGGTTTTCATGAACAACTTCAACGCAGAGCGCCTGGCCATGTCGGCCTCGGCCTGCGCCTATGCCGAGGTCTGCCTGGACGAAGCCCTGGAGTGGGCCCGTGAACGGCGCACATTCGGCCAGCCCCTGGTCGAGCGGCAGGTGATCCGCCACAAGCTGGTGGACATGGCGATGCGCATCAATGCGGCGCGCGGGCAGGTCTACGAGCTGGCATGGCGAGTGCAGCATGAGGTGGGCGATCCGGCCCAGCTGGTGGCGCGCACCTGCATGGCCAAGATCCTGTCGACCCAGGCCATGCAGTTCTGCGCCGACCAGGCGGTGCAGATCCTCGGCGGCATGGGGTTCATGCGCGGCACCCGCAGTGAACGCATCTACCGCGAGGTGAAGGTCATGATGATCGGGGGCGGCTCCGAGGAAATCATGAAGGACCTGGCTGCCCGCCAGCTCGGACTGTAGCGACCCCGGCATCGTCTTCCACCTGTCAACATGGCCCACATCGAGTCCACCATCTCCACGGGTAGCGAAAGCTTCCAGACCAACCGAGAGCACACGCTCGGCCTGCTCGAACGCGTGCGCCGCTACGAGCAGCGCACGCGCGAGAAATCGGCGGCGTCGCGCGAACGCTTCGAAAGACGCGGACAGCTCCTGCCACGCGAGCGGCTGTCGCTGTTGCTCGACCCGGGCGCCCCCTTCCTCGAGCTGGCCTCGCTCGCCGGCCTCGGCCTGGACACCCCGAATCTCGAGAAAAGCGTGCCCGGCGGCGGCGTGGTCGCCGGCGTCGGGTTCGTCAGCGGGCTGCGCTGCATGGTGCTGGCCTCCGACTCCGGCATCGACGCGGGCGCGCTGCAGCCGATGGGGCTGGACAAGCTCCTCCGGGTTCAGGAGCTGGCCCTCGAGAACAAGCTGCCCTATGTGCAACTGGTCGAGAGCGCCGGCGCCAACCTCCTCGCCTATCGCGTGGAGGATTTCATCCGCGGCGGCAACTCGTTTCGCAACCTGGCGCTGATGTCGGCGGCCGGGCTGCCGGTCGTGACCGTCACGCACGGATCATCCACCGCCGGCGGCGCCTACCAGACCGGGCTGTCGGACTACATCATCCTGGTCCGTGGACGCTCACGGGCCTTCCTGGCCGGGCCGCCGCTGCTCAAGGCCGCCACCGGCGAGATCGCAACCGAGGAGGAACTCGGCGGCGCGGTGATGCACACCCATGTCTCGGGGCTTGGCGACTATCTCGCGGAGGATGACCGCGACGGGCTGCGCATCGCCCGCGACGTGCTGCGCCAGATCGAATGGAACCGCGACCAGCCCTCGGAGCGGCCACGCCAGTGGAAGCCGCCGCGCTACGACGCCGAGGAACTGCTGGGCGTCATGCCACCCGACCACAAGCGTCCGGTCGACATGAAGGAAGTCATCGCCCGGATCGCCGACGACTCGGATTTCCTCGAGTTCGGCGAGAACTACGGCGGCGCCACGGTCTGCGGCCACATGAAGATCGAAGGCTGGTCGGTCGGCGTGATCACGAACAACGGCCCCATCGACCCGGCCGGCGCAACCAAGGCGACGCACTTCATCCAGGCCTGCTGCCAGTCCAGAACGCCCATCCTCTACCTGAACAACACGACCGGCTTCATCGTCGGCCGGATCTACGAGGAAGGCGGCATGATCAAGCACGGCTCGAAAATGATCCAGGCTGTCACCAATGCCACGGTGCCCCAGATCACCATCTACTGCGGCGCCTCGTTCGGCGCCGGCAACTACGGCATGTGCGGCCGCGGATTCCATCCGCGCTTCTGCTTCAGCTGGCCGAACGCCAGGACCGCGGTCATGGGCGGCGAGCAGGCCGCCGGCACGATGGTCAACGTGACCGAGGCGGCGATGAAGCGCAAGAACGGCAGTGTCGACACGGCAAGGCTCGAAGCCCTGCGCGAGCAGATCATCGATCGCTTCGACAGCCAGATGAGCGTTTTCACCACCAGTGCGCGCCTGCTCGATGATGGCGTCATCGATCCACGCGACACCCGTGCCGTGCTGTCCACCGTGCTGGCGATCTGTCGCGAAGCCGATGCGCGCGATCCGCAGCGAATGCAGTTCTCGGTCGCCCGGCCCTGAGCCGGCCCGTTTCATACCAGGATCCGACATGCAGTTCACACACGAACACGAACAAATCCGCAGCACCATCAAGCGCTGGATCGCCGAGAAGGTCAATCCGCATGTCGACGAATGGGAGCGAGCGGAGATATTCCCGGCCCACGACCTCTTCAGGCAGATGGGCGAACTGGGCCTGCTGGGTCTGGACAAGCCGGTCGAGAACGGGGGCATGGGCCTCGACTACAGCTATGGCGCGCTTCTGGCCGAAACACTCTCGGACATGGACTGCGGCGCGATCCCGATGGCCATCGGCGTGCAGACCGACATGTGCACCCCGGCGCTAGCCAGGCACGGCAGTCCCGATCTGCG
>Ga0172382_10004892_pt1 | contig 20266 bp, 16 predicted proteins | sample Leawel138RmetaG_FD_122245 | JGI IMG/M metagenome (GOLD analysis project Ga0172382, IMG submission 122245) | Leachate microbial communities from a municipal landfill in Southern Ontario, Canada - Leachate well 138R metaG | ecosystem: Engineered > Solid waste > Landfill > Unclassified | place... | reverse complement strand
GACGAGCCGCCACCCCTGCTGCACCCGAGCATGGCACTGCAATACCGCAAGCGGGTCCAACAGCTCTACGACGCCCTGCAGGACGAAGACGAGGGGAAGCGGATCGAGGCCGCCGACACGCTGCGCTCGCTCGTGGATCAGATCGTGCTGACGCCGGTCGAGGGCAAGGTGGAGATCGACGTTCAGGGCGATCTCGCTGGAATCCTTATGATTTCCACACAAACGAAAAACCCCGCCGGAGAGCGGGGTGGATCGCAAGTAAAGATGGTTGCGGGGGCAGGATTTGAACCTGCGGCCTTCAGGTTATGAGGGCTACCCCGGCGTCCGAACTCCCTTCGGGATTTCAGCAGGTTAGGCGGATTTCTGACACCAAACGTCGGCGTCGTGTCGCACGGAACAGCCGCAAACCGTTGGGAGGAAACGGGACCTGATCAGCGAGACAGCTTCACTTTGATCATCGCCATGGTTTTCTGATGATCGAGAGGCCTGTCTTGTCTGGACCCGCATCGCCCCAAAAGCGCCTTGCCGACTGACTACCTGCCGTCTCCATCCTCGCCATCGTCAATTTCGATATCTTCTATGTCTGCGTCTTCTTCGCCATAAGTCAGGTGTTCGAGCGTCGAGGCCTCCAGCAGAGCACGGCGTTCTTTGAAGTTCGTGATATCCTCGTAATGCGACTCCAGCTCGTCGAGCACGGTGATCTTTTTCTTATCGGATCGGAGGGCTGCGAGATATTCGCCCTCTAGAGCCGGATCGAACGGTAGAGGCTTTATGAGGTCGCGTATCAACTGCGCGTTTGGGCCGCAGGCTTCGCTCGAAATAAAATAGGCCATCAGTTCGGCCTGTAGAATATCCTCGTCCTCAAAATCAAATTTCTTGCTCAGGAAAATCTTCGACGCCTTCGACCGGTACTCGATCTCATAGGTGTAGATATTGAGCCGTCTGGCTTCGTCCTCTACGATTTTGTGAATCGGGTTCACGATTTTTGCCACGACCTTGCCGATGAACTTGCGATGCTTGCGCTCGTTTGGCGTTACCGTCAGAAAACCACTAGTATTGATCTTAATGTCGAGGTGCTTTTCCAGGAATTTGACGAGCTCGTCGCGCTCCTGAGTAGGCGCGAAGACCGAGGCCAAGCTGTAGCGGCCGTAGCGCTGGGATGTGTAGAACCGACCCAATAGAGCGATGAATTCGTTTTCCCGTGCGGGGAATTTTAGGCCATGTGGTTCTCTCAACCGTAAGGCTAGATCTTGGTGTGTGTGAGTAATCAGGCTTTTCTCGAAGCCTTCCTGGTCAACCGCATTATCGTGCTCCGTCAGGATGATCGCTATCTTCAACAGACGCTCGACGCCGACCGCAACCGAATACAGAAACTCGAATGCATCCTCCTCAGACGCAAAATTCTCCATCTCGTGGAAGGCCTGAAGACCGTTGAACAAAAATCGTCCAGCGATATCCAGCTCGGTCCCGAGGTTGAAGTTTTTCCAGTATTCGTCAGGCCGCAATTAGGTCGTCCTTCTTCCGCTGTAGGTCAGCAAGCAGCACAAGCTGCGGCAGCTGTCATTCCCAACCTTTGACGGTTCTTCTGCCAAAGCCACTTGGAAGAGCCTATCCCAACAGCTTCGCCTCGACCATCGCCATCGCCTTCTGGTGGTCGGGCGACGGGAACAGGTGGCCGTAGCGCTCCATGGTCATCTGGATCGAGGAATGGCCCGCGAAGGTCATCACTTCCTTGATCGAGAAGCCCTGCTCGATCCAGAGCGACACCGCGAAATGACGCAGGTCGTGCCAGCGCAGCTTCACGCCGACCCGCTCCTGCAGCTTGCGGAACAGGGACTGCGTGTTGGTGTGCTGGAGAACGCCGCCGCGCGGCGCGGGGAAGACCAGCCCGAGGTCGCTCTTCGGGCAGCGCAGTTTCCAGCGGCGCAGGGCGTTCAGCACCATCGGACCGGCCGGAATGTCGCGATAGCCCGCGCGCGATTTCGGTTCGCCCATCTGGTTGTAGGCGTCCGCGCGCTGGCGGATGTGGATGAAGCCCTTGTCGAAATCCACGTCCTGCCAGCGCAGTCCCCGCAGTTCCGATGCGCGCAGGCCACCGAGGGCCGAAACGATCAGATGCGGCTTGAAATCCTCGTCGGCTGCCTCGATCAGCGCGCGGATCGCCTCCTTCGAAGGGACTGGCGCCTTGTGGTCGATCCGGCTCGACTTGATGATGCGGACGCCGTGGGCGGCGTTGGTGAACAGCTGGCCGTTGTCGATGGCGTGGTCGAGGATCAGCTTCAGCACCGAGATGGCGCGGCGGGTCAGATGCTCGGACCGCCCGTTCAGCAGCAGCCGGTCGCGGAACTCGTTGACATGGCGGCGGGTCAGCTGGGCGATGAGTTTGTCTCCGATCCCGACCTCGGGATCCTTGATGTGCAACCGCACGTAGTCGCTGTAGCCGCGTAGGGTGGACCGCTCCATCCGCCGCCCCGTCTTGCACCGCACCTCGCAATGGTCGAGCCACGCCTTCGCGGCGTCGGCCACGGTGATGCTCTCGCTGTCGGCCAGATAGGTGTTGTTGGCGACCAGCGAGCGGACCTTCACGAGATAGACGTCGGCGTCTTTTCGGCGCGGGAACAGTTTCGAGCGGCGCTTACCGGCCTGGTCGGTGAAATCCACCTGCCAGCGCACGAGGCCCGAGGGCAGTGTTCGCTTCCGGATCGTGGCCATGGGTTACCTCGCTTTGCCAATGGGTTGAGCCCGATCAGCCTGTCGTGCTGCCATGCGTTTGCCGAGTTGGCGAGGCGAAAGCGACCGGGGTGGAGTCCACTTTAGGATTTTTACTCCGAAACCCTCTTGTGCGCCAGAGGTTTTGGACTTATGGTCCGAAACAAGCTCAGGAGACCCCGCCCGCGATGGCAAAGCTCAGCGATCTCATCCCCACCCTCGCCCGTATTCTGCCGATGCCCGAGCAGACCGTAGCGGTGATCGCGCGCGCCCTGCGCCAGAAAAGGCTCATTTCCACGGGCGGCAGGGGGCCGGGCGCCGCCGACATGACGCCCGATGACTGCGCCAATCTGCTGCTGGCGATCATGGCGGCCGATCAGGTGAAGGATGCCGTCGATGCCGTGCGCGAGTTCCGCAGCCTGACGATGGAGGCGGTTCACTGCCGCGATGCCGCGGCGGACGGGGAAGAGGACGACTGGCTGCCCTTGCCGCCTGCGATGCGGCGTCTGCTGGTTGTCCGGGACTTCGGGGAAATGCTGTCGGGCCTGATCGCGGCGGCGCGAGACGAGGTGCTCCACAAGGCCCTGGATGACGTGGCGCTGCCCTTCATGAAGATCGAGGTCGAGCGGCGGTTCCGGACGGCATCGGTGTCCTTGAGCGGCTCGAGCAATGAACTGGCGCCACCGCAGCCGGTGCTGATCGCCACCTTCGGCATCCCGGAAGGGCCGGAGCGGGAGCGAATTGAACAGGAGGATTTCGCCGCTGGCGGGGATGCCATGATCACCTTCGCCATCGGCCACAGAACGATCATCGCGCTGGGCGCGCTGATCCGCAGCTAGGAGGACAGGACATGCAAACGGAAATGCGGGCTGGACCCGCCACGGGAGAGGCTTGCCCGGCGCTGGCCGAGGATCTGCTGCGGGGCGCAGACGCCATCGCGGTCTTCGTCTTCGGCGACGCGAAGGAGCGGCGGAAGGTCTACTACTACGCCAGCGAGGCCAAGGTGCGGATGCCCACCTTCCGGATGGGTAACGTGATCTGCGCGCGAAAATCGCGGCTCATCGGCTGGATCGAGCAGCAGGAGGCTGCGCGATGAACGATTTCAACATCCCGCTCTCCACCGACGACCACGTTGTCATCGGCAATCGCCTCCGTGAGTGCCGTGACGCACTGATGCACGTCATGACCTCGGCGGTGCCCGGCACCCTGACCTATCAGGAAGCCGACCGGTCCCTCGCAGCGCTAGACCGTCTCCGAGCCGAGCTCGAGCATGATCTGCGGGGCACCACGTCCTACGAGCGCGACCCGCGGCATCTGACCGGCAAGGTCTACTACGGCTTCGTCCGGTTCGTCGGCAGCGGGGACGGGCCGGAGGAGCACTGGATCGACGACTTCGCCGCCTGGGTCCTGGACGGGGAGTGAGTCATGGAGGACGCCATCCGCACGACCGAAGACATGGCCGACGCCGAGGCGTCGGCGGATGCGTCCACCGCGGCGCCCGCCCCGGCCGAGCTTGAGGATCCGACCGACCAGCGCCTGCAGCTCCACCGCCACGGCTATCGGCCGATCCCGGTTCTGGGCACGCAGGTCGCGATGAAGGGCGCGGGCAAGCGGCCGATGATGAAGGGCTGGGAGACCGTCTGCGCCAGCGCGGACGAGGCCGAGATCGCCCACTGGACGAAGGCGCAGCGCAACTGCACCAACACTGGCCTGCTCTGCGGGACGCTGGTCGGCATCGACATCGACGTGCTCGACCACCAGCACGCCCATCGGGTGACCTGCATCGCGACCGAGATGCTCGGCATGACGCCCGCCTGCCGGATCGGACGCGCGCCGAAGATCCTGCTGACCTTCCGCACCGATGAGCCCTTCGACAAGATCCAGACGCCCGAGTTCCACATGCTCGACGGCACCGTGGCGCGCGTCGAGGTGCTGGCGACGGGACAGCAGTTCGTAGCCTTCGGCATCCACCCCGACACAAAGGCACCCTATCACTGGCCCGAATGCTCGCCGCTCGACGTGCCTCTGCACGAACTGCCGCCGGTCACCAGGGAGCGGTGCGCGGCGTTCATCGCTGCGGCCGAGACGTATCTGCGCAAGGTCGGCGGCTACAGCACCGCCGATCGCCGCGAGATCGAGCGCGAGGGCCGCAAGGCCGCAGGGCTCAAGCGGAACCAGGCGCCCTCGCGCGAACTGGTCGAGGAGGCGGTCGCCCACATCCCGAACGACGACCTGCCCTATGACGACTGGATCAAGGTCGGGCTCGCGCTCTACGCCGCGCTGGGCGCAGGCGGCCGGGATCTTTGGGAGAGCTGGTCGGCGCGGGCCGACAAGAACGATCCGGAATACACCGCCGAGAAATGGGACAGCTTCGCCCGTGTCCGCAGCGTGACCGTGGGCACCCTGTTCTGGCTGGCACGGCATAACGGCTGGCGGGCGGAACAAGCGGAGCGGGTGCGGACCTCGCGCGCATCCCGCCGTCCGGACGCTGCGGACCAGGACGAGGTCGACGACGACGGTCGCCCGGTCATCCGCATGTATGCGGGTTTCCTGCACCAGACCGTGGACATGGCCGAGGGCGCGCTGATGCAGGCCGGGCTCGGCTACTATCAGCGCGGCAGCATCGTAGTGCGCCCGGCGATGGTGCCGGTGGCGGTCTCGGACGGGCGCACGGTCGACGCGCCCCGGCTGGTGCACGTCAAGGCGCACCACATGGCCGAGGCCTTCACCCGCGCCGCCAGCTGGAAGCGGTTCGACAAGCGCGAGGGCGAGTGGCTGAGCACCGACTGCCCGCACAGGATCGCGGAGACCTTCCTGGCACGCGAGGGGCAGTGGCGCCTGCCGGTGCTGACCGGGATGATCAACTGCCCGACCCTGCGGGCCGACGGCTCGATCCTCGACCTCCCGGGCTACGATGCGCAGACCGGGCTGCTGTTCGATCCGCAGGAGGTCCGGTTCCCGGCGCTGCCGCGCGACCCCGCCCGGGACATGGCGTTGCGCGCGCTGGCCTACCTCAAGGACCTGATCTCCACCTTCCCCTTCGTGACGGAAGGGGATCGCGCCGTGGCGCTCTCGGCCATGCTGACCGCGCTGGTGCGCCGCTCGCTGTCGACAGCGCCGCTCCACGGCTTCAACGCGCCGACGGCCGGCACGGGCAAGTCCATGCTTGTGGACCTCGCGAGCCTGATCGCCACCGGCCGCCCCGCGCCGGTGATCGCGCAGGGCAAATCCGAGGAGGAAATGGAGAAACGGCTCGGCGCGGCGCTGATCGCGGGCGACATCCTGATCGCCATCGACAACTGCGAGGAACCGCTGGGCGGCGAGCTCCTGTGCCAGACCATGACGCAGACGAGCCTCAAGGTCCGGATCCTCGGGACGTCGATCAACGCCGAAGTGCCGAGCAACGCGGCCATTTTCGCCACCGGCAACAACCTGACCTTCGAGGGCGACATGACCCGCCGCGCGCTGCGCGCCACGCTCGACGCCGGGGTGGAGCGGCCCGAGCTGCGCGCCTTCGACCGCGATCCCCTCGCCATGGTGACCGAGCGGCGCGGCGACTACGTCTCGGCCGGGCTGACCGTCCTGCGGGCCTTCCACAACGCCGGCCGACCGCAGCAGCGCGCGCCGCTCGGCTCCTTCACCGACTGGTCGCGCTGGATCCGCGACGCCCTGATCTGGCTGGGCGAGGCCGATCCCTGCGATACGATGGAGGAGTTGCGCGGCGCCGATCCGAAGCGCGAGGCACTGACCTCGGTCCTGGAAGGCTGGCGCGAGGTGATCGGCCTGCAGCCCGCCAACGTCCGCGACGTCATCGAGCGTGCGACCGAGCAGCGACCGCAGCTCTACGGCCGCGCCGAGTTCGTGCATCCCGAGTTCCGCGAGGCACTGCTGCGGGTCGCTGGCGAAGGCGGCGCGATCAACGGCAGGCGGCTCGGCAAGTGGATCGGATCGCACCAGAACCGGATCGTGGGCGGGCTGCGCCTGGTGAACGCGGGCGTGTCGGCAGGGCACACGCGCTGGCAGCTGGAACATGCGCAGCCGGGCGCCGCGACGATCAACGCCGGTTCTGAAACTTTCCGGGGCCGTGCCGATGCGTGACGTTCATTCCCGATCCGTCTGGTGGGTTTGGTGGCTTTGGTGGATTTCTCCCGGCCGATATCTGTGTTTGTCCCCCGAAGTGTCTGCGACGTGGAAGGTCGCGACACGTGACGCCATGCATCACGCCATGTCGCATGACGTGACAGTTTACAGGAGCGGGAGGAAACAACCCACCAATCTCCACCAAACCCACCAGACAAACCGTCAACGGACGGGGACGAACGGCACGGTCCGCGAAAACTTCAGAACCGTCGTGACCAGCCGGAATCGGCGGATCGCTGGCCGCCGGGCGGTTCCTCCCGGGCCGATCCGTATGTGGGGACGCGCAGCGCATGACCCCGCCAGCGTCAGGGGGCGGAAATGACTAAACTCGACAGCCATGAGACCAAGACCGCCTTCGCCGCCCGTGTCGGGCTGACCAAGGGCCGCATCTCGCAACTGGTGGCCGAGGGCCTGCCGGTGCGCGCGGACGGGTGGATCGACGTTGCGGTGGGCCTCGCCTGGATCGAGGACAACCTCGACCCCGCCCGTCGTAACAAGGGCGGTACCGCCAGCCCCGCCCGCGCGGCGACGACGCTGGCCGAAGCCAAACGGCTGCATGAGATCGTGAAGGTCCAGCGCGCCAAGCTGGCATTCGAGCGCGAACAGGGCCAGCTGGTCGAGACCGCCGCCGCCACGCGCACGGTGTTCGCGCGCGCCCGTGCCGAACGCGACGCGCACATGGCGTGGGTCCAGCGCAGCGCACCCCTGCTGGCCGCCGAGCTCGGTGCCGATCCGCGTGCCACATTCGCGGCGCTGGACCGGATGATGCGCGAGCATCTGGAGCACCTGGCCGACCTGCCCTTGGGGAGTTTTGGCGATGGTGCCTGACATCGATCTCGCCTGGCGACGCGGCATCCGCCCGGAACCGCCGATCCCGGTCTCGGATTGGGCTGACCGGCATCGCATCCTGCCACCGACCTCTGCCGAGCCCGGCCGCTGGCGCACGGACCGCACGCCCTATCTGCGCGCGGTGATGGACGCGCTGTCCACCGCCAGCCCATACGAACGTGTCGTGCTCATGAAAGGTGCGCAGACCGGTGGCTCCGAGGCGGGGCTGAACTGGCTCGGCTACATCATCCAGAACGCGCCCGGCATCGCCATGCTGGTCATGCCTTCGCTCGACATGGTGCGGCGGAACACGACCGTTCGTATCGACCCGCTGATCGAGGCCACGCCCGCGCTCCGCGACCTGGTCGCCGCGCCCCGCTCCCGCGACGCCGGGAACAGCCTGTTCCGCAAATCCTTCCCCGGTGGCCAGCTGGTGATGACCGGGGCGAACAGCGCGGTCGGCCTGCGATCCACGCCGGTGCGATACCTGTTCCTCGACGAAGTGGACGGCTATCCCGGCGATGCGGATGGCGAGGGCGATCCCGTCGATCTGGCCATCCAGCGCACCACCACCTTCCGGGGGCGGCGCAAGATCTACATGGTCTCGACGCCCACCCTGAAAGGCCACTCCCGCATCGAGGCGGCCTTCCTCGACAGCGACCAGCGTTACTTCCACGTCCCCTGCCAGCACTGCGGCGACATGGCCCCGATCACATGGGCACGCATCCGCTGGCCCGAGGGGCGGCGTGACGCGGCGTATCTGATCTGCGACGCCTGTGGCGGCGTCCATCACGAGCACGACAAGCCCCGCCTCATCGAGGCTGGCGAATGGCGCGCGACCGCGCCGGGCGATGGCCGCACGGCAGGATTCCACCTGTCATCGCTCTATTCCCCGTGGGAGACATGGGCCGAGATCGCCGCCGAGCACGGCCGCGTGCGGAAGGACCCACCCCGCCTGCAGGTCTGGGTCAACACCAAGCTGGGCGAGTCCTGGGAGGACCAGGCGGGCGACACGGTTCCGGCCGATCCGCTCATGGCCCGGCGCGAGGACTGGGGCGAGGCGCTGCCCACCTCCGTCGCCGTGCTGACCGCGGGCGTCGACGTCCAGGGCGACCGGATCGAGGTGCAGATCCTCGGCTGGGGCCGCGACGAGGAGGCTTGGGTGGTCGACTACCGCGTGCTCTGGGGCGACCCGTCCGGGCCCCGCCTGTGGTCCGATCTCGACATGGTGCTGCAGGCGACCTTCCCGCATCCCGCCGGGCTCGACCTGCCGGTTCGCGCGGCGGCCATCGACACCGGCGGTCACCACACCAAGATGGCCTACGAGTTCTGCCGCACCCGCCTCGCCCGTCGCATCTGGGCGATCAAGGGCCGCGGCGGGCCCGGCATCCCGGTCTGGCCGCGCCGCCCAACGCGGACCAACAAGGGCAAGATCCCGCTGTTCATCGTCGGCGTGGATGCGGTGAAGGATGCGGTCTACGCCCGCCTGAAACTGTCCGAGCCCGGCCCCGGCGCGATCCACTTTCCCCGCCGACTCGACGCCGACTATTTCCGCCAGTTGACCGCCGAACGCGTCGTCACCCGCTTCGAGAAGGGCCGCCCGATCCGCTCCTGGCAGCCCAAGCGCGACGGCGAACGCAACGAGGCCCTCGACACCTTCGTCTACGCCCACGCCGCCTTGCACGGGCTGATCAGCATGGGCATGCGGTTGAACGAGGAAGCCGAGGCGTTTGCGGGGCGTGGCGCGGAACCGGCGCGCGACGCGAAGATGGTGATCCGGTCCGCATGGATGGGCTAAAGTCCGTCCCGTGATCGGGGCCTCGTGGCCGATCTCTTGCGCCACCAAGACTATCGACTGGATTACTTGAGAGCTTTCGTGCTACGCAATATTTCGACACCGACACGGCTGCGGGTACCACCGAGTGTGGTCGCACATGTCCACCACCGTAGCAGACTGGGAGATTGCTTGGCGAATGAAGTCACAAAAAGATGCCGCGGAAGAAAACAAGTCGTTGACGGGTGTAAGCCTGTTTTCTGGTGGCGGCATCGGCGACCTTGCCCTTCGTTCAGCTGGGGTTGATGTTCTTGTAGCATCTGAACTGTTGCCTGACCGCGCTTCCGTATTTCGGTCCAATTACCCAACCACCACTATGGTTCAAGGCGACATTCGAGAAACAAAAGGGAACATCATTGATGAGGCGAAGGACAAGCTTCAGGGCCGAACTCTCGATATCCTTTTCGCTACGCCCCCCTGCCAAGGCATGTCCAAGAACGGCCGCGGGAAACTGCTTCGTGGCGTTCGAAGCGGGGTAAAGCCAAAACTTGATGAGCGTAATCGACTCGCCATCGACGCAGTTGAAATCGCGCTGGCTCTACGGCCGAAACTCGTGGTGTTCGAAAACGTACCCGAGATGCAAAACTCTTTGATTGAATACAACGGACAAGTGTGCGATCTGCTCGAACTGATCTCGGAGATCCTTACTCCCGACTACGAAGGACGCTGGGAGGTCGTTGAGTTCGCCGACTACGGTGTGCCACAGCGGCGCCAAAGGCTGATCACAGTATTCACCCTCAAGTCTTCACCGTCGACGTCTCTCAAAAAGTGGGCAGTTCTGCCCGCGCCGACACACTCTCAAAATCCAAGCATGTTTACGCGCCCATGGGTCACCGTGGACGACGCGCTCGCAAATGTGCCTTCACTCGACGCCGCCAATCCTCGCTCCGCCTCACACGATCGCATACCGTTTCATCGCGTTCCAACGCTTGACGATGCAAAGTACTTCTGGGTCTCAAATACACCGCCGGGGAAAGGGGCCTTCGACAATCAGTGCGTGAATTCTTCCTGCGGGTTCGACAAGAACCCAACGCATGGATCAAAACACAACTCAGAGGGCATCAATCAGGCCAACCGCGACACTCCCCTGCACTGCCTGAAGTGCGGCGACCTGTTGCCACGTCCTTGGGTAAAGGACGGATCAGAGTACCGCTTAATGTCAGGCTTCACGAGCGCCTACAAGCGTATGCGCGGCGACCTGCCGGCTAGTGCTCTCACGAGAAACTTGTCCTACGCGTGTTCTGATCAAAAGCTGCACCCGAGGGAACATCGGGTTCTTTCACTCCACGAAGCATTCATCCTGCATACTGTTGATGCATATGATTTTGTTTGGAAGCGAGATGACGGCAAGAAGCTGTCCGACAAAACCATTCGCGAAATAATCGGCGAAAGCATACCCCCAAAAGGCTTAGAAGTGATTTTCAAGCACCTAATCGGAACCCTGCTTGATCACCGCTCGACGGCTGTAGCTGCTTAATTGCAGACGCCATCAGTTTCCCCTTGTTGCGCTTGTCAAAGAACGCAGCGTAGGAAGGCGAACTGATCACAGTCACCCATCCCTCATACATCTTCTTTACACCGTCGCGCGTCATGATCGAAACAGAGGTGGTCCTGCCTCCTCCCTCCTTGGGTTGAACAATCTTGCCCCAATCATCTTCAGCAAGATCGGCTCTATAAAATACGGCCGCTATTGTTGGGCAGCCTTCTATAAAATCCCAGTAGATCCCGAATAGGTGGTTCGTTTCGCGATGGTGTGCTTTCCAATCATATCCCGTGGCAACGTGGATCCGCTGGTCACCGATATCTGGTTTGTCGAAGCCGCGTTTCAGGCAGACAGCCGGTGTAGGAACGCTTCCGCAAGTGGCCTTGACCTCGAAGCCTCCCGTGGAAAATGGACTGAAGGGGCCTTTCTCGCGTAGTCGCTTCGAAAGCGCCTCCCACGCTCCACTGCCATCATCATCCATTAGGAGCAAATCGGGGTAGCCGTCCTGATGCGGATTCTTTCGAAGTATGTCTGGGTGTTCCAAGATCATGGCTGCTGCAAAAACCTCGCCAACGAAGGCACTCAGATTTCGCATCCCCAATATTTCAAAGACGTTGACCTCGAAGCCTGCCAGCTTATCGACGATAGCGCGCGTCCGATGAACCGCCTTCTCGATTTCGTACGGCTGCAGGGCGTAGCCCCTGGGGCCCACAATCGATGCATTCGGATTTGTTACATAGTCAAACTTCACTGCCATTATTCAAACACCGTTTCTTCAACTTCGGCCCGGACCCGGTGCAGACAGTGTCGGAAGCAAGCAGATGAGAATTCTCGGCTGTTCGGACGTCTACCCAGACTTGGAAAGAAGTATCAGGCAGCGTGATCGAGCACAATCGCGACCCTTCAGGGCTGATGGCACATCGCGTTTGAGCACGGAATCGGCACAGCTCACCATTCGGATTCCCAAACATTCCCAATAGCTTGAAGATTCATTTCGGGCGATTCTGCCGTCCATGCGGACCTTCCTCCATCGCCTTCTCGGCCTCGCGCGCGCTCGCGGCTTCGACGCTGCGGGTGGCGGTCGGCGTTGGGAAGGGGCGCGGACGGTCGATGGGCTGAATGCGGCGATTCTTGCGGGCGCGACCACGGCGGCACGGCGGGCCGGGTGGTACGCGCGGAACAATCCTTGGGTCGCGGCGGCGGTGGACAGCCTCGTCGGCAATGTCGTCAGCGCCGGGATCAAGCCGCAATCCACCCATCCCGACCGCGCGGTGCGCGAACGGCTGCAGACGCTCTGGCTCCGGTGGACCGATCACGCCGCCCCGGATGGGCTGGCGGATTTCTACGGACTGCAGGCCATGGCCGTGCGCGCGATGGTCGAGAGCGGAGAGAGCTTCGCTCGCCTCCGCGTCGCCAGCGACGCCGCCAGCATCCCCGTCCACCTCGAGCTTCTGGATCGCGAGCAGGTTCCGATGGACCTGCACCGCGAGATCGGCGGCGGGGCGCGGATCCGCGCGGGCATCGAGTTCGATGCCGCCGGTCGTCGGGTCGCCTACCGGGTCTTGTCCTCCCGCCCGGGCGATCCGCTGGGGTCTCTCCGCATGGACCCGCTCCGCGTCCCCGCCGCCGATTGCCTGCACCTGTTCAAACCGCTGGCCGCCGGTCAGCTGCGCGGAATTACCTGGCTCGCGCCGGTGCTGCTGCGCCTGCATGAGCTCGACCAGTTCGAGGATGCCGCACTGGTCAAGGCCAAGGTCGCGGCGCTGTTCACCGGCTTCATCACCGATCCCGACGGCACGGCGGGCGGCCTGAGCGGGACGAACACCAACGGCGCGCTGACCGTGGGCATGGAACCCGGCAGCCTGATTCCACTCCCGCCCGGCACCGACATCCGGTTCTCGAATCCGACCGAGCACGACGCCTACGCGCCCTTCGTGAAGAACCACCTGCGCGCCGTCGCGGCCGGTCTCGGCCTGCCTTACGAGCTGGTCTCGGGCGATCTGGAGGGCGTCACCTATTCCTCGATCCGCGCTGGACTGATCGAGTTTCGCCGCCGGGTCGAGCAGTTGCAGCACAACGTGGTCGTCCACCTGTTCTGCCGCCCGGTCTGGGAACGCTTCGTGCGGCTGGCGGTGCTGACCGGCGAACTGCCCGCGCGGGACTTCGACCGAAACCCGGACGGCTACCTGGGGTGCGAATGGCTGCCGCCCAAGTTCGACTACGTCGATCCGATGAAGGACGTGCAGGCCGAGATCATGGCGATCGGCGCCGGGCTGAAGAGCAGGACGCAGGCGATTTCCGAACGGGGCTACGACGCCGAACAGGTCGATGCCGAGATCGCCGCCGACCGCGAGCGTGCGGAGGGGCTCGGGCTCGCCTTCGGGCAGACCTCTACGCCGCAGCAGAAGGAGTTCGCCGATGGCTGAGACCATGGAACTGCTCACCCGCCGCGCCACGCTGGCGCCCGCCACGGCCGATGCGGAGGCCCGCACCGTCGAGGTGGTCTGGTCCACCGGCGCGCCGGTGCGCCGCCGCGACATGGCGGGACAATACATCGAGCGGCTGTGCCTCGCGCCCGGTGCCGTTGACCTGTCTCGCCTCGAAGGCGCCAGCGTTCTGGACGCGCATCGCCAGACCGCCGTGCGCGACGTGCTCGGCTCCGTTCGCAGCGCCGCCGTGGACGGCAAGCGCGGCACGGCGCTCATCCAGTTCTCGGCCCGGCCCGAGGTGGAGCCGGTCTGGCAGGACGTCCTGTCCGGGATCCTGCGCCATGTTTCGGTCGGCTACTCGGTCGAGGACTGGGCCGAGACCACCGAGAATGGCGCGCGCGTGCTGACTGCCGTGCGCTGGACGCCCCACGAGATTTCCCTGGTGCCGACGCCCGCCGACCCCGGCGCCCACATCCGCATGGAGACCCACATGAACGACACCGCCATCACCCCTGCCCCGCCCGAGGCGCAGACCCGCGCCGCGATCAACACCGAGATCCGCTCCATCGCCCGCATCGCCGGGCTGGACCAGTCCTGGATCGACGGCCAGATCGACGCTGCCGTGGATCCTGACACCGCCCGTCGCGCCGCCTTCGAGGCGCTGGCAACCCGCAGCGCGCCGACGATCCGCACCGAACAGGTCCGCGTCGAGATGGGCGACAGCCACGATGACCCGAGCTTGCGCGCCCGCCAGATGGGCGAGGCCCTCTATGCCCGGATCAACCCACGCCATGACCTCAGCGAACCGGCCCGCCGCTATGCCTACGCCACGCCGGTGGACATGGCCAAGGAACTGCTGACCCTGCGCGGCGAGTCCACCATGGCGCTGTCGCCCGCGAGCCTCGTCACCCGTGCCCTGCACACGACCTCGGACTTCCCGATCATCCTCGGGGACACGGTGGGCCGCGTCCTGCGCGACGCCTACCAGGCCGCGCCTTCCGGCATCCGCCGCCTCGGCCGCCAGACCACCGCCCGGGACTTCCGGGCGGTGAACAAGATCATGCTGGGCGAGGCGCCGCTGCTGGAGAAGCTGAACGAGCACGGAGAGATCAAGGCCGGGACCATGGCCGAGGCGCGCGAGGCCTACAAGGTCGAGACCTGGGCGCGGAAGATCGGCATCACCCGGCAGGTGCTGGTCAACGACGACCTCGGCGCCTTCTCGGACCTCGCCCGCCGCATGGGCCAGGCTGCGGCCGAGACCGAGGCGCGGATCCTCGTCACCCTGCTCGAGGCGGGCAGCGGCAACGGGCCGACCCTGTCGGACGGCAAGACGCTGTTTCATGCGGACCACGGCAACAAGGCAGGCACGGGCGCGGTGATATCCGATGCCACGCTTTCGGCGGCCCGGCTCGCCCTGCGCACGCAGAAGGGCATCGAGGACCGCACAATCCGGGTGACGCCGAAGAACCTGCTGGTGCCGCCCGCGCTGGAGACCACGGCCGAGAAGTGGCTCGCCACCATCGCGCCCGCCACCGCCGCCGATGTGAACCCGTTCTCGGGATCGCTGTCGCTGGTGGTGGAGCCCCGCCTGACCTCGGCCACCCGCTGGTATGTGACGGCTGATCCGGGCGAGATCGACGGGCTGGAGTTCGCCTATCTCTCGGGCAACGAGGGGCCGCAGGTCGAGAGCCGCTCGGGCTGGGACGTGGACGGCGTGGAGATCCGGGTGATCCTCGATTTTGGCGCGGGCTTCATCGACCATCGGGGCTGGTTCATGAACGCGGGCGCGTGAGCATGGCCGACCTCGCCCAGCTCAGCGCCTGGCGGGACGCCCTGATGGCCGCGCGCTACCGGGGCGTCCGCACCGTCGAATACGACGGCAAGCGCGTCACCTACGCGAGCGACGGCGAGATGGCCGCCGCGCTCGCGGACCTCAACCGCCAGATCGCAGGGGCGACCGACCGCATCTCGGTCGTCCGCATCCAATCCTCGAAAGGGCTCTGAAATGAAGAACTACCTCCAGAACGGCCACATCGTCCGCGTCACCACACCCGCGGGCGGCATCATCTCGGGCGACGCGCTGATCGTCGGCAACATCTTCGGCATCGCCGCCTACTCCTCGGCCGAGGGCGATCCGGTCGAGCTCTCCACCACAGGCGTGTTGCAGCTGCCGAAGGCCAACGCGGCGGTGCTGACGGTCGGCGCGCGCGTCGCGTGGGACAACACGGCGAAGGAAGTCACCACCCCGGCCGCCGGGCGATTCCCCATCGGCGTCGCGGTCGAAGCCGCCGGGAACGGCGTCACCAGCGTCGCGGTGAGGCTGGACGGCGTGGCAACGGCGGCGGCGTGAGGCGCAGAAAAGGCGTTGTGAACACCAACGCCTTTTTTTCCGCAAGCGCGAGGCTCGCTTATCCTGCGTGCTCGCCCTTGCGGAACGCCATGTCGGCGATTTCGCGAAGGCGGGCGCGGTAGTGCTCCAGCGTCCCGACATCGCCCCAGTTCACATCCTCGGGGCTGCACTCGAAGTGGTCAGCGCTGAGCGCGGCGAGGCGTTCGAGCATCGCGTCGATCTCGGTCTTCGCTGAGATGAACGCGGCGAGAGCGGCGTCATTGGTCTTGGGCATGATAGGCTCCGACAGAGTGTCCTGATCCATCACGCTCGTGTCGGGCTTCGATAGCAAGTCGGGACCGACCGCTATTCGGAGGGCGCGAATGCGATCTCCTTGTCAGGAAACGCGTCACGCAAATTGACCATGGCCTCGTCAAACGCCCTGCCACCCCATTGGTTCAGAAACGCGTAGGTGCGTCCTTCGAAGTGTAGGAGTTCGTCATCACCGCAGAAGTAGCGGCCTGGATCGAAATTGCGTCCTTCCCTTGCTCGGGCCTCCTTCGCCAAGCGATGGAAGTCCTCAGCCACCACCTCGCCCTCCACGGACACGAGGGCCCGATTGGCCCGCGGGCCACAATGCTTGGCGACCTCCTCCGGTGCGATGCCGCTCTCCACTAGGTGGCGGAACACCTGATAGATCGCGTGTCGCTTCCGCAGCGCCGTCAGTTGGCGCCCGCCGAGGGTGACGTCGTAGCTGGTCCAGTCTCGCGTGTCCGTTCGCGCCTCGCGCTCCTTGCGCTTCTTCTCGGTGACACGGACCTGGTATTCCGCGACCTCCGGAAGCGGGATGATCTGCTGGACATCAACGAGGACACGACCATCGAGGCCGTAGGGCTGGAGGCGCACGCAGCGGATGTCGATGCCGCGCTCGATCAGCCAGAGAACGGACGTCGTCAGTTCGCGGCTGAACTCGGCCGAGGCTAGGACGATCCTGACGTCCTGCGCGAAGGCATCCTCGTCGGGCTCGTCCCACCCGAGGAAGTCGAGCAGTTCGGCACGCGCATCCGCGTCGGCCTTGCCGATCTGCGTCAGATAGCGAGCGAACACATCGGCGGCCTGGTCGAAGGTCATGGTGGAGACCATCGACGCGTAGCGGATGGCCTGCAGTTCCATGTGGCCGCCGTCCTCGGTCCGCTTCAGCTCGATCACCACGAGGTTCGCATTGCGGTCAATGCCGAGGAGATCAATGCGCCGACGCGACTCGTCCCAGTCCCCGAACTCCTCCGCGATCACCAGCGTGTCGGGTGCGACCACGGCGATGTTCGCCCGCAGCAGGCGCTGCAGATCGCGCCGCTCCTGCAGCTGCACCAGACCGAACGTGGTCTTGCTGAGCGGACGGATTTCTTCGCTGGCAAACTCGTAGATCGGCATGGGCAATTCGGACCTTTCGGGAATTGCTCCCATCCAAGCGCAGCGTCGCGTCGCGGGCAAGCGCCATCAGACGCGAACGCCCCGTGAACATCGGCCCGGTCCCGTGTCGCATCCGTGTTGCACGGAGGAATCGGGGCTGGCCGTAAGCCTTTGGAATCTTTGGGGAGTGTTCGGGACGGGCTTGCAAAGCGACGCGACACGCAAAAGCCGCCCTGCGGGCGGCCTAAGTGTTTGATATCTTGTCGGAAAGTTTGGTTGCGGGGACAGGATTTGAACCTGTGACCTTCAGGTTATGAGGCTATGTAGGCGGATTCTTAGTATTCTTTGGAAATCAAGTAGTTGCTCCGCAACCCTTTGATATCGCGTGCCTTGCTTCCAGCAATGGCCGACTTTCACCGCGCTTCGCGGCGCGGAAATGGCATTCAAAGGGCATTCACCTGTTGAGTTGGTGTTGAGTCAAAAAACGCGGACCTGTTGTGCCGCCCATGCTCCAATCAGGTTGGGTCGAGCACTCAGCCGTCAGGCGCCTGCCCTTCCAAGAACGGCTCAAATGCAGCCTTGAAGTCTGCGTTGCTCTGTCCTTGCTCGTTGAAGAAGGGCAGGCCGTACACGGCATAGTCGCGCCCCTGGAACACTGTTTCGATGCGCCCTTGACCTTCGATGTCCCTTAGAAAGGTCTCTTTCCAGCTATCAGCTTGTTTCAAGTGGTCGCCCTTTGGCTCCACGAATAGTTGCAGGATCGTGCTGGTGCCCTCGCCCTTCTTGCGCATGAACAGCACGAAATCCGGCTCAAAAGCCTGGCCATCCGCGAAGGCGAACAGCTTCACGGCCTTCTCGTTGCGCAGCAGGTGGAAGTCGTCATACCGTTCGCGCAGTCGTTCGGCCTGATCGTTCAGATACTTGATGAAGTGCTTTTCCTGGTCGGTACCGTAGCTGTCGTCATATGCGTGCCAGTCCTTGGCCGTCAGGTCGATCTGATCCAGGCCCGGCACGTTGCTTTCGCCCTTCACCCAACTCAGGCCCGTCTCGCCTTCAATGCGCAGTTTCAGCGTCTTGTCTGTGAATCGGTCGCTGATCCGGTAGGGTTTGAAGTCCTTGGTGCCCACAAACTCCACGCTTTCGCGTTTCACACCGCTTTCGATCTGGTGAAGGACGTATTGCGCGATGTCCAGTTTTTGACGGGCTGTCAGCGCGTCCAGGTCTTCAGGCAGGCCGCGCACCGTGACTGTTACCCCGCCCAGATAGGTGGCCGATGTCAGAAACTGCGATGCGCTGGAAAGCTGGGGGAAGTAAGTGTTGAGGCTGGTGAAGTGGAAGAAATCGTTGGCGTCCATAGCAAAGCCCAGAATGGCCCTGCCAAAGTCCGCCAGCTTGAAATCTCGCGCCACAGGTTCTTTCGGGGAGGGGGCCAGCTTCAACTGTCCACCGCCAAACGCAGAGCTTTCGGTTACGCGCCCGGTCATCAGCGTCGGGTAGTTGAAACTGGACGGGACGCTGTATGCGTCCAACCCCGCCACGCCTTCGCGCGGGTTCCTGATCCGGTCGTTCACCCAGACATGTTCCGACATATAGAGGGTGGTTTGCCTGAAGCTGTCCTTCAGCCGCAGCTTCACCGTCCGGGCGGTTTCGTCCAGCATCCCGGTTTCGCGCAGCGCGTTGCGGATGTCCTGAATGTATTTCGGGTTGTGGGAACAGTGGTAATGCAGTTCTTCCAAGATGCGCAGCGGGTGTTCCACGGCGCTGTCGTACTTGCGCTTTTCCCGTGCCGCGTCGGGCTGATCCGGGGCCGTGAACGGAAAGTATCGCGCCCCGCGCCCGATCAACTGCGCCTCGGCCATGGTGGTCTTGCCCACCTTGTTCGCCTTGCCGTCGCGGGTGTCATACAGGCGAACGATGTCGAACAGGTTCAGCACGTCCCAGCCTTCGTTCAGCTTATCGACGGCAAAGATCACCCGTATCTCGTTCGCGCGGTCCTCAAGCGCGTTCAACTCTATCTGTCTCTTTTCCAAATCCTTGGGATTGTTGACGTTCACAACCTTGTCGCGGCTGAAATCGCCCTGCAATTCGCGGGCAAAGTCATCTGCCGCCATGCGGCGTTCGTCTATGATGAAGGCGAAGGCGCGGGAAAGCGTCTCGTCCCCCGCTGACGCCGCCCGCAGCGCGTCCAGCCGTGCACCGGTCAGGCCCGCCACCATGGCGGCGAAATCGGCCTCGTTCTCGCCCGATGCTGCGATGGTCTTGGACTTCATCAGGATCACGGGCTTGCAGTGCAAGCCATGCGCCTCGGCCACCTTGCGGCGGTATTGGCTCAGCACCATGGCTTGCATCATCCGGTCCACCGGGGGCAGGTCGGCCTGCCGCAACTCGATGTCCTTGGAATAGCCATCCTCGCGAAACTGGCGCAGGGAATAGTCGTACAAAATCTTGTCGCGGTACTTGGCGCGGATCGCCTCGTGCCCCAGGTCCACCGTTGCGGTAAACTCCAGCAGCATGTTGTCCTTGTGCTGGCCGAAGATACCGCTGACCGTGTTTTCCCAGCTTTTCTTTTCCTCGGCCTCGCCCGCTGTCAGGGTCTTCTTGGTCTCGGCGTTCAGATGGTGCGCTTCGTCGGAAATCATCACCACCTTTAAGTCGCGGAAATCTTCCATCGTCACCGCGTTCTCGCGCGGTTCGGTCATGCGGCTGTGCAGGCCCTGTATGGTGGTGAAGTGGATGTTGATCGCATCCCCGCTTGCCGCTTCGAAGTTCGCAACGCTGCGTATCTCGATGGGCGTGTCGTCAACGCGCAACTGCGGCGCGAACAGATATTTGCTGGACGCGGGGTTGAGGAAGTTCTCCTTGGTCTTCTCGATGATCTGGGTCGAGTTCACGAAGAACAGGAAGTTGCGATAGCCGCGCGCATAGAGGTCCAGCATCAGCGCCGCCATCAGCACCGTCTTGCCGCTGCCCGTGGCCATGTGGAACAGCAGGTGCGGATTGGACGGCTTTTGCGGGTAGTCCTCCACGAAGAACAGGAAACGTTCCAGCGCCGTCACCTGATAGGGGCGCAGGGCGATGCTATCGGCAAGGTTGCCAGTGATGTG
>Ga0172382_10004887_pt1 | contig 20275 bp, 21 predicted proteins | sample Leawel138RmetaG_FD_122245 | JGI IMG/M metagenome (GOLD analysis project Ga0172382, IMG submission 122245) | Leachate microbial communities from a municipal landfill in Southern Ontario, Canada - Leachate well 138R metaG | ecosystem: Engineered > Solid waste > Landfill > Unclassified | place... | reverse complement strand
TTGTCGCCGCCTTGGGGCATGACCCGCTTGTAGTCCGGAAAACGGCCATCGATGAGCTTGGAGGTGAAGCGGATCTCGGGCGTCATCACCCGGATGTGATTGCTGCCCAACTGGATCTCCACCGCGCTGTCTCCGCCCTCCAGCAGCCGCAACAGTTCCTGCACGCCCTTGCGCGGGACGATGACCTGCTGGGTCTCGGCAATGTTCGTCTGGGTCGCCACCTCGCACATGGCCAGCCGGTGTCCATCCGTCGCCACGCTACGGATGGCGGTGCGATCCAGCTCCAGCATCAGGCCGTTCAGGTAATAGCGCACGTCCTGCTGGGCCATGGAGAAATGGGTCCGATCGATCAGCTCCTTCAGATCCTTCTGGCCCAGTTGGAAGACCTGTACGCCCTTCAGCTCGTCGATCACCGGGAAGTCCGCCGCCGGAAGGGTGGCCAGGGTGAAGCGGCTTCTACCACTGCGGACCGTCGCGCGTGACTGGTCGACCTGCACCTCCAGCCAGGCACCATCCGGCAGGGTCCGGCAGATGTCCAGCAGCTTGCGCGCGGGCAGTGTGGTATCGCCGCCACCTTCGGTCTCCAGGGCCACCCGGGCTACCAACTCCACCTCCAGGTCGGTTGCCGTCAGCGTCAGGCCCTGACCATCGGCCTGAACCAGGATATTGCCCAGAACCGGCAAGGTCTGGCGTCGTTCCACCACGCCGATGATCTGCTGAAGGGGCTTGAGAAAGGCTTCCCGCTGAATCTTGAATTTCATGCGCTATCTCGATCCTGGTCTTTAATTATTTCTTGAATAACTCTTGATTGAACTTGTTATTAGTCCCGGCAAGAGTCGTGGATAACCCGATTTATCTAATATATTTCAATAAGTTATAACAGCGACAACCCTATGGGCAGAATACCCTCTGCCTGTGCGTAGCCTGTGGATAAATCAGCCCGATCCGACGCTGTGCGTTTGCTCCCCAGCTTATCCACATCATGTGCTCAGGGTTCTCAACAGGTTGTAATAATCCTCTTTGATACGCCCGTCGCTCTCCCGCAACTCCGCCACTTTGCGGCAGGCATGCAGCACCGTCGTGTGGTCGCGACCACCGAAGGCGTTGCCGATTTCCGGCAGGCTGTGGCTGGTCAGCTCCTTCGCCAGCGCCATGGCGACCTGGCGGGGGCGGGCGATCGAGCGGCTGCGCCGTGCCGACAACAGGTCCGCGATGCGGAGTTTGTAATAGTCCGCTACCGTCTTCTGGATATTCTCGATGGAGACCAGTTTGTCCTGCAGGGCGAGCAGGTCGCGCAACGCCTCCTTGGCGAACTCCAGTGTAATCGGCCGGCCGGTGAAGCGTGAGCTCGCCGCCACGCGGCGCAACGCACCTTCCAGTTCGCGGATATTAGACTGTAAGCGCTTCGCAATGAAGAAGGCCACCTCATTGGGCAGCTCGACCTGGGTCTGCACGGCCTTGGACATCAGAATCGCCACGCGCGTCTCCAGCTCCGGCGGCTCGATGGCCACGGTGAGCCCCCAGCCGAAGCGCGACTTGAGGCGTTCCTCCAGCCCATCGACCTCCTTGGGATAGCGGTCGCAGGTCAGCACGATCTGTTGTTGTCCCTCGAGCAGTGCGTTGAAGGTGTGGAAGAATTCCTCCTGCGAACGCTCCTTGCCGGCAAAGAACTGGATATCGTCGATGAGCAGCGCGTCCACCGAGCGGTAGTAGCGCTTGAATTCGTTGATGGCGTTGTGTTGCAGCGCCTTGACCATGTCGCCGACGAAGCGCTCGGAGTGCAGATAGACCACCCGCGCATCCGGCTTGCCGGCCAGGATGAGATTGCCGACCGCGTGCATCAGGTGCGTTTTGCCCAGACCGACGCCGCCGTAAATAAACAACGGATTGTAGGCCTCGCCGGGGTTCTCCCCGATCTGCGTCGAGGCGGCGCGCGCCAGCTGGTTGGATTTTCCCTCAACGAAATTCTCGAAGGTGAAATCCGGATTCAGGGTGTGGTTCGGCACCACGCGCCCCGCGGCGGGCTGGTCACGCTCGCGGACGAACCGCGTCGGCCCGCTCGCGGCCTTCGGGGCCGTCTGCGTGCTGCGACGGGTGCCGACCTCGAGGGCGATCTGGGGCGCGGGCGCCACCGCGAAATCGACTACCGCCTGGCGGATCTGCTCGATGAAGTGCTCGCGCACCCAGTCGAGCACGAACCGGTTCGGGGCGAGCAGTCGCAATCGGTTGTCCTCCGCCACCGCATGCAAGGGCCGGATCCAGGTGTTGAACTGCTGTTCAGGCAGCTCACTTTCCAGGCGGTCCAGGCATTTCGTCCACAACGGCGCATCCAACGCTCGCAACCTCCAGAACGGTCTTTAATGGCGGGGAAAGGAAGGCCGCAGTCTATACCCGATGCCCGGGGTTATCCACATCCCACCACCGTCGGGACGATTGACACCCGCGACGCCCAACCAGTACCATTGCGCGTTTTCCGCCGCCCGGTTTTCGGGTGCAACGGGTCTATCCGACGAAGAGTTAAACGGTCATGAAAAGAACCTTTCAGCCCAGCAACCTCAAGCGCAAGCGTACCCATGGCTTCCGCGCGCGCATGAGCACCAAGGGTGGCCGCCGGGTCCTCAAGGCGCGCCGCGCCAAGGGTCGTGCACGCCTGGCCGTCTAGTTTTTCCTCGTCTTGGCGCGGGGTCCGGCCAGCTTTCCGCGCACTGCGCGCCTGACCCGGCCCGCCGAGTATCGGCGGCTGTTCGCCGGCGCGACGCGCGCCACCAGCCGTTGTCTGACGGTACTGGTCTACCCGAACGATACCGACAGCGCGCGCCTCGGACTGGCGATCTCCCGTAAGATCGCACCGCACGCGGTGACCCGCAACCGGCTCAAGCGCACCATCCGAGAGAGTTTCCGGCGTCACCGGTCCGAACTCGGTGGCTGGGACATCGTCATCCAGGCGCGCCCGGCCGCCGCCGCCGCGTCCAACCGCGACCTGCGTGCCGAACTGGAACAACACTGGACCCGACTGAGGCGACGCCCATGCGTACCGTCCTGACCCTGTTGATCCGCAGCTACCGTTTCCTCCTCAGCCCGTGGGTGGGACAGCATTGCCGTTTCTACCCGAGCTGTTCCAGCTATGCCCTGACCGCCATCGAACGCTTCGGTGCCGGGCACGGCCTGTGGCTGGCAGTGCGCCGTATCGGCCGCTGCCACCCCTGGCATCCCGGCGGCATCGACCCGGTGCCCGAGAGATCGGTCGTGCCGCCTCCAACCCCTTGCAGCCACCCCGGCAACCCACATCATCATGGATAACCAGCGTCTCTTTCTGTTCGTCGCCCTGTCGTTCGTGGCCCTGATGTTATGGGAGGCGTGGCAGCGCGACTACAACGCCCCCCCGCCGGCGGTCGCCACCACTGAACAGACCACCGCACCCGCGGCCGCCGCGCCGCCCGCCGACTTGCCGGCCGCCACGCCTGCGCCGGAGACCGCCGTGGCGGAACCCCTCGCCGAGACCGCAGCGCGCACCGCGCGCGTGCGTGTCGTCACCGACGTCCTGGATCTCGACATCGATACCCGCGGCGGCGATCTGGTGCGTGCCGATCTGCTCGCCTATCCGCAGGAATCGACCCGGCCGGACGTCCCGGTACGGCTGCTCAACGATGCCGCCTCGGACTTCTTCATCATCCAGTCGGGCTTGCGCAGCACCACCGGCACCGAGCCCACGCATCACGTCGTATTCAGCGCGCCGCAGACCGAATACCGGCTGCAGCCGGGACAGACGGCCCTGGAGATCCCGCTCACCTGGACCAGTCCCGAGGGCGTCACCGTCACCAAGCGCTACCGCGTCGAGCGCGATGCGTACGTGCTCACGCTCGAGCAGGAGGTCACGAACCACTCCGGCAGCGATTGGAGCGGGCGCCCGTACCGCCAGTTGCAGCGCGCCGAACCGACTGCCACCGGCGGTAACCGTTTCATCTACACCTATCTGGGCGGTGTGATCTACAGCCCGGAGGAAAAATACGAAAAGGTGAAGTTCGACAAGATGGCGGACTCGCCCCTGGCCCGTGACATCAAGGGCGGCTGGGCGGCCATGATTCAGCACCATTTCCTCGCCGCCCTGATCCCGGAGGCGGACGAGACGGATCACTATTACAGCCGCGTGCTCGACGGTAAGCGCTATGTGCTCGGCCTGGTCGGTCCGACCCGGACCGTGGCGGACGGCGCCAGCCAGGTGTTCAGCACCCGCGTATTCGTCGGCCCGAAACTGCAGGATCGGCTCGCCGAGGTCGCCCCCGGCCTGGAGCTGACCGTCGACTACGGCCTGCTCACCGTCATCGCCAAGCCGATCTTCTGGTTGCTCGAGAAGATCCATGCCCTGGTCGGCAACTGGGGCTGGTCGATCATCCTCCTCACGGTGCTGATCAAGCTGGCCTTCTACAAGCTGTCCGAGACCAGCTACCGCTCCATGGCACATATGCGCAAGCTCGCACCGCGGCTGCAGGCGCTGAAGGAGCGCTACGGCGACGACCGCCAGAAGCTCAATCAGGCGATGATGGACATGTACCGCACCGAGAAGATCAATCCACTCGGCGGCTGCCTGCCCATCGTCATCCAGATCCCGGTGTTCATCGCGCTCTACTGGGTGCTGCTGGAAAGCGTCGAGATGCGCCAGGCGCCGTTCATCCTGTGGCTCACCGACCTGTCGGCGAAGGACCCGTATTTCGTGCTGCCGCTGATCATGGGCGTGACCATGTTCCTGCAGCAGAAGCTCAATCCCGCACCGGTGGATCCGGTGCAGGCGAAGGTGATGATGGCGCTGCCATTCATCTTCACGGTGTTCTTTGCCTTCTTCCCCTCGGGCCTGGTGCTCTACTGGGTGACCAACAACGTGCTGTCGATCGCCCAGCAGTGGGTCATCACCCGGCGTGTCGAGCGGGGCGGGAAGTGACGCGCCACGAACCCCAAAAACCAAAACCCAAAACCCTAAACCCAATTTTTACCGCGAAGGACGCGAAGGCGCGCAAAGGTAAATCATCAATGAGCGAAAGGAGCTCATTTCAGCCGCGGAACTACCCGGATAGTGAGGCGCGGCGGGTTTTGCATTCCGTGTCCTTCCGTGGCAAACGTGGTTTTTGGGTTTTTTAGCAAAATTTTCTTTGCGTTCCTTTGCGTCCTTCGCGGTAAAAATTGGGTTTAGGGTTTGGGGTTTCGTGTACTTCGTGGCCAACATCTCATGACCGACACCATCGCCGCCATCGCCACGCCACCCGGGCGCGGTGGCATCGGTATCGTGCGCGTCTCGGGGCCGGACGTGCCGTCGCTTGCACAGGTGCTGCTCGGCCGCCTGCCGGCGCCGCGCCGCGCAGAGCTGCACACCTTTGCCGATGCGCGCGGCGCGCAGATCGATCACGGCCTGGCCTTGTATTTCCCGGCACCGCACTCCTTCACCGGCGAGCCGGTGCTGGAACTGCAGGGGCACGGCGGTCCGGTGGTGATGGATCTGCTGCTGGCACGCGTGCTGGAACTCGGCGCGCGCCTGGCCCGTCCCGGCGAGTTCTCCCAGCGCGCCTTCCTCAACGACAAGCTCGACCTCGCCCAGGCCGAGGCCATCGCCGATCTCATCGACGCGGGCACCGCCCAGGCCGCGCGTGCCGCCATGCGGTCACTCGCCGGCGAATTCTCCCAGCGCATACACACCCTGGTCGAGGCGCTCATCCGCCTGCGTATGTATGTCGAGGCGGCGATCGATTTCCCGGAAGAGGAGGTCGACTTCCTCGGCGACGCCGCGATCCGCACCCAGCTGCAGACGCTGGAACGGCAGTTCACCGAGCTGCGCGCGAGTGTCCAGCACGGCCGGGTCCTGCGCGAGGGTATGACCGTCGTCATCGCCGGCCAGCCCAACGTCGGCAAGTCCAGCCTGCTGAATGCGCTCGCCGGCCACGAGGCCGCCATCGTCACACCCATCGCCGGGACCACCCGCGACCTGTTGCGCGAGCATATCCAGATCGACGGCATGCCCCTGCACGTGATCGATACCGCCGGCCTGCGTGACAGCGCCGACAGCGTCGAACAAGAAGGCATGAAGCGCGCCTGGCGCGCCATCGAAGCCGCCGACCGGCTGCTGCTGCTGATCGACGCCCAGCAGGGCTTCGGGCCAGCCGACCAGCGCATCCTCGAGCGCCTGCCGCAGCGGCTGCCGCACACCCTCGTCTACAACAAGATCGATCTGAGCGGCGACGCGCCGAGCGCCAGCGGCGCGGCCGACACCGACCGCCTCTACCTGTCCGCCCGCGAGGGCCAGGGCCTCGAGGCCCTGCGCGCCCACCTCAAGCACTGCATGGGGTACGCCGGCGAGACCGAGCATGGCTTCACCGCCCGCCGCCGCCATCTCGATGCCCTGGAGCGCGCCTGGAAGCACGTCCGTTTCGGTCGCACCCAGCTGGAGGAGCGGGGCGCCGGCGAGCTGCTCGCCGAGGAGCTGCACCTCGCCCAGCAGGCCTTGAACGAGATCACCGGGGAGTTCTCCAGCGACGACCTGCTGGGCCGGATCTTTTCGAGCTTCTGCATTGGAAAGTGATTCGCGGGAGGGGATGCGGCGAGTTTCCAGGCAGCAGTTATATTGTTGAGCGCACTTGTTAATAGCTAAACGCTATATATGCTGTCAACTATAATATTTATAACAACCAGATAATGTGCTTTATTTATATGCAATACTTTATGTTACGTAGCTTGTAGTATTGCCAGAGGACGGTTGTTTGCGTACCTTGCTGCCGATCAGGCGGCCGTATCCAAGCCAACTATGCGCCGCGGTCGCTGCCGGCACTCACCCGGAAACGGGCGCAGATCCACCCGTCGGGACAGCCCCGGCGGGTGCGCGGCACCGCCCTTTTCTGGTCAACCGCGGCTGCGCTGGCGTATAGTTCCCCGTCCCATTGCACCCTCATCACCCCGCGGGTGGACAGCACATGCAGTTTCCGGAGCAGTTCGACGTGATCGTGGTCGGTGGCGGCCACGCCGGCACCGAGGCCGCCCTGGCCGCGGCGCGCCTGGGGGCGCGCACCCTGCTGCTGACCGACAACGTCGAGACCCTGGGCCAGATGAGCTGCAACCCGGCCATCGGCGGCATCGGCAAGGGTCACCTGGTCAAGGAGATCGACGCCCTGGGCGGTTTCATGGCGCACGCCACCGACCGTGCCGGCATCCAGTTCCGCATCCTCAACGCCAGCAAGGGCCCGGCGGTGCGCGCCACCCGCGCCCAGGCCGACCGCGCCCTCTATCGGCGCGCGGTGCGCGTCGCCCTGGAGAACCAGCCGAACCTGCGCATCTTCCAGCAACCGGTCAGCGATCTGCTGGTGGAAGGCGGCCGGGTCGGCGGGGTGGTCACCCAGATGGGCCTGCGCTTCGTCGCCCCCAGCGTGGTGTTGACGGTCGGCACCTTCCTCGGTGGCCGCATCCATATCGGCCTGTCGAGCTACCCTGGCGGGCGCACCGGCGACGCGCCCGCCAACGCCCTGGCGGCGCGCCTGCGCGAACTGCCGCTGCGGGTCGACCGCCTCAAGACCGGCACGCCGCCGCGCATCGACGGCCGCAGCCTGGATTACAGCGTGATGCAGGTGCAGCATGGTGACGACCCGGTACCGGTGTTCTCCTATCTTGGCGCGGCCGCCGAGCACCCACGCCAGCTGCCCTGCCACATCACCCACACCAACGCGCGCACCCACGACATCATCCGCGCTGGCCTGGACCGCTCGCCCATGTACACCGGTGTGATCGAGGGCATCGGTCCGCGCTATTGTCCGTCCATCGAGGACAAGATCCACCGCTTCGCCGACAAGGACGCCCATCAGGTATTCGTCGAACCCGAGGGCCTCGATACCCATGAGGTCTATCCGAACGGCATCTCCACCAGCCTGCCCTTCGATGTGCAGCTGGCGCTGGCGCGCTCCATCCGTGGCTTCGAGAACGCGCACATCACGCGCCCGGGCTATGCGATCGAGTACGATTATTTCGATCCCCGCGATCTGCAGTATTCCCTGGAGACCAAGGTCATCGAGGGCCTGTTCTTCGCCGGCCAGATCAACGGCACCACCGGCTACGAGGAGGCCGCCGCGCAGGGTCTGATCGCCGGCCTCAACGCCGCGCGCACGGCGCAGGGTCACGCGCCCTGGTGGCCCAAGCGCGACGAGGCCTATATCGGGGTGCTGATCGACGACCTCATCACCCGCGGCACCCCCGAGCCCTATCGCATGTTCACCAGTCGCGCCGAGTACCGGCTGCTGCTGCGCGAGGACAATGCCGATCTGCGCCTGACGCCGATCGGTCGCGAGCTGGGGCTGGTCGACGACCGACGCTGGCGCGCATTCGACACGCACCGCGAGGCCATCGAACGTGAGCAGCAACGTCTGCAGGACCTGTGGGTAGGGCCGCGCAGTACCGCCGCCGCAGCCTTGAACGCACACCTGGAGATGCCGCTGGTACGCGAACAGCGCGCGCTCGAACTGCTGCGCCGTCCACAGATCACCTATGCCGTGCTGACGGCCGCGCCCGGCATAGGCTCGGTCCTTGACGCGGGCGACGCCACCGGCACGGCTGCGCGGCGCGTCGCCGAGCAGGTCGAGGTGCAGGCCAAGTATTCGGGTTATATCGAGCGGCAGCGGACCGAGATCGAGCGCCAGCGCCGCCACGAGGAGCAACCGCTGCCGCTGGATCTGGACTATGATCGCGTACAGGGTTTGTCCGCCGAGGTACGCCAGAAGCTGCGGCAACAGCGACCGCAGACCCTGGGCCAGGCGGCGCGCATCCCCGGCGTCACACCGGCGGCGATCTCGCTGTTGCTGGTACATATCAAGAAGGGCGGTCTCGCGCGTTTGAGCGCGTGAGCGTCGCCGTCGGGCGCACCGTATGCGCCCTCTGGAGCAACATGGAACTCGACACCGCCCTGGCCGCCGGTCTGGCGCAGACGGACCTGAAGCTGGACGCGCACGCGCGCGGCCTGCTGCTCGACTACATCGAGCTGCTGGTGAAGTGGAACCGCGTCTACAATCTCACCTCCGTGCGCAAGCCGCAGGACATGCTCACCCGGCACATCCTCGACAGCCTGGTGGTGCTGCCCTTCCTGCAGGGCCCACGGGTGTTGGACGTGGGCACGGGTGCCGGCCTGCCGGGGATCGTGCTCGCCATCGCCCGGCCCGACTGGCAGCTGGTACTGCTCGATTCCAGCAGCAAGAAGCTGCGCTTCGTGCGCCAGGCGGTGGCCGATCTGGGCCTGGGCAATGTCGCGGTCGAGAACGTCCGTATCGAGGATTACCGGCCGCAGCAGTTGTTTGATTCCATCATCAGCCGCGCCTTCTCGTCACTGGACGAGCTGTACAAACACTGCGCGCCGCTGTGCGCGCCCACTGGCCGTATCCTGGCCATGAAGGGCAGCTATCCGCTGGCCGAGGTCGAGACACTGTCCGATCCGGCACAGATGACGGCCGCGCACCGGGTGACGGTGCCGGGCATGGACGCGCAGCGCCATCTCATCGAACTGCGGCCGCGCGCCGCAGGGTAAACGGCTCACGACTACTTCACTATCACCATCCGACCCGGGACCATGGCACGCATCATCGCAGTCACGAATCAGAAGGGCGGCGTCGGCAAGACGACCTCCTGCATCAACCTTGCCGCGGCGCTCGCCATGGCGCGCCGCCGCGTGCTGCTCATCGATCTCGATCCGCAGGGCAACGCCACCATGGGCAGCGGCGTCGACAAGCACGCGGTCGAGTATTCCAGCTGCGATGTGCTGCTCGACGAGATCGACATCGAACAGGCGATCATCACCAGTACGGCGGCCGGCTACGATGTGTTGCCCGGCAACAGCGACCTCACCGCCGCCGAGGTGGAATTGCTGAAGACGCCGGACGGCGGCCAGCGGCTGCGCGCGGCGCTCACCCGCATCGTCGACCGCTACGATCACATCCTGATCGACTGCCCGCCCTCGCTGAACATGTTGACCATCAACGCCTTGACCGCGGCCCACGGCGTGCTCATCCCCATGCAGTGCGAGTACTACGCCCTGGAGGGCCTGTCGGCGCTGGTCGACACCATCAGCCAGATCCAGCAGTCGGTGAATCCCGGGCTGGTGATCGAAGGCCTGCTGCGCACCATGTTCGATGCGCGCAACAACCTCGCCATGCAGGTCTCGGAGCAACTGATCGAACACTTCGGTGACCAGGTCTACCGCACCATCATCCCCCGCAACGTGCGCCTCGCCGAGGCCCCCAGCCACGGCCTGCCGGTGCTCAAATACGACAAGACCTCACGCGGCGCCATCGCCTACCTGGCACTGGCCGGCGAACTGGTACGCCGCGAGCAGGACCGCGCGCAGGCGGCGGAGGCGGTGATCTGAGCGATTGTTGTCGAACCGCCAAGAATTTTTGATGTGAACCGCCAAGACTTCCAGATTTGAACCGCCAAGACGCCAAGAACGCCAAGACTTCCAGATTTGAACCGCCAAGGCGCCAAGGACGCCAAGAAAATCCATGTCTATGTAAAAAACAACGGGCCAAGGCTTGTGCTTGTACCGGTGCTTTCACGGGTATTCATTTTAAAAATTGTTTTCTTGGCGTCCTTGGCGCCTTGGCGGTTCACAGATCTTTCTTGGCGCCCTTGGCGTCTTGGCGGTTCAAAACGATTTCCCTTGGCAATCCATGCACACAGGCAGGTATCCTTAGCAACCATGGCGACGAAGAAACGAGGATTGGGGCGCGGGCTGGATGCGCTGCTGGGCGGGGCGGCGAAGGCGACACCCGCGGCGGCTGTGGCGGGCGTTCCGTCCGGGACGGGCGCGGCCGAGCCGGTCGACGGCACGCTGCGTACCCTGCCGTTGGACCTGATCCAGCGCGGTAAGTACCAGCCGCGCCAGGATATGCATCAGGAGACGCTGCAGGACCTGGCCGACTCCATCAAGGCCCAGGGCGTGGTGCAGCCCATCGTGGTGCGGCCGATCGGCCGCGGGCCCGGAAATCAGCCCCGCTACGAGATCATCGCCGGCGAACGCCGCTGGCGCGCCGCTCAGCTCGCCGGCCTGCAGGACATCCCGGCTGTGGTGCGCGACGTCGAGGACCGCGCCGCCATCGCCATGGCGCTGATCGAGAACATTCAGCGGGAGGACCTCAATCCGCTGGAGGAATCGCGCGCCTTGCAGCGCCTCATCCAGGAGTTCGAGCTGACCCACCAGCAGGCCGCCGATGCGGTCGGACGCTCGCGCGCCGCCGTGAGCAATCTGTTGCGGCTGCTGGAGCTGGCCGATGAGGTCAAGGCCCTGCTCGGGGCCGGCCGGCTGGAGATGGGTCACGCCCGGGCGCTGCTGGCGCTTGCTGGCAACGACCAGGTCGACGGCGCCCGCCAGGTGGTCGCGCGCGGCCTGTCGGTGCGTGAGACCGAGCGGCTGGTCAAGCGCCTGTTGGCCGGCGCGGCCACGCCGCCCGCGCCCCCCAGGCGGGTCGATCCCGACATCCGGCGCCTGGAGGCAGAGCTCGGTGAGCGCCTGGGTGCGAAGGTCTCTCTGGCCCAGGGTCGCGGCGGCACGGGCCGGCTCGTCATCAGCTACAACAGCCTCGACGAGCTGGATGGGATTCTGGAGAAGATCCGGTCGGGGAGTGAGGCGTGAGGCGTGAGGCGTGAGGCGTGAGGCGTGAGGCGTGAGGCGTGAGGCAAAATCGTGTTGGCCACGGAAGCACACGGAAAGAATTCATCGCAAAAATCCCGGCGGAATTTGTCTAGGGGCACACAACCGGAGAGCAAGAGGCAGGGGTCATACAGGCGCATAAGCCGATCCTGGTTTTCAATAATGGCATTATTCCGTGTCTTTCCGTGTGCTTCCGTGGCTCAAAGGGGTTACGCCTCACGCCTCACGCCTCACGCCTCACGCCTCACTCCTCACTCCCCCTCAGGGTTATAACCTCTCTTTATTCCCCCATCATTGACCCCCTGACCCGGAAGTCCCTATAATGCGCGCCGGCACGCATGGGCCGGTCACTGCTACTGCACATGACGACCGAATCCTTCCACCGCGCATCACCGGGCGGCTGGCTGGGACACCGGGGTGCGCGCCGCCCCCGCGCCAGGACCGTCGCGGCATGCGTACGATTCTGAGTATCCAGGCCTGCCTGACTGCGGCGGCGGCGGTGGCGGGATACCTTTACGGTGGGCCGCCCGCGGCCGTGGCCGCGCTGTTCGGGGCCGCTACGGCACTGTCCAACACAGCGCTGCTGGCCTGGCGCCTGCACCGGGGCAAGCGACAGGTACACGCCGATGCGCAGCGGCATCTGTGGTCGTTTTATGTGTCCAGCATCGAGCGCCTGCTCGTCGTTGGTGGCCTGCTCGCGATCGGTATCGGTGCGCTGCGGCTCACGCCGCTGCCGCTCATGATGGCCTTCGTAGCCGGGCAGATGGCCTGGATGTTTTCTTGGATCGACCACGGACGCAAACTGTAATGGCTGGTGACACCCTTACCTCCGGCGAGTACATCAAACATCACCTGCAGAACTGGACCTACGGTCTGCACCCCGATCTCGGCTGGTCCTTCGCGCACACCCCGGAAGATGCCAAGGCGATGGGTTTCTGGGCGATCCATGTCGACAGCATGCTGTGGTCGATCCTTCTGGGCGTCGTGCTGTTGTATTTCTTCCGCAAGGTCGCCAAGCACGTGACGGCCGGCGTTCCCGCCGGTGCCCAGAATTTCGCTGAGTGGATTGTGGAGTTCATCGACACCAGTGTGCGCGGTTCGTTCAGCGGCCGGAACGACATGGTCGCCCCGCTGGCATTGACCATCTTCTGTTGGGTGTTCCTGATGAATCTGATGGACCTCCTGCCGGTCGACCTGCTGCCGCGGGCGGCGCAGGTGATCGGGGCCTCCGTCTTCGGTGCCGATCCGCACCACGTCTATTTCAAGATCGTGCCGAGCACCGACCCGAACGTGACCTTCGGCATGGCGTTGTACGTCTTCCTGCTGATGCTCTACTACTCCTTCAAGATCAAGGGTACCGGTGGCTTCCTCGGCGAACTGGCGTTCCAGCCCTTCGGCAAGCTCGGCGCGCCGATCAACCTGATCCTCGAAGGCGTATCGCTGATTTCCAAGCCGGTGTCACTGTCACTGCGACTGTTCGGCAACATGTATGCCGGCGAGACCATCTTCATCCTGATCGCGATCATGTACAGCGCCGGTTGGGCGCTCGGCATCTTCGGCGGCTTCCTGCAGCTCGGCTGGGCGATCTTCCATATCCTGATCATCACGCTGCAGGCATTCATTTTCATGACGCTGACCGTCGTGTACCTGGACATGGCGCACCAGCAGCATCATTAGATTTCGACTGCACTTATAAACTCAACTTTTTAACCGTTTAGTTAGGAGACACTCATGGAAATGGCAACTGCTCTGCTGTACATCGCCGGCGCCCTGATGATGGGCCTGGGCGCGCTCGGCGCCGCGGTCGGCATCGGTATTCTCGGCGGCCGTTTCCTGGAAGGTGCCGCACGTCAGCCCGAGCTGATCCCCATGCTGCGTGTCCAATTCTTCATCGTCATGGGTCTGGTCGACGCCGTGCCCATGATCGCGGTCGGTATCTCCCTGTACGTGCTGTTTGCCGTCGTCGGCTGAAGTCGGAGCACTCGGCGGTCAACGCCTCCCTACGATTTTGAGGTAACGGCATGAATATCAATCTCACACTCATTGCACAAATGATCGTGTTTGGCGTGTTCGTGTGGTTCTGCATGCGGTTCGTGTGGCCGCCCATCATGGGCGCGCTGGATACCCGCCGGACCCGGATCGCCGATGGCCTGGCCGCGGGCGAGCGCGGCAAGCACGAGCAGGAACTGGCGCAGAAGCGTGCTGCCGAGGTACTGCTGCAGGCCAAGCAACAGGCCCAGGAGATCATCACCAAGGCGGAAAAGCGCGCCGCGGAGGTCGTCGAAGAGGCCAAGGCCGACGCCAAGACCGAAGGCGAGCGCATCCTGACCGCGGCCCGCGCCGAGATCGGCCAGGAGGTCAACCGCGCGAAGGAAGGCCTGCGTGCCCAGGTGGTATCGATTGCCATCGCCGGCGCCGGCAAGGTCCTGGAGCGGGAAATCGACGCCAACACCCACGACGACCTGCTGAACCAGCTGGCCGCACAGATCTAGGCGCACGCGCATGGCGGAATCCACCACAATCGCACGACCCTACGCCCACGCAGTGTTCGATCTGGCACGCGAGCGGCAGGCCCTGGCGGCCTGGGCGGAACTGCTCGAGCTGGCGGCCCGGGTGGCGGCCGACCCGGAGATGCGCAGGCTGCTCGACGATCCACGCATCACACCGGCCCAGCTGGCCGGGCTGTTCGTCGACATCCTGACCGACATGGGGAGCGAGCGCCTCGACGACGACGGCCGCAACCTGATCCAGTTGCTGGCACAACGGCGCCGGCTGGTGGTCCTGCCGGAGATCTTCGGCCTGTTCCAACAGCTCAAGCACGACGCCGAGGGGGCCATCAAGGCGCAGCTGATCTCCGCGTTCCCGGCCACGGACGCCCAGAAGCAGACCGTCGCGGCCGCGCTGAAGCAGCGCTTCGGTCGCGAGGTGCAGCTCGAGTTCATCACCGATCCGGCCCTGATGGGCGGTGCGGTGGTGCGTGCCGGTGACCTGGTCATAGACGGTTCGGTCCGGGGCAAGCTGACCCGCCTGGGTACGGCCCTGAGCCACTGATAAGGAATAGTTATGCAACTCAATCCCACTGAAATCAGCGAGCTGATCAAAAGCCGCATCGAGACGTTCCAGACTGCCGCCGAGGCGCGTACCGAAGGTACCGTGGTCAGCCTGAGCGATGGCATCGCCCGCATCCACGGCCTGGCCGACGTGATGGCCGGTGAGATGATCGAGTTTCCCGGTGACGTCTACGGTATGGCGCTGAACCTGGAGCGCGATTCCGTCGGTGCGGTGATTCTCGGCGAGTACAAGCACATCTCCGAGGGCGCCGCGGTGAAGTGCACCGGCAAGATCCTGGAGGTCCCGGTCGGCGAGGGCCTGCTCGGCCGCGTCGTCGACGCGCTCGGCAGTCCGATCGACGGCAAGGGCCCGATCGATGCCGTCCGGACCTCACCCATCGAGAAGATCGCCCCCGGCGTCATCGCCCGCAAGTCGGTCGATCAGCCGGTGCAGACCGGTATCAAGGCCATCGACGCGATGGTGCCGATCGGCCGCGGCCAGCGCGAACTGATCATCGGTGACCGTCAGACCGGCAAGACTGCGGTCGCGATCGACGCCATCATCAATCAGAAGGGCACCGGCGTTAAGTGCATTTATGTCGCGGTCGGCCAGAAGAACTCTTCGGTCGCCGCGGTGGTGCGCAAGCTCGAAGAACATGATGCGCTGGCGCACACCATCATCGTCGCCGCCACCGCGGCCGACTCCGCCGCCATGCAGTTCATCGCCCCCTACGCGGGCTGCGCGATGGGCGAGTATTTCCGCGACAACGGCGAGGACGCGCTGATCGTGTACGACGATCTGACCAAGCAGGCCTGGGCCTACCGCCAGGTCAGCCTGCTGCTGCGCCGTCCGCCGGGTCGCGAGGCCTACCCGGGTGACGTGTTCTATCTGCATTCGCGCCTGCTGGAGCGCGCCGCGCGCATCAACGCCGACGAGGTCGAGAAACTCACCGAGGGTCGCGTCAAGGGCCGGACCGGGTCGCTGACCGCCTTGCCGATCATCGAGACGCAGGCGGGCGACGTGTCGGCCTTCGTGCCCACCAACGTGATCTCCATTACCGACGGCCAGATCTTCCTGGAAAGTGATCTGTTCAATGCCGGTATCCGTCCCGCCATCAACGCCGGCCTGTCGGTGTCGCGTGTGGGCGGTGCGGCGCAGACCAAGATCATCAAGAAGCTTGGTGGTGGCGTACGTATGGCCCTGGCGCAATATCGTGAACTCGCGGCCTTTGCCCAGTTCGCCTCCGACCTCGACGAGACCACCCGCAAGCAGTTGGAACGCGGCCAGCGCGTCACCGAATTGATGAAGCAGAAGCAGTACGCACCCCTGACGGTGGCCGAGATGGCGTTGTCCTTGTTCGCGGCCAACGAAGGCTACCTCGACGACATCGAAATCAAGAAGGTCGTCGACTTCGAGGCCGCGCTGCACGCCTACGCCAAGTCCAACCACGCGGCCTTGATCGAGAAGATCAATACGACCACGGACTACAACGACGAGATCGTCGCCGGCCTCACCAAGGCCATCGAGGATTTCAAAGCCAACGGGGCTTGGTAACCATCTTGGGATTCGGCATTCGGGATTCGGGATTCAGCAGGTTTTCCCCGAATCCCGACTCCCAATCCCCGAATCCTGGACACTGATATGGCCGGCGCAAAAGAGATACGCACCAAGATCAAGAGCATCAAGAACACGCAGAAGATCACCAAGGCCATGGAGATGGTCGCGGCGAGCAAGATGCGTCGGGCTCAGGATCGTATGCTGGCATCGCGGCCCTACGCCGAGAAGGTGCGCAGCGTGGTGGCCCACATGGCCACGGGCCACCCGGAATACAAGCACCCCTATCTGGTGGCGCGCGAACCCCGGCGCATCGGCCTGATCGTGGTGTCGACCGACCGCGGCCTCTGCGGCGGTCTGAACGTGAACATGTTCAAGACCGTCATCGCGCACATGAAGAAATGGAACGAGGCAGGTTACGAGGTCGATATCGTCGCCTTCGGCACCAAGGCCAGTCAGTTCTTCAAGCGCATCGGCGGCAACGTCGTGGCGCAGGCCACGCACCTCGGCGACGCGCCGGCGATCCAGGGACTGATCGGCTGTGTGAAGGTCATGCTGGACAGCTACGATGCCGGCCGCATAGATCACCTGTATCTGGGCTATACCAAATTCGTGAATACCATGGCGCAGACACCGCGCGTCGACCAGGTGCTGCCGATCGTGCCTGCCGAGGACGAGCGCCTCAAGCACTACTGGGATTATCTCTACGAGCCCGATGCCAAGCCGGTGATGAACATGCTGCTGACCCGCTACATCGAGTCGCTGGTGTATCAGAGCGTGGTGGAAAACATCGCCTCGGAGCAGGCCGCGCGGATGGTCGCCATGAAGTCCGCCACTGACAATGCCGGCGATCTGATCGATGAACTGGAGCTGGTCTACAACAAGGCCCGTCAGGCAGCGATCACCCGGGAGATTTCCGAAATCGTCGGCGGTGCCGCGGCGGTTTAATATTCAGATACAAGAGGCAAGATACCAGATACAAGATACCAACAGGTCACGGCAGCAGGCGCAGCACGTGTACTTGCATCTTGTATCTCGTATCTTGGATCTCGAAATTAAGAGGGCCGCACCATGAGTTCGGGCAACATCATTGAAATCATCGGCGCCGTGGTCGACGTGGAATTTCCCCGCGACGCGGTACCGAATATTTATAGCGCACTCACTGTCGGTGACGCCGATCTGACCCTGGAAGTGCAGCAGCAGCTCGGTGATGGCGTCGTACGCACCATTGCCATGGGCTCCACCGATGGCCTGAAGCGCGGGCTGAACGTAACCAACACCGGTGCCCCGATCTCGGTACCGGTCGGCACCAAGACGCTGGGTCGCATCATGAATGTGCTCGGCGAGCCGGTGGACGATGCCGGGCCGATCGGTGCCGAGACCACCGCCGCCATTCACCGCAAGCCGCCGACCTTTGCCGAACAGGCCGCGGCGGTCGAGATCCTGGAAACCGGCATCAAGGTCATCGACCTGATCTGCCCGTTCGCCAAGGGCGGCAAGGTGGGCCTGTTCGGTGGCGCCGGCGTAGGCAAGACCGTGACCCTGATGGAGCTGATCCGCAACATTGCCGTCGAGCACTCCGGCTACTCGGTGTTCGCCGGTGTCGGCGAGCGGACCCGCGAAGGCAACGACTTCTATCATGAAATGACCGAGGGCGGCGTCATCGACAAGGTGGCGCTGGTGTACGGTCAGATGAACGAGCCGCCGGGCAACCGCCTGCGCGTGGCACTCACCGGCCTGACCATGGCCGAGTTCTTCCGTGACGAAGGCCGTGACGTGTTGTTCTTCGTCGACAACATCTACCGCTACACCCTGGCCGGTACCGAGGTGTCCGCACTGCTCGGGCGCATGCCATCGGCAGTGGGTTATCAGCCGACCCTGGCCGAGGAGATGGGCGTCCTGCAGGAGCGCATCACCTCCACCAAGACGGGCTCCATCACCTCGATTCAGGCCGTGTACGTGCCTGCCGACGATTTGACCGACCCGTCACCGGCGACGACCTTCGCGCACTTGGATGCGACCCTGGTGCTGTCGCGCAACATCGCCGAGCTGGGTATCTATCCCGCCGTCGATCCGCTCGATTCCACCTCACGCATCCTCGATCCACTGATCGTCGGCAACGAACACTACGATACCGCCCGCGCCGTGCAGGGCACCTTGCAGCGCTACAAGGAACTGAAGGACATCATCGCGATTCTGGGTATGGACGAACTGTCCGAGGACGACAAGCGTGCCGTCGGCCGCGCCCGCAAGATCCAGCGCTTCCTGTCGCAGCCATTCTTCGTCGCCGAGGCCTTCACCGGCGCACCCGGCAAATACTGCTCGCTGAAAGACACCATCCGCGCCTTCCAGGGCATCGTCAATGGTGAGTACGACCACCTGCCGGAACAGGCCTTCTACATGGTCGGCACCATCGAAGAGGCCGTCGAGAAGGCGAAGACGCTTTAAGGAGATGCAAGAGGCAAGCTGCAAAAGACGAGTTGCAAGAGGCAAGTTGCAAGATACAAGTGAAAACCGGATGTACCACGACATTGTCGGGATAGTCGGAAACTTGCGCAACTTGCTTTAATGGACATCACGCGGTGAAGTAAGGCGCGATTTTTACTTGCATCTTGTATCTGATATAGGAGAGGCAAGTTGCGAGAGACAAGTGAAAACCGGAAGCATTGTTTGAAGTGTGGTGGGCGCCTCCGAGCTTGAGCGACTTGCATCAATATGTATCGTGCCGTGAAGTTGTGCACGGGAGTTTTTACTTGCATCTTGTATCTTGCAACTTGGATCTGAATTTATGGCCATGACCATTCACGTCGACATCGTAAGTGCGGAAGCCGCGATCTTCTCCGGGTCGGCGACCATGGTGTTCGCACCCGCCGAGATGGGCGAGGTCGGCATCGCGCCACGTCACGCACCCATGCTTACCTCCCTCAAACCTGGTGAGGTACGCGTGCAGACCGATGACGGCAAGGAGCAGACCTTCTACGTCTCCGGCGGTATGCTGGAGGTGCAGCCGCATGTGGTGACCATATTGTCGGACACCGCCCTGCGCGCCAGGGATCTCGACGAGGCCGCGGCCCTGGCGGCGAAGGAACACGCCGAGAAGCTGCTGATAGACACCAAGGCCGGCATCGACCACGCCAAGGCACAGGCCGAACTGGCCGAGGCCGTCGCCCAGCTGCGCACCATCCATAAGTTGCGCAAGGGACGGGGCTGAGTCGAGTGAGGGGTGAGGCGTGAGGAGTTAGGAGTTAGGAGTTAGGAGGGGCAGAATTTACGCCTCACGCCTCACTCCCAAACCAACATGACCGACCGACGCAGCGCCCGCACCAAGCTCGTCACGCGTACCGTCGACTGCAACCCTCCCTGCGCTGGCAAGACTCTGTACTTCGAGGTGCGGGTCCAGACCGTGCGCGCCGCGGCCGCCGACGAGCTTCGCCAGGTCACCGGCCCGGGGCGCTGAACCGGTCGGCCCCCGCTTACAGGCGTTTGCGCCTGACGGCCCTGCGGTCGTCGAAACCAGCCGTGGTATGATCCCCCCCGAGCCGACACACCCGCGAGGTCACCCCAGGTACTCCGGGATCACCTGGGGCCTCGCCCGGGGTCACCTGGAATCGCCGCGCCGCGACCAGCCAGATCGGCACCGTACACTGCCCCGCAGGGAACCACCCCAGCCGATGGGAGACAGGCGACTACCATGCCGTTGAGTATCATCATCCTCGCCGCGGGCCGGGGCACGCGCATGCGCTCCACCTTGCCCAAGGTCCTGCACCCTCTGGCCGGCCGACCATTGCTGGAACATGTCATCGACGCCGCCGAGGCCCTGGGTGCCGACTCCATCCACATCGTCTACGGTCACGGTGGTGAGCAGGTGCGCGAGCGCCTGGCCGCGCGCCGGCTGACATGGGTCGAGCAGACCGAGCAGCTCGGCACCGGCCACGCCGTCGCCCAGGCCTTGCCGGCCGTCCCCGACGGCGATCGCGTGCTGGTGCTCTATGGCGACGTGCCGTTGATCGG
>Ga0172382_10004882_pt1 | contig 20295 bp, 18 predicted proteins | sample Leawel138RmetaG_FD_122245 | JGI IMG/M metagenome (GOLD analysis project Ga0172382, IMG submission 122245) | Leachate microbial communities from a municipal landfill in Southern Ontario, Canada - Leachate well 138R metaG | ecosystem: Engineered > Solid waste > Landfill > Unclassified | place... | reverse complement strand
TTTTAATGAGCTTTTAACATGACCCGGAGTCAAATCCGCTGCTGGTCCACCTCGTTCTGGTTTGCTGGATTATGCAGATAAAGCACCTACAGTCGCCCTCCTTTCATTCCCCGGTTGCTCGCGGGGCCGTACAAAGCCCATCCGCAAAAAAAAGTGTTGACGGGTTCGCCGGTTCGGTCCCGGCGCCGCCCCCGTCTCTGCCCACACTCGGGTCGTCTCCGGAGATCGGGCTATCCAACCGGCTGAAAGAAGCCTTTGACGCCATCCCTACCGCGCCCCACACCAGCAAGCTCCGGCTGCTCAGCGACAACGCCGAATCGTGGACCGCCCGCTGGGAGTTGCTGGAATCTGCCGATAGTGAAATCAATGCCCAGTACTACGCCTGGGACAATGACGTCTTTGGCCTGGCCATGCTGGGGCACATCTATCACAAGGCCACCCAGGGCGTGAAGACCCGGATCATGGTGGATGCGGTGGGAGATACCATCGGCAAGCGTGGATTTAAGTCGCACCTGGGAGGCCGGGACTACCTGCAAGAGTTGGTAGCGCTACCGGATGCCGAGGCCCGGGTCTATCATCCGAACCATCAGAAACTCTTGACTGCCCTGAGCCACCCCCTGGGAAGTGAGGGGATCGCGGCTAACCACGATAAGATCTTGGAAGTGGACGCTCGGGCAGTGATCGCAGGTGGCAGAAATATCAGCCACCATTACTACATGGATCCCCGGGACAAGCCCGAGGCCTGGAGAGACACCGATCTGCACCTGGAGGGCCCGGGTACCGCTCAAGAGTTCCGCGACGCCTTCGAGATCGAGTTCGACAACCACTGGATCACCGAGAAGGTGGGCAAAGACAAGCTGGGCAACTGGAAAAAGCGTTCGGGAGAGCTTTTGGCGGCTTACTCCATGATGGATAGCTGGCTCAAGGCTCCTCCCTTAAGCCCGGCCGAGAAAGAAGACCTGCGCTCGAACCCCGAGACCCGAGCCGGTCTAGCCCAGGGACTGGCCCGGCAAGCGCAGGACGCGGTCTCAGTCCTGAATCCCCAGGCCGCTTTCAACAAAACCTCCACTCAGCGGATCCAGGAGTTGGCCCAGGAACTGGTCGAGCATCTGGAGTTGCGAGGGGCTTCGCACTCGACTCGAAGTCGGACCTTCGCCGGGGAAGAGGTCAAGGTCATCGACACCACCTCCGGAGTGGGCAAACCCCTGGATGAGATGAACCAGACCTTTGTCGACCTCATCGACGCGAGCCAGAGCCGGATCGATATCCAGAGCCCTTACTTCGTCTTGACCGAAGGAGCCATTGGGGCTCTGCAACGAGCCGGGGAGCGGGGGGTCGAGATCTCGATCTCCACCAACACGCCATCCAGTACCGACAGCGGGCACACTCAAGTCTTCTTTCTCAACGATTGGAAAAAGGCACTCGCAGCCATTCCCAATCTATCCATCCACGGAGCCACGGGTGAACGCAAGATGCACGGTAAAATGGCTGTCTTCGACGATGAGATATCGGTGGTTTCCAGCTACAACCTCGATCTGGTGAGCAAAGAGATCAACGGTGAGGTGGGGGCCGTGATCCGGTCACCGGAATTTGCCCGGGAAGCCCGAGGTGCCATAAAGGCGGATTTTGCCGAACCCACGGTGGGCTATCGGCAATACCAGATAGCCCGAGATGCGGACGGCCAGGCGCTCGAAGTCGACGGACATCTGGTGTCAGTCTTTGGCCCGGAAGACCACGTCCCACCCGAGAAACTTCAAAAGTACGACAAAAAGATCAAGCGTTGGAATTGGTTGAGAAAATATTTGCCTCAACTGCAGGAACTTCGCCGGTTCGTCTGACTCAAAAGCTGTTTTGTGAACTGGATCACAAATTGAGGGGTCCAGCGATGCTACCATTTTCTTATGGCTCTCTCACCTTCAGAACATCCCATCATTCGCATCGGTGAGTGGGTACCCGCCGAAAAACCGGCCGAAGAAGTCCAGACTCGCCTCCTACCCAGAGTGCAAGAACCGCTCCTTCCGCCCCTTCCCTCCACCCGCACCGTAGGTCTCCCTGCGGCCGAGCCCAGTGTGGCTCCCAATCCAAAGCAGCCCTGGGACTCGGGGACCACCTGTTCTAGTTCACTTTCTCGCCTCAATAGACTCAAGCAGCGGTTTAAGCGGGATCAAAGCAAACTGCTGGAGGCGACTCGCTTGATCACGAGCGTCCAGGACCCTCAACGACTCTTTGGAACCTTGATCCAGGCGGCCGCCGATCTCACCGGGGCCGATCGCGGCTTCTTGCTGCTCTGCTCCAACCCCGATGGCGGGGGAGGGAAGTTGGAGTTGATGGCCGCCTACCGGATGCCCCCGTCGCTTCTGGGTGAGGCCGACTTCAGCCCCTCGCGTTCGGCGATCGCCGAGGCCATGCGGACTCGGACGACCGCCTTGAGGGAGTCGGAAAGCTCCGAGCGAGACGCCAGTCTGAGTATGCAAAAATTGGGGATCCGCTCGGTCCTGGCCGAGCCGATTCGACTGCACGATCGGGTTTTGGGCGTACTCTATCTCGATAGCGAGAAAAACTCTCGATTCCAGCGCGAGCACGTGGAGATGCTACCCTCCTTCGCGGCCCAGGCAGCCATCTGTCTGGAGAATATGCGCCTCTCCACGGAAAGAGAGTTGGCTCTTCGAAATCACTACGCAGAACAGGCCCGGGCGGTGAAGTTGCAGGCTTATCAGGAGACCCTGGAGAGCTTCCTGCAGATGGCCTCGCGCGATCTGAAGGGTCCTCTCACCGTATTGCGTACCGGACTGGCCGTTCTGCGGAGAAAATCCCAGACCCAGGATCAAGAGATCTTTCAGGATCTGGAGGCGGCCGTGGAAAGAGCCCACCGGGTGGTGACCAATTTCCTGGATATGAACGCTCTGAGAGACCGGGACTGGGCCCTCAAGGAAAAAACCTCTTAAACCCAAACTCATCCCTAATGAAATGTGAGAGTTGTGGAAAAGAAGCTTCCCTTGAAGATCGGTTTTGCCAGGACTGTGGTGGAAGACTGACCCCGACCCATCCGGTGGTGGTCGCGGGAACAGACACCGGGAGTTCGGACGGTACCGCGAAGATCCAACTGGACTCCAACGCCGTCAACATTCTGTTGAAAGAGTTTGCCAGTAAAGACGGTACCGAGGTCACGTATAAGGGCGGCCAGATCCAGGTGCAGCGTCCCGGCCTGAAGCTCTCCGTGACTCAACTTCCCCTGGACGATACCCGGCTGCGTCTGGATGGCACCTTTGGAACAGTGAAGCTACAGTTGGCGAACTTCAATCTGGAGGAGCATCAGGTTTCTCTCAAGGTCAACGTGAGCCTGGATTGATGGCCGAATTTAAGGTTCAGGTCGATGAGAAGCTGCTCAATAGCATCTTGAAGCAAATCCCAGAGCAGAAGCTAGAGTACCGTCACGGCTGTTTCCTGGGAGCAGCCAAACTCCCGGTGGGGGCGGTGAAGGCCGTGGTTATTCCCAGCTTCAACGGCTCATACGTGGTTTTTGCCGTACCGTTTAAAGAGATCAAAGGAGATCTCACCGGCAAATTTTTCTTGTCCAAGCTGATCAGTGTATTCTGGGGAACCATCTCCAAGCAGGCCGAGAAAGTGGCCTTACCCGTCCTACGGAAGTATGGGATGGGGGCTGACACTCTGGTCATCGAAAAAGTGAAAGAAGCCGGAGGCGAGGTGGGCAAGATCAAGGTCTCCGTGAATGCCATCAACCGCTGGCTCGAGGCTCAGCATCCCCGGCTTTCACCCAACCTCACCGGTCTGATCTTTTCCAGCGAAGGTGTCGAAGTGGTGGGAGACCTCCGCGTGGTCGCTTGAGATTCGTGAAAGGTATTCATGCTTGCTTGCAATCTCTTCAATTGACCGGCTGTTCCAGGATGAAACGTACCGCCGCAGAATATAATGAGTGGAGGAATTTATGCGAACTTTTCAGTCTCTGTGTTTGACCCTGATTCTCCTTGCCCTGGCCGGTCCCGGACTGGCGGATGGTACAGCTTATCGCACCATCAACGCAGACAAGGCGGGGGAACGGGTGGAGATCGCGCCACACCTGGTTGAGGGGAAACTCAATATCGTGGATTTTTATAGTTTTTTCTGTCCCCCGTGCAAAGCCATCATGCCGGATCTGGAAAAACTGGCAGCCCAGGATTCCAACGTTGTCGTCTCTACCATCGACATCAACCGGCCGGGTACCCGGGGGATCGATTGGAACTCCCCGGTAGCCCGCCAATACAAGCTTCGCAGCATTCCTTACTTCCAGGTCTACGACGCCAACGGTGAATTGGTGGCAGAAGGTCAGCCAGCCAAAGACCTGGTGATGAAGATGATGCAGGACAACGGGATCGAGTAGGGTTGAAAAAGTGCTAAGAGAGGGCCTGTAAGCCGGGTTCTGTCCAGAAGCGCGAGGCTTCCTGGGTGGCCATCTATCTCGAACATCCATCGCTGAATGTCTGAAGCGACTATTCGGGAGACTTCCGACGGGCCATCGGTGTCTCGACTGACTGTCTCCATCTGTCTTGCTCCAGGCGGGGTTTACCTAGCCGGCTCATTGCTGAACCGCTGGTGGGCTCTTACCCCACCGTTGCACCCTTACCCGAAAACGGGCGGTCTACATTTCTGTGGCACTAGCCTGAGGATCACTCCTACCAGACGTTATCTGGCGCCCTGCCCTGTGGAGCCCGGACTTTCCTCGATACCCTGGGGCATCGCGGCCACCTGGCCCTCTCTTAGCCCTTAAGGTTTTGCCGGAAGAAGGAGTGATCCCTCTACTCGCCTGTCTGCCCCTTGATCTGCAACGACTCGTCCCGGTTATCCGCCAACAGATTTCCGATGATCTGGTAACGTCCGGGCTGGACAGCCTGATCATCGCGGTCGGTCTGATCCCAGGTGCCTTTAAAAATGAGAGTTTTTCCAGCATCGACCCTCAGTACATGATTGTCCTTGTAAACCATCTGCTTTTCCGACAGGCGCCACACGGTTTTGGGGACCTGGGCAAAAAGGAGATCCACTTCCTTCCGCACGGTGAGATCGAACTCGAGGTTTTTCTGGAAGTTCAGGACAATGGGATTGGAAGTCACGTTGGTGACGGAGAGCTGTACGCTTATCGGCTCACCCACGTCGTAATCGGTCTTTTCCATTTTGAGCTGATAGTAGAGCCCCCTGGTGGTTAGATCGGAACTGCTGGCAAGCTTAGAGTCTTTGCGGGCAACTCCCAGCCGAACCCCCACGATAAAACCCACCACGGCCAGGACCAGCAACAGCACAAAGACGATCACACCTTTGCGGGTGACCGGCTCTTCTTGTTGGACTCTTTTCTTGAGTTTGACTTTTCTTGTTTTCATAGACTTGCCTGAACGGATGGTCTAAACGATAATAGGGCTCAAGGAGCTGACATTGAGAATCCCTGATATGAAATTATCCTTACTTATAGCGTTCTTCCTCTTTTCTTTCGGAACCGGTTTCGCGACCGCGGAGATCATGCGGGCGGTGGTGCTGGAGGCCCAGGCTGACCGCATCGTGATAAACCGTGGTTCGGCCGATGGAGTTAAAGTGGGACAGACCTGGTTGCTGGGGCCTGAGGATGCCACCGGAGCGGTCGTCATTGAAGAGACTCGAGAGCGTTCGGCCTCGGGGCGGCTCCGGGGTAAGGCCGATATCGGCAACCTGGCTCGCCTGGGTAAAGAGAGGGATGTCGCTCAATTCGTAAGCGAGAGTCAGGCCCATGAACTCATGCAGGCGCGGGGAGGGCTGGACGAAAAAAGTCTCGACCGCCTCCGCAAGGACTACAGAAAAGCCATTTCCCGCCATACCGAACGCCGAGGTTTCGTGACTCCGCTAGGGCCCGGCGCGGGTGGAGTCCCCACGGCTGAAATGATGAGCCTGGGGGTGGAAGCCTACAACGCCTATCGACTGTACGACATGACCAGCAGCATGGGCCTGGACCCGACCGGTTTTTACAGCCCCTGGTGGTTGGCCGCCTCCGCGGTCAATATGGCGGGAAACCAGCTCGCCCGCAACAAGATGTACGAGGGCCAGCGAGTCCGAGTCGATGTGGAAGTGGTTCACTGGGACAACGATCTGGTGGACCTTCAGACCGAGGTCATGGCGGCCGAGCGGGGCCTCTCGCTCAGTGAGACCTTGGCTCAGAAAGTCATGATGCAGCAGCAGCGCGGAGTGGACAAATACACGGTTTTCGAAGTGACCGTGAAAAATGTGGGCAAATTGCCCGCGGACATGGCGAATTTTAAGTACCGGATGTTTATGCTGAGCAATGAAGACCGGCCGATTTCCGCCTCCCGAGTGGATTCAGTGCTGGACAGCAAACTGGCCCCCGGAGACGAGGTCAAGGGTATGGTGTACTTCCCTAAGATCGTAGCCGCAGGCCAGCAGAAGCTTCAGGTCGTCTTTGAAAACATGTTCGGAGATCGCGGAGACCTGGAGTTTAGCTCTCACTAAGAGCGTTTCTTTTTTCCAGCCTTACCCTCCAGAAATTCCCGGACCAGATTCAAGACCGATTTGGCGACCTCTTCGGGTTCCCCGGGTAGGAGTGACTCCAGGGCTCTGGCAGTGGTGCTTTCGAGTTCCTCTCGAACTTCAGCCAGCTTCTCCACTGCAAAGACCGTCCGGGATTTCCACTGGTTGTCTTTGAGGTCCCAGAAAGCGTCTTCCGGGTCGTAGTAGTAAGGGGCCTGGAGCAAGGCCAGCTTTTCTTTCAGGGCAGGCACGGTGTAGCCCAGATCCACCACCAGGGTCTTAATAAACCGCATCTCCACCAGATCGAAGTTGGTATATTTCCGGCTGCGCCCCTCCACCGGAAGTTCCGGATTGAGCAGACCTTGCTGTTCCCAGTATTGGATCATCCGGGTGGTGATCCCGAACAGCCGGGCCGCGTCGGCCTGGGTTAAGTAGAGAACCGCTCCCTCGAAGAGATCGAGTTGGCGCTTTTGCGGTAGTCGACGAAGCACGATGGCTTTTCTTCGTAGAGTTACGCAAAAATTCTTGCTTATTAGCGAACAGGTGTGCCCTTTCTCATGAAATCCGGGGAACTTATCCACTTTTCCACCCATTATCCACAAATTTTGTGCGAATATTTGCCCAATATGTTGACTCGGCACATGGATTGCGCTTATGATGTGCCGGTAAGAGATGATGGCCGGGTTTCTTATTAGCGAGAGTCCTCTGTTTACGCAAGTGAACAATCCTTACCGGCCAAAAGTGGTTCCTCCACGACCGTTCGTAAAGCCTCCACTCCGGTGGGGGTTTTTTTCTTACTCGAACAAGTTCCAGGGATACTCTGAGGGGGGCTCCGAGACCAGGTTGTACGCCTCGCCGGCCAGTTGAAACTGCAGACGATAGGACCATAGGGCGATTCCAGGATAAGCGAGAGGCCGGGCTTTCTTGCCGTACTTCAAGTCTCCCACCAGAGGCAATCCGGCCGCTTGAAGCTGCGCGCGGATCTGATGCCTTCGTCCAGTGAGGGGTCGAACTTCCAACAGACACAGGTCTTCCACCCGGGTGGCCACTCGAGCGAAGAGATGCGCGGGCTTGCTATTTCGAACCGGATTGTCGTAGGCGCGCACGAAGTTTTTGCCCGGCAGTTTGCCGATGTAGTGGTGGAGTTCGAACTCTTCGGTACTCGGTTGGCCGGAGGTCACGGCCAGGTATGTCTTTTGCACTTCTCGCCGGGAGAAGAGTTCAGAGATCTCCCGGGTTCCTCGAGCGGACTTTCCCACCAGGATAAGCCCCCCGGTGGGGCGGTCCAGGCGGTGCAGCAGCTTGGCCTCGCGACCCAGGTACCGGCCGGCCCAGTCGACCAGGGATAAATCTCCCGAGGGGTCGTTCTGGCTGGGCATTCCGTAAGGTTTAGAGAGGGCCAAAAAATGCCGATTTTCAGCGACGATCTTCGGGGTCACCGGGATTGTTTCGAAAGTAGCAGGCCTCTCCCTGGTACCTTCCCTTTGTGGTAAGATTTGATCCTGATTGCCAATTCGAGAAAACTTTCTGGCCGGTTCCCCGGGTATTCACTGATTGAAGTGATGATAGCGGTGCTTTTTATCTCTATCGGATTCTTTGGGTACGTGGCTTTGCATTCTCGGATCTTGCACAGTGGACAACGCCTAGAAGAAAAGGAAGTGATTCGAGCCGGGACCGATCTCTTTGAAGCGAGCGAGGTCGCCAGGATCACCCTGGGCTACAGCACCTCCCTGACCAGTGAGAACTACCCCACTCGCGCGAGCATGCCGGACCTTCATACCATTTCCACTGACCTGACCGATCGAGAAACATTTTTCGTAGAGGACGTGCGCCCGGAGTTCCGGCCGAGCTTGCAACAGACCATGGAGACCTCCCCTACGGTCATGGCTACCCCCTACGTCTACTCCTGGAAAGAGCGATGACAAAGCGGTCCGGTGTCACCCTCATCGAGGTGCTGGTCTCGGCCGGCATTCTTGCCCTGGTTATGACGGCGGTCATCAGTTTCTACGTGGAAGCGGTGGCGGTCAGCGCCAAGCGAGACGAGAACTCCGCTCGACTCCGTCGCTTTCACCTGGGCTTGGAGAAAATGGATCAGGTCCTGCGAGAGGCCCGCATCGTGGATGTGCGCTTTCGCTCGATCCTATTCTTAAAGCTCTCGGATGGCTCCGAATTAGCCGGGTTTCCCCTCTACGACCCGGCCCCCGGGCAACTCGCCTCCACCGAAAAGGGCGTCATTTTGATCCAGGATGGGAAAGAGACCGTCTTTTTACCAACCCAGCCTGGAGAGCACGTGATTTTTGATTGGCTCCAAGAGAATCCACCGAATGAGTCCAAGGAAGCCGCCCTGACCATTTCTCTTTACCACACCGGATTTGATAAAAGGAGTGACCTTTTTTTTCATCGCTCGGTCAACGTGCAACTCTACTGATCTGATCCCATTGTCTGGAAAGGACGTTTTGCCTGCGAGGACAACTATGGGATCACAGGTTTTCACTTGGAGGAACGCACTTGAAGAACGTGATTGTTATTGGCTCCGGCCTTGGGGGGTTGACCGCCGCCTGCACCCTGGCAGCCCGAGGCTACAGTGTCAGAGTCTTTGAAAAAAATGATTGGACCGGTGGCAAAGCCTGTGTATTAGAGGAGAAGGGCTATCGTTTTGACATGGGCCCGACCATCCTCACCATCCCCTCGGTTCTGAAGAAAATCTTCGAAGAGGCCGGAGAGAATATGGAAGATCACCTGAACCTGGTGCGCCTGGACCCCCAGTGGAGGTCTTTTTTCTCCGATCGCTCGGTTCTCGATCTCACCGAAGACCTGGGCAAGATGAAGGACAACTTGCGGGAATTCACCCGGGTTGAGGAGGACGTTCAAAACTACGAGCGGTTTCTCTTGGAGGCCCAGCGACTCCATGACATCACCAAGGATTACTTCTTTTGGAAGCCGGTCGGCGACGTTTTCGACATCATGGACAAGAAAGCGCTCTTCAATCTCTCTTCTCTGAAAAGCTTCATGGCGATGCGGCCTCACCAATCGGTGTTCGATTGCGTTCGTTCCTTTGTGAAGGACGAACGAACAGCCCAGATGTTGGATCACTTCGTGCAGTACGTCGGCTCTTCACCGGAGCGCAGTCCCGCGGTCCTGTGCGGAATCGCGCATATGCAGACTCAGGAGGGAGTCTGGTATCCCATGGGCGGTACCCGGGCAGTACCGGTGGAACTCCGGAAGTTGGCCGAACGGATGGGAGTCGAGTTTATTACCGGCACGCGGATCACTTCCATCCGCCGAGACGACAACGGGGTGACCGGAGTGCAGGACGAGCACGGCTCGGACCACTGGGCCCACGCCGTGGTCTCCAACATGGACTCGGTACGGACTCACCGGGAGCTTTTGAAAGGCCGTCCTCTGGCCAATTTCGAGGCCCGCCGCGAATACGAGCCGGCTTGTTCGGGGGTGGTCTTTTATCTGGGTCTGAAGCGCCGATACGACCAACTCGCCCACCACGACTTCATTTTTTCACGAGATCCCGAGGAAGAGTTTCACCACATCTACGAACTGGGTGAACCGGCACCGGACCCTTCCGCCTACATCGCTGCTCCGGCGATCACCGAACCCGGAGTGGCGCCGGTTGGGGGAGAAGCCCTCTATGTGTTGGTCCACACGCCCTACTTGCGGCCCCACCACGACTGGAAGAAAATGCTCCCCGAGTATCGCAAGGTCATCTTCAAGAAGCTGGCCGATGCAGCAGGAATGGACGACCTTGAGGAGCGGATCGAGTTTGAATCGGTGCTGACTCCCCAGGACATCCACGACCGCTACGCTGTGCTCAACGGGGCCATCTACGGGTTGGCCTCCCACGGCAAAGTGACTGGGGCCTTCAAGCCTACCAACCGCTCTCCTGATGTGCCCGGGCTCTATCTCGCCGGGGGAGCGGCCCACCCCGGTCCTGGAATGCCCATGGCCATGATGAGTGGCTGGATCGCTGCTGATGCCCTGGATCGAGATGGTCGAGTTGAGAAAGGGCGTGCCGCTGCCGCCGCTTCCGCGTGATCGCGAGTTATCTCCGCCTCTGCTGGAGGAGCCCCAGAAGCCTGATCGGCATCGTGTCAGGCCTCACGGTGCTCCTCTGTTTTTTTAGCTTCGGCAAACTCGATTTTGAATCCGACCGGGAAGCCCTCTTTAAGGCATCCGACGTCGAGATCCAGAAGAAGAGCGAGTTTGAAGAACGCTTCGGAAGCTGGCGAGACCTGGTCCTGGTGATTGACGGCGGAACAGCCGTCCAGAGGGAAGCGCTGGTCCAGGAACTGGTGGAGCAGATGGCTCGATGGCCGGGGGTGTCGGATATTCGAGGCCACATCGAGCTACCCCGGATGGAAAGCATCGGCCTCTACTACTTGAGCCCCGAAGAACTCCGGGAAGTCGATCAGGCGTTGGCCGACTACGGCTCGTTGCTGGATCGAATGTCTCGGGACGGCTGGTATGAGTTTCTGGCCTATATCGCTGAACGCAGTAGCGAACAAACCCCCCAATCTAAAGGCCGTGAGCGCTTCGCCAGGGTCTGGAAGCAGGCCGTGGAGGGTCGAGGCTCGGGAGAGTTGGACGAGCTTTTTCCTCATCTCGACCTTCCTGGAATTGCCTACTTTACCGACGGACCGGACCGCCACCTCATTTCACTGCACTCCGATCAGCCGCTAAAGGTGCAGGAGTTGGTCAGAGAGTCCACGGTGGGACAGAACTTTCCGGGGAGATTGATCCTCACCGGGCAGCCGTTGCTGCAAGCCGAGGAGAGGCGGGCCACCATCCACGATGCCATCAGCAGTACCATCCTGGCCATCGTGGTGGTGCAACTCATCCTGATCCGCGGATTTCGGGAAACGGCCCGGCCCAAACTGGCCTTCTTGAGCCTGCTTTTCGGACTCTTGTGGTCGGTAGCCTGGGCGGCTGTCTCGGTGGGAAAGCTCAACATTATCACCATCAATTTCCTGACCATTGCGGTGGGTTTGGGGATCGACTTTTCTATCCACATCCTGGCTCGCTATTCCGAGGAAAGTGCCACGGGGGTAGGTTCCACCCTGGCCATGGAACAGACCCTCCGGACCACCGGTCTGGAGAATCTGGTGGGGGCCCTGGCCACCGCGCTCGCCTTCTGGGCGCTGTATCTCACCGATTTTCTGGCCGTGCAACAACTGGGGCTGATCACCGGGGTGGCCGTGCCGCTCTGCTTTGTATCGGTGGTACTGACCTTACCTCCCTTGTTGTTTTGGCGAGAGAAAAGCCTTGGTGCTGAAGAGGTTGAGCCACTAACCGCTAGCGGGGGGTGGTTGGAAAAGGTGGAAATGAGCTTGCGCGCTCGCCCCAAGTTTTGGCTGGGCTGGATGAGCGTAGCAATGCTGGGAATGCTGGCTGTGGGATCCCGGGTGGGTTTTGATTACAACCTTCTGAACATGCAGTCGGCCCAATCGGAAGCTGTCCGTTACGAACGAGAGGGAGGTTTCAACTCCCTGGCCGCCTTCGTGGTGGCTGATAGCCCGGGGCAAGCGCGAGAGCTGAAAACTCGACTCGAGGCTTTGCCCGCCGTGGCCGAAGTCCAGACGGTTGCCGAGATCTTGCCGGAGCAGATCGAGGAGAAAAGAGAACTGGTGGCCTCCATCGTTTCCAGGGTCGGAGAGATCTCAAGGCCGGTTTTCGACCCCTTGAGCAAACCCGACTGGAATCGGATGCAGAGCCTGGCCGAGGGTCTCGAGAGTGGGGGAAAACCCACTGAGTGGGTGACCCAACTGCAAGACTCTGGGCCCGGGCCGGTGGAGGATGTCTGGAAGCAGATGCAAGGACATCTCAAACAGGAACTCACCTTTCTGGTAGAGCGCCTGGCCGCTCAGGACACGGGTCTAGACCTCTCCCGCTGGATGGAGGGCTCCCCTGCGCTTTGCAGGCTCGCCAATCTGGATGGGGCCACCCTTTTGAAGATCCGAGCAAGAGGCTCGCTCTGGAGCCGGGAGGTGCTGGTTGATTTCTTAAACCAGGTTGAGCAAGTGACGGAGCGGGGAGTGGGCCCACCCTTTTTGATCAGAAACTACCTGGAGCAACTCAGAGATTCGTACTTCCAAGCGGTGCGCTACGCCATCCTGGCCATCCTGTTTCTGTTGGCTCTTCACTTTCGAGCCCTCACCCCCACGGCCGTCGCCCTGGTACCCAAAGTCGCCGGTGCCATCGGTATGTTTTTTGCCATGGAGGTGGCGGGGATCGAGTTGAACCCGGCCAACTGCATGGCGCTTCCTCTCACCCTCGGGATCGGGTTGGTTTTCGGTATCCACGCCGTGCATCGCTGCCTGGAATCGCCGGATGCCCTGTTGATCCGAGGCTGCACCGGCAAGGCCATCACTCTCTCGGCGGTCACCACCATCGCCAGTTTCGGAACGCTGATGACTGCCTCTCACCCGGGGATCTTCTCCCTGGGGTTCGTCATGGCGTCGGGGGTGGCAGCCAACATGATCGCCACTTTCTTGCTGGTACCACCCCTGGTCGTCTTGTTCCGGGACAGATTGACGGCAGCTACTTCGGCTTAAACAGGGACCCCAACTTGCCGAATAGCCCCGAGGGTAGCCAGTCTACGGTCAGTGCGGTCGTACTGTCGGTGAGGGCCCACGATAGCTCCCACAAGCGAAGGCTCCCTTCCCCACTCCGGGTGATCACGTAGCGGCCGTCTTCGGTGACCTCTAGATCGGTGATGGCCGCGGGGTGCGCGCTGAACTGTTCGATAATATTGCCACTCGGAAGGTCGAAGATCACAAGCTTTCCAGAGGCTGAAGCCACCAGGCCGAAGGCCACCTGGAGATTCAACGCCACCTGGGTCACTGGTCCGGTCTGATAGTTTTGAGCGAAGTAAACCCTGCCCGAACGGGGGTCGGAGATGGCAAACGTGCTATCGGCGTAGCCGCTGAACAACACCCGGCGCCCCGCCAATTCGGCCGCGCAGGTGACTCCTCCGGCCGGCTCCCGGGGCAGCTTGACCCGAATCTCTCCTTCGGATTTGCCCAGCTTCAAATTAAAGATCTCTGTCCGGCGGGGGCTGTTGACCACGATCCGCCCATCCGACAGAGGGAACAACTCCCGGTCAGGCGCGTGCGGCAGTTCCACATGTCCGACCGACTGCTTATGCGTGAGGTCCCAAAGTTTAAGGCCGTGGGGGTCTGCGAGGTACAAATATTCCTGGAAGAACACGGCTCGTTCGACCGGCCCATCGACGATCCTCGCCCTCCTGCGTTCATTGCCGTTGTGGGCGTCAAGCTCCAGGAGTAGGCCGCTCCGATCGATGACATAAACGGTCGTGTGGCTGCTCGTTTCGTGGCAGTAAACCCGGACAATCTCTTTTTCAGTGGCTCCGGTCGCAACTTCTTCGGAACTGATTCCCCGGTAGTCGAGCAGCTTCCAGCGAGCACCCTGGGCTATAGCGATCCGGCTGGGTTGGGCGCACAGGCTTACCGAGGTCGTGTCGATGAGGTTGAGTCGCTCCCAGATCGCCTCCAGTCCGCCCCGACGCAGCTTCTTGGAGAGCTCGTGATGGAGTTCCAGCGCTGGTTCGGCCTGGAAATAGCCCTTGATCGAGCGGGCTTTTTTCAGAACCTCGTAGGAGTGAAAAAGATGACCCCTATCGAAGGATTCCCGGGCCACGGAAAAGGCTTTCTGAAAGTGGGCGTAACCCTCCAGGAGATTGGTATAGGTCTGTCCGGGAGTGAGTAAAAGGTTTCGCTCAAAGACTCGATTATCTTCATCGGCCTCCCAGACGTGGTGGTCCCCGTTGGCCAGTAGACTGGCCGCCCGACGCCCGTCTGTCCCGAAACAGACCGAGCGGGGAACGGGAATTTTTTCCGCCCAACTGCGTACTCTCCGAAAGGGCGATAGCTCAAAAAGGGTGAGCCCCCCTCCGGCCCAACCGATACCGTAACGCTTTCCGGCATCCACGGCAAACGGTCCCTGGATGCGATGGACGAGTTCTCCCTTAGAATTGAAGACCCCCGTTCTATGGACCGAGCTTACCACGATGGTATTGCCTGTTCGGTCGATCTCCATGCTCTCGGGCTGAAACGGCAAACGGACAGAGAAAATGATACTCTGGGAGGCCAGGCTGTGCGCCTGGAAAACTCCGGTGTGATGGATGGAGTAGAGAACTCCATCGAGGCTGAGGGCCATTTCAGAGACACTATCAAAGTGCGCCAGGGTGGGAGGCCAGGCCAACGGTATCACTCGAAGTTGCGCGTCCACGTGGCCGATCTGGCCTGCCGGAGTGAGGATGATGAGGCCACTACCGTCGGCTGAGAAGCAAGCTTTGACCTGGCCCGAAGGCTGGGTACCCGGAGGAAACTCCAAGCGACCGGCCAGGTTCTGGGCCTTGTTGAAATACATCACCCCGTCTCGCTGCAGCAGCACCAGTTGTTTGAGATCAGGGCTGGTGGCCAGGACTCGTCCGTCTTTACGTTGCAGGAGTTGCAGTTCGTTGAGGTCCCAGAGTTCAAAGCCTCCCCGATCTTGCAAGAGAAGCCGACCTTTGGCGGGCCAGGCTCGGAGCACAGAACTTGCTTCGGGGGGGCGGTCCTGGATGGCCACCATGGACTCGGTCTCCACGTCCAAGCAAACCACTTCTTTGGCATTCGCCCCCAGGAGCCACTTGCTGTCGTGAGAAAGCAAGAGCGCCAATTCTGAATCGGGGGCCTTATTTTTGTAGCAGCTCACCGATGAGGGAAAGAAAAAATGGCCCTCCAGACCGCCCAGACCCTGGGTTGCCAGGAGCTTTCGTAGCCGGGTGGGCTGATCGTTTGGCATGAACTGCTGGGCCTTTTCATAGAGCCGTTGGGCTGCCAGATACTTCTTGGCGTACATCATGGCGTCGCCTTGAGTGCGATAGACCAGGCCGTTCTTCTCTTCTTCGGGGAAGGTATTGAGCAACTCGGTGGCCTGTCTGCCCATGCCTTCTTCGATGAAGAGCAAGGCCAGTTGGTAGTGGGCGTTGGCTCGCTGGAGTTTGCGCAGCGACTCCACCGGACTGATCCGGCCCTCCCGCCGGTCTAATTGGATCAGGTTGTAGAGACACTCAGGGTGGCCCGCTTCGAGTCTCAGCCCGCGTTGCAGGAGGCTGCGAGCCTTTTCCACCTTACCCAGGGAATAAAGGGAGTAGGCGGCGTTGTTCAGCAAGTCGGCCCGGTCTCCACCCGGCAGTGGAGCCGGTCTCTGGTAGGTTTTCGCACAAAGATTCCGATAGCACTCGGACAGCATTTTCATGAGGCTTAGCATGGAATCCGGGCGCTGAAAGGGGTCCTTCTCTAAGCATCTAAGGGCGAGTTCGGCCAGCGATTCGGGGATGTCAGGCCGATATTCTCGAGGATCCGCGGGAGGCTGGGTGAGGTGCCGGCGCACCAACTCCAGAACGTCTAGTTTTTCCCCCAGGACATCGAAGGGCCGGCGACCGGCGATCATCTCATACAGGATGACCCCCACCGCGTACACATCGGTGGTAGGGCCGATGGTCATGGCCTTGTTCCACTGTTCGGGAGCACCGTATCGAGGGGTTCCCAAGAACTGTGCTGATCCCGTGATGCCGGGATCTTTCTCTATCTCTCCACCGGAGGTTCGATCCCCGATACTATCGGGTTGATCGATGCTCTTGACCAGACCAAAGTCGGTGACGCAGACCGTGCCGTCTTGTTTGAGGAGTAAATTCTCGGGCTTGATATCTCGGTGCACCACTCCCATGGAGTGGGCGTGGGTCAATCCTTCCACTACCTGGAGGAGCACCCGCAAGATCGGCTCCCAGTTTCCCGGAGCGAGGCTACCTGACTTGAGCTGATCCTCCAGGGAGCCGCCGGGAATAAGGTCCAAAAACAGAGCCGGAAGTCCGACCACTTTGTGGACAAACCAGCACCGCACGATATGGGGGTGCACACCCAGCCGGATCCAGGTCTCCGCTTCGTGCAGAAAGCGCTCTCGCTTTTCTGGAGAGCCCACGACTTCGGGCAAGGGCAGTTTCATGGCCAGCGCCCGGTCCCACTCCAGGTGGGTCACCTTGAGCACCACACCCTGGCCTCCGAATCCGATTAAATCGTTGACCCGGAATCGGCCGTCGATAATCTCTCCGGGCCGTAAGCCCAGGATCGTTCCTTCGGGATAGTTTCCTGTGGAAGTGGGGGGGTTCACTGCCAGACTTTTATTTTATGGCGTTATCGGCGCAGGTTGTACTTCATTATGCACCAGAGCGCCCAAATGCCATCCTTCCAGGTGATCTTCTTGCCTTCGGCATAAGTGCGTCCGTAATAGGAGATTCCGACTTCGTAAACCCGGCATCGTAGGCGGGCGATCTTGGCGGTGATCTCCGGTTCAAATCCGAAACGGTTTTCCTCGATCTCGATCTGCTGGAGCACCTCTTTGGTAAAGACCTTGTAACAGGTCTCCATGTCGCTCAGGGAGAGGTTGGTCATCATGTTGGAGAGTGTTGTGAGAAACAGATTCCCCAGCATATGCCAGAAGTAGACCACTCGGTGAGCCTCCCCACCTCGAAATCGGGATCCGTAGACCACGTCGGCCTTACCGCTTACGATCGGCTCGAGCAGCTTGGGATACTCAGCGGGGTCGTACTCCAGGTCCGCATCCTGGATGATGATCACATCGCCCGTCACTTCTTGGAAGCCGGTCCGCAAGGCCGCACCCTTGCCTTGATTTCGTGAATGCTTGAAAAGCCGCAGCCTGGGGTCCAGGGCCAGGAGTTCGTTCTCGAGCCTATCGGCGGTGCCGTCGCCGGAGCAGTCATCCACTAGAATGACTTCTCTTAGATCGACCGTTGTTTGGAGCACTCTCTCCAGGATGAGATGGATCGTATCCTTTTCGTTGTACACAGGAATGACCACGGAGACACGCATGGGACGCAGGTTCGGATCCCTGGATTTAATAACCTCTAATCACGAAACGGCTTCACCGCTTCCAGGTCCTCCTGATGGCGACCGGTGATAACCTTCTCCAAGGGCAGGTCGTACTTCTGATTCCACTGCTCGAGAGAATGTTCCAGGGGGGCCACGGAGACTGGAAAGTGGGTGTAGAGCCCCACCCCCTGGGCCACCCCCACCGTCAAGTACGAATGGGGGAAGACGATTTCCAGCGACTTGCGATAACGCAGACTGGGCTCCCGGGGGGTGAAGTGAATATTGGCCACGACTCCCCCACCCTCTCGGAGGTTTCGGTCCAGAAGCTGAGCAAACTCCAGAGTTCGCAGGCTCGGAGGGACTCCGATCCCGTCGAAGGCGTCCAGAAAGATCAGGTCAAAAGGGCGCTCGTTCTGCTCCAAGTAGCTTCTAGCATCGTCGAGCACCGTTTGCACCAGTTCCGATTCCTGGTAAAAGAAGAACTTGCGAGCAGCCTCCACCACCACCGGCTCGATCTCCACCGAAACGATTTCAGACCGGGGAAAGCGCCTGGCCAGAGCATTCGAAAGAGATGCCCCGCCCAGGCCCACCACCAGTAATCTGGGATTCTCCGGCGCCTCTCGGTTGGACTCCCAGAGGGCCACCATAGCCACCATCTGCCTCACATAGGGCAAAAGGGGCAGGGCTGGATTTTCCACGTCCAGGCGGGTCTCTTCGGTTTCACCAGACTCTGACGAAAAGATCAGCTTTCGCAGAGTCCCCTCCTGCTTAACTGCCACCGTTCCCCAGTCCGTCTCTTTGCTCCAAAGAGTCGTTTCCTGGGAGAGCGCCGGCAAGCCGAGCAGAAGGACCAGGTAAATCGTGATCGCCTGGAGCTTTGTTTTCACGTTAGCGAGCTAGCTGATGATGAACTGCTCGTCGGGGTTTCCGCCGATGCCACTCATACCGCTCATTCCGCCGACCGCGCTTGCTCCACCACTGGCGTCTTGCAATTCCACGACCACTTTGATCTTGGTGCCGACGGTGGTGCCGGGAGCGGTGATCTCCGTTTTGGTGGAAACCTGGGAGCGGATCAAGCGGCCCTGCTTGTGAGCGAAGTAGGTGACCCCGGTGGCCGTGATCGACTGCTGGATGCTCTCCTGCAGATCGAACCGGGTTTCCGGACAACTCACGTTGATGACCGCGGTGTCGTAACCTTTGGTTTGTTCGATCCCGGTCAGGGTGTAATGATACTTGAGATCGGCCTTCTTGACCCCGGTTTGAGCTCCGTCGTCGTCGTACAGCGGGATGTCCATTTGAGAATCACCGGTCCAGGAGTCGTTGGGCTTGAGGTCCTTTTCAGGGAAAGCCGGTTGGCTGAATGGGAAGTCCACGCTGGTGCGCACGATCTCACCGCTCTTCTTCATGACGATGGTGATCTTGGTGCCGATGGTGGGAAGCTTCTCCGATTGGCCCCCTTTGTGGATGGTGCCGTCCTCTATGGTTACTTCGACCTCCATGGAGCCGTCGGGGTTGACCGACTTGCCTTCCTGAAGCATCACCATCTCCATGGTGGATGAGAATCCTTGTGGTTGTTGTCCTTCTTGGGCCACGCTCTGTTCCGACGTAACCTCCGTTTTGTAGCGTAGCTTTTCACCGGGTTGCATCGCGTACGCTAGCTTAATGGTGTCCCCAAACATATTTATGCCTCCAATGACCGTTTTGTGCTTTTCCAGTCTGAATCTTTTATTTGACTTTGGAACTGTGGTTATTGCTGCCAGGGCTTTGCTTTTCCCTCTATGAATCCTCCGCGAGATGCGATCGGGAAGGAACTCGGGCTTTCTAAGGATAAGCCGCTTCTATGAATTCGGACGAGGAAAAACAGCTCGTTGGACGTTGCTTGAGTGGCGACGAGGCTGCTTGGTCTGAACTTTATCGGGAGTACTATCCCCAGATCCGTTATGTCGTGGGCTGGCGGCGTTGGGGATTTTCCAACGGAGAAGTGGAAGATGGAATTCAGGAGGTCTTCACGGAGCTGGTCCGGTCTCTGCCAAACTTTCGACAGGAGAGCAAGCTCTCGACCTTTGTCGAGCGGCTGGCTCGAAACCGCTGCATTTCTCATTTGCGGAAAAAGACCGCCCTCAAGAGACCCAGGGAAAGTCTGGGGGTAGAACTCGAGGAGGGTAAAGGCGAGGAAGGCATGGCCCGCCACCATTTGATCTCCGAAGACGGAAACCCCGAGGGCGACCTGGTGGCCTCCGAGCAGTTTCAAGAACTGGGCCAGGCCCTCGCCGAGATGGGAGAAGGCTGTCGGCAGATCATCACGCTCAGGTATTATCGCCAGATGTCCTATCAAGAGATCTGCGCGGTGATGGAACTGCCGCTGGGTACGGTCTGTTCACGACTGAAACGCTGCCTGGCCAAGTTGAAAACGAAAATTTTGTCTTCGGAGGCGATTTGATGGAATTTTTTCCGAAGAAGCACGACAACCTAGAACGAGCAAGCCATGAGTAGTCACTCAGACAACATAGAAGAGCGATTGATCCCATATATCGAGGGCGTTCTCAACGAGCATGAGCAACAAGAGGTGGAAGCCGCCATCCAGGCCGATCCCGAACTGGCTCGAGAAGTTGAGGAGTTGAGAGAAGTCATCGATGGAGTGAGAAAGACTTTTGCCTCCGGTGTCGTTCCAGCCTCGCCGGAACTTTCGGTAGAAGAGGTCGTGGCCCTGGCCTTTCACGACGGAAAGCTGGAGACCATACCCGGCACAGCTGAGCAGAAGCGCAAGCTCTTTTGTCACGACCAGTCTCTAGATGAGTACAGGTTGCTCCGTAGCCTTTCCCAGGACATGCAACAGACCACGCTGCCCATCACCGAGATACCGCCCATGCCGCCCTCCATGTTGGCGGAG
>Ga0172382_10004880_pt1 | contig 20296 bp, 15 predicted proteins | sample Leawel138RmetaG_FD_122245 | JGI IMG/M metagenome (GOLD analysis project Ga0172382, IMG submission 122245) | Leachate microbial communities from a municipal landfill in Southern Ontario, Canada - Leachate well 138R metaG | ecosystem: Engineered > Solid waste > Landfill > Unclassified | place... | reverse complement strand
ACTCGTCCCACTGGTTAGCGCCGGAGCCGCGCAGCCGGCGCGCTGTGGCCTCGTCATGTATCTCGGTGTCGAACGGGCCGTGCCCGACACGGCTGGTGAACGCCTTCACCACGCCGTAGACGCCGGTGAGCGCCTTGTGGCTGACGCCCGCGCCCACCAGGATGCCGCCCACAGTCGGGTGGCTCGACGTCACGTAAGGGTAGGTGCCGTATGCCAGGTCGAGCATGGTGCCCTGCCCGCCTTCGAACAGCACGCGCTGGCCGGCCGCCAGAGCTTTACGCACCAGGTCGCCGGTGTCGGTCACCATGCCTGCCAGCCTGTGGCGCACGGGCTCCAGCTCACTCATGGCGGCGTCAACGCTCGTCCAGCCCACCCGCGCGGTGGAGTTCGGTTTGGCCTCAAGGAGGCGCTCGAGCCGCTGCCTGAGAACTTCTTCGTCCAGCAGGTCTCCCAGTCGTACGCCTATGCGGCGCGCCTTGTCGGAGTAAGCCGGCCCGATGCCGCGGCCCGTGGTGCCCACGAACCCGCCGCCCTCGTCGTTCTTACGGTGGTGCGGCAGCACCAGGTGCGCTTCGTGCGAGAGGTGCACGGCGCCCGGGTCGCGTCTGGCAGAGAGCGCGTCCAGTTCCTCGAGGAACGTCCACGGGTCTATCACCATGCCGCCGCCCAGCACGGAGGCGGGCCGGTCGTGCAGGGTGCCGCAGGTGAGGTGGTGCAGCTTGAACACCTCGTCACCCACCACCACGGTGTGACCGGCGTTGGCGCCGCCGGAGTAGCGCACCACCAGATCGGCCTCCGCCGCCAGCGCGTCGACGACCTTACCCTTGCCCTCGTCGCCCCACTGGGCGCCGATCATCGCTATACCCGGCATGCGTCCTCCACGGGCGCCGCGCACTCAACTAGCAGGTGCTCGCCCTCGGGAAGCGTACCAGGAGCGGCCGGGCGCCGCCCCGGGAGCCCCAATGGTGTACGGAGGAGGCGCGTCGCCGGTCGGTCGCCCAGGGCGTCACCGCACCGCCAACGCGTGCAACTGGCGCCGCCGGGCGGTACCCTGTACGGATGACCGCTACCTCCCGTCCCCGCGTGCTGCTAAGCACGGGCATAGAGAACCGCACCATAGGCCTGCTGCGCGAGGACGCGCTGACCGGGCGCAACTACTCGCAGGCCGTGGCAGCGGCCGGCGGCCTGCCCACCATGGTGGCCGTGCTGGACCCCGCACTGGCCGACGCCTACGTGCACGCGGCCGACGCGCTGGTCATAACTGGCGGCGTCGACGTGGACCCCGGCCGCTACGGCGCAGCGCCAGCGGCGCGCCTGGGGGCGGTCGACGAGCGGCGCGACGCGTTCGAACTGGCTCTGTACCGCGCCTTCCGCCGGGCCGGCAAACCCGTGCTGGGCGTCTGCCGCGGCCATCAGCTCATCAACGTAGCCGAAGGCGGCACGCTGCATCAGCACGTGCCCGCCCTGCAGGGCGCCTGGCAGCACGAACAGCAGGACAAGCGGGGCGCACCGCTCCACACCGTTAAGCTCACCGCCGGCAGCCGCCTGGCGGCGGCGTTCGGCGCCCAGGAGCTCAAGGTCAACAGCTACCACCACCAGGCCATAGACCGGCTGGGCGAGCAGCTCGTTGCGACCGCTCACACTGCCGACGGTATCGTGGAGGCCGTGGAGGAGCGCAGCGGAAGCTTCGTGCTGGGCGTGCAGTGGCACCCCGAGATGGCGTTCCAGCAGCACCCGGACCAGCGGGCGCCGTTCGACCTGCTGGTGCAGGCCGCCAGGCAACACGCCGAGGACGAACGTCTGATACACTCTCCCGCATGAAGCAACCGCGCCCCTCAGGCGAAACCACGGACAAGCGCGCCGGCTACGACGTGTACCGCGCCGTCCTGGTCCTCTCCCTGACGTATATACGGCCCGCGGTTGCTCGCCTGGCCTGAAGCCAGGTAAGACTCCTTTTTCGTTCCATTCCAGGGTCGGAGCAAGCTGCGGGAAGTACGTCCGGAGCGTGCATCCACCTCTCGCCTGCCAGCTCTTCTTGCCGGCAGGACACCCACCAACCAGGAGAACAACATGGTCATAGTCATGGCGAAGAACGCCCCGGCGGAAGCCGTGGAGCGTGTGATCAACGACATCAAGGCGCTCGGCTTCACACCGCACATAAGCGAAGGCGAGGAGCGCACGCTGATAGGCGCCATCGGCCCCGCCCCCACCGAAGAGCTGCGCGAGCAGCTAGCCGGTCTGGTGGCGGTAGACACCGTGGTGCGCATAACCAAGCCGTACAAGCTCGCCTCGCGCGAGTTCCGGCACGACGACTCGTTCGTGATCATCGGCGGCAGTGGCGGCGCGAACGCGGTCAAGACGGGTAATGGCCGCTTCGTGGTCGCCGCCGGGCCGTGCGGGGTCGAGAGCAGGGGGCAGCTGCTGGACGCGGCCGCCATCGTTCAGCGGCACGGCGCAGCCATCCTGCGCGGCGGTGCCTACAAGCCGCGCACCAGCCCGTACGCGTTCCAGGGCCTGCAGGAGCAGGGCCTCGCCATCCTCGAGGAGGCGCGCGCGAACACGGGCATGCCGGTGGTCACTGAGGTCACGGCCCCCGAGCTGGTGGAGAAGGTGGCGGCCAGCGCCGACATGCTGCAGATAGGCGCCCGCAACAGTCAGAACTTCGCGCTGCTGGCCGAGGTCGGCAAGACCGGCAAGCCGGTGCTGTTCAAGCGCGGCATGAGCACCTCCATCGCCGAGTTCCTCCAGGCCGCCGAGTACGTGCTAAGCCAGGGCAACCCCAACGTAATCCTGTGCGAGCGCGGCATCCGCACGTTCGAAACCTCCACGCGCTTCACGCTGGACGTTAGCGCGGTGCCGGTGCTGAAGGAGCTCACGCACCTGCCGGTGTGGGTGGACCCGAGCCACGCGGCGGGTCGCAGGCCGCTGGTGGCGTCGCTGGCGCTGGCCAGCGCGGCGGCGGGAGCCGACGGTCTGATCGTGGAGGTGCACCCCAGGCCCGAGGAGGCCAAGTCGGACGCGGCGCAGCAGCTCGACGACGCGGAGTTCGGCGCCCTCATGGACCGCCTGGGCAAGGTAGTTCAGGCGCTCGGGAAGAGCCTCTGAGGTAGCCGTGCGTCCGGCACCCCTGTTCGACACGGTCGTCATCGTGGGCGTGGGCCTCATCGGCGGCTCCATCGGCCTGGGCGCCCGGCAGCGCTTCCTGGCGCGGCGCGTGGTGGGTCTCGACCTCTCGCCGGCGACCCTCGAGGCGGCGCGCGGTCTGGGCGCCATCGACGAGGCGCAGCTGACGCCCGGGGCGTGGCTGGCTGAAGCCGACCTGGTGATCCTGGCTGCGCCGGCGCGGGCCCTGGTACCGGCGGGCCGGGCGCTTCTCCCCTACCTGCAGCCCGGCGCCATCGTCACGGACGTTGGTGGCGTGAAGGCGCCCGTGGTGGCGGGCCTGACGGGCGCCCGCTTCGTGGGCGGCCACCCCATGGCCGGCAGCGAGAAGGGCGGCGTGCTGAACGCCGACGCCGCGCTGCTCGAGAACGCCGTGTGGGCGTTGACGCCAGAACCCGGCGTCACGGACCCGCAGGACCTGGAGCGCGTGCGCGGCTTCGTGGAGGCCCTGGGCGCCAAGCCCATCGAGGTCACGCCCGCGCTGCACGACCAGCTGGTAGCCACAGTGAGCCACCTGCCCTACCTGGCCGCCATCGCGCTGACCGCGCTGGTGGCCGAGGGTGAGGAGAGCGGGCTCCTGATGCTGCTGGCGGCCGGCGGTTTCCGCGACCTGACGCGCGTGGCGAGCGGCGACCCGGTCATGAGCCGCGACATGGTGGCCGGCAACGCGGCCGCCGTCAAGCAGGCGCTGGGCGCGTACCGGCGCCAGTTAGAGCGGCTGGAGCAGCTGCTCGACCAGCCGGAGGAGCTGCTGGGAGCCGGCGAGCACGCGCGCCTCACGCGCGACTCGATACCGATCGTCAGGCGCAGCCTGCTGCCCGCACGTCACGAGGTGGTCATCGCCGTGCCCGACCGCCCGGGCGAACTGGCGCGCATCACCAGAGCCCTCGGCGAGGCCGACGTGAACGTCAAGGACATCGAGGTGCTGGGGGTGCGCGAGGCGGGCGGCGCGATCAGGCTGGCGTTCGAAAGCCTAGACGAGCAGGAGCGCGGCTCGGCCGCCTTGCAGGCGGCCGGCTACGAGGCGCGCAGCCGCAGCAACGGCCGCGGCTTATGACACCCGCCTGAACAGCGCCGCCATGCCCTGGCCGCCGCCGACGCACATGCTGATCACGCCGTGCTCGGCGCCGCGCGCGTGCATCTCGGCGAACAGGTCAGCGGCGATGCGGGCGCCGGTGGCGCCGAGCGGGTGACCGATGGCGATGGCGCCGCCGTTCACGTTCAGCTTCTCGTCCGGGATGCCCAGCTCGCGCTGGCTGTAGAACGCCTGGCTGGCGAACGCCTCGTTGATCTCGAACAGGTCTATGTCGGCCACGCTCATGCCGGTCTTGGCCAGCAACTTGCGGATGGCGGGCACGGGGCCCACACCCATGATCTCAGGGTCCACGCCTACCACCGCGGCCTGCACCAGGCGCGCCAGCGGCTTGAGCCCCAGGGCGGCGGCGCGGTCGGCCGTCATGATGACGCTCATGGCCGCACCGTCGTTCAGGGGGCTGGAGTTGCCAGCGGTCACGGTGGCCGCCTCGTCTTCAGCGAACACGGTGCGCAGCTGAGCCAGCTTCTCGAGGCTGGTGCCCGCCCGCGGGCCCTCGTCCTGCGCCAGCACCACGTCGTGCCAGGCGCCCTCCTCGTCCTGCACGCGGGTGGGGACCGGCACCACGTGACCGTTGAAGAAGCCGCGTTCGCGGGCCGCCAGCGCCTTCTCGTGGCTGTTAAGCGCGAAGGCGTCCTGCTCGGCGCGGCTGACGCCGAAGCGCCGCGCCACGGCCTCCGCCGTCTGCCCCATGGTGTGGTACGCGCCCGGCTTGCTCTTCAGCAGCGCCCGGTTAGGCGCCAGCTGGTGGCCGCCCATGGGCACGCGGCTGGTGTTGTCTGAGCCGCCCGCCAGTACGACGTCGCTCATGCCGTGCGCCACAGAGTGCACGCCCTGCACTATGGTCTGCAGCCCGGAGGCGCAGAACCGGTTGATGGTGGCCGCGGCCACGCTGTCGGGCAGCCCGGCTATCTGCACGGCTATGCGCGCCATGTTGTAGCCGGCCTCGCCCTCAGGATGGGCGTTGCCGAGCAACAGGTCGTCGATGTCAGCGGGTTGCAGACCCGGGGTGCGGGCCAGCGCCTCGCGCGCGATGAAGGCGGCCAGGTCGTCTGGCCTGGTGTCCTTGAGGAGGCCCTTGTGGGCGCGCCCCACGGGTGTGCGAACCGCGGTGGTAATAACGACGTCGTTCACGAAACGTAACCCTCCACTATGCTCTCGGCAGCGCTCGACGGCTCAGAGCGTGTTCCAGGGCCGGATGAGGATGGCGCCCTCCTTGAGGTGCGCCACTTCCGGGCCCTTCTGCTCGCTTTCATCGCCGCCGGACTGAGCCAGTGCGCCGCCGATACGGAGCTGGGGGCTCAGGATCCGCTCGGCCCAGATGACGGCCTTCTCGTTGCCGGAGGCGCCAGCGTGCGCCAGCCCCCGCAGCATGCCGACCACGATGATGTCGTCGTTGGCGAGGATCTCGGCGCCCGAGTTGACGTCGCCCAGAACCACCACCGAGCCGGTTGACTCGATCTTTCCGCCTGAGCGCACGGTGCGGGCAACGATGACGGTCTCGCCGCGCGCCTGCATGACCGCCGTCGGCGGTCTCACGTCGGTTAGTTCACCCCCGGCGGCGGCGACGTGGGCGGCCACCACCTGAACGATCTGGTACGGGGTGCGCTCGGCGAGCTCCAGGGCTACGCGCCCTGTCAGCAACTCGCTGTGCGCCTCGAGCACTTCGGCGACCTTCTCGGCGTCGTCGTCGAGCTCCAGCGACAACAGGATGCCACCACGGGTTCCTCTGGCCTTCATGGGTTGTTGGCTACCTCCACACCTTTCAGGCTCCAGTACCCGGCCATGAAATCCCGGGCGACCGGGATAGCCACGCGCGAACTGGAACCTCCGTACTCGATGAATACCACGAAGGCCACCTCAGGGTTCTCGTAAGGGCTGAAGCCCATGAACCACGAGTGCGTGTAATCGGCTCCGCGCGGCGTTTCGGCGGTGCCCGTCTTGCCCGCCACGCTGACCGGGAAGACGCCGGGCCCCAGGATGCTGCGCGACGGGTAGTCGGTGAGCATCATGCGCATGCCCTCCTTGAGCACGGACCAGTAGCGCCCCTCCAACTGCGTTACGGAAGGCACGTGCGCCTCGCCGCCCACCTGCTTCACGAGGTACGGCTCGACCATCAGGCCGTCGAGCGCGAGAGCGCTCACGAACTGCGCCACCTGCAGCGGCGTGGCCAGCACGTCGCCCTGGCCGATGACCGTGTTGAGGGTGAAGCCGGGCAGCCAGCCGTACTCGTACTGCGGCTGGGCGCGCACCCACTCCCTATCGGGCACGCGGCCGCTCTTCTCTTCTGGCAGGCCCACATCGACCCGCACGCCGAAGCCGAACTCGCGCGCGCGGTCCACCACGTCCTCGATGAACGGCGCCCAGCCCTGGCCGAAGCCGGGCGTGCCGGCAGCGGCGTAGTAGTAGTAGGTGTTGCAGCTGTCGGCCAGGGCGTGGCGCGCGTCGTAGTTGCCCTTATGGAAGTTGGCCCAGTTGGCCCACGTGCTGCCGGCGAACGTGAAGGTGGCCGAGCAGGGGTACAGCGTGTTCGGCCCGGCGTAACCGAACTCGAGCATGGCGGAGGTGGTGACGACCTTGAAGGTCGACGCCGGCGCGTACGCCTCGACCGCCCGGTTGGAGAGCGGCATGTTGCGGGAGTCCGTGAGGATGGCCGTTACCGCCTCAGGATCTGAGGGCCTGTGCGTGAACACGTTCTGGTCGAACGTCGGGTAACTAGCCATGGCCAGGATCTCGCCCGTGTGTGGGTCCAGCGCCACCAGCGAGCCGCGCGCCACCTCCTCCAGCGGCAGGCCCACGCGGGCGCGGTCCTCGTTCACGTACTTGACCGCGTTAGCCAGCACGTCCTCTGCCACGCGCTGGATGTTGGGATCGAGGGTCAGAACCACGTCGTCGCCCGGCAGGGCGTTGAGCACCACCTTGGAAGCCACCACCGTGCCGCGGTTGTCGACCTCCACCTCGCGGCTGCCGGCGGCGCCGAAGAGGAGCTCCTCCAGGCCCGCCTCCAGGCCCATGACGCCGACCAGGTCGTTGTTGGAGTAACCGGGGTTGCGCACCGGGTCGGCCTGCGCCGTGTAACCCACGGTCTGCGCCGCCAGGTTGGTGGGGTAGGTGCGCTCTATGCGCTCGCGCAGGTAGAGGTTGCTGCTCTGCGCCACGCGCTCCTCAACGGCGGGCACCAACTCGTCGGGGATGTTCCACGCCAGCACGGCGCCGTTGATGAGCTCCTCCGACTTGCTGATGTCCGGCTGCCGCGGCTCGCCCTGGATGCCCAGCAGGGCGGCCAGCGCGGTCCAGTCGGCGATGGCGCCGCCGCGGTACAGCAGGTCGTAGGCCACGCGGTCGTCGGCCAGCACCGTGCCGTCGCGCGCCAGGATGCGGCCCCGCAGCGGGATGATGCGCCGCTGCTGCAAGGCGTTCTGCTCGGACTTGGCCACGTACTCGTCGCCCAGCACCAGCTGCAGGTGCATGAGCCTGACCGTGAACAGCGCCAGCACGGTGAGGATGACCGCCAGCAGCACCTTCATGCGGCCGACCATCTAGAGCAGCTCCTTCTGCAGGATGCGGCTGCGCTGCAGCAGGGCAGCGCCCCAAGGCAGGACCAGCAGCCCGGCGGCTACGGTCAGAGCGGACTCCACCAGGGCCACCGCTCCAAGGCGGCCGAAGCCGAGGTCGCCACCGGCTAGCCACAGCAGCATGCCGGTCATGACGACCCACTTGCCCAGGCTGGCCACGAACACCACCAGCGCCCGCTCGAGCACACCGGTGTTAGAGAGCTGCGCACGCACGAGAGAAGCTACCAGGGCCGCCGCGGCCAGAGCGAAAGCGTGGCTACCAAGTACACCGTTGCCAACCAGGTCCTGAATCAGCCCGGCGCCGTAACCAAGCAGCACCAGCTGCCACGGCTTCACGCGCCACAGCAGGGTGAGCACCGCCAGGAGGAACAGGTCGGGTGCGGGAACGGGTGCCAACAGGGCGGAGATGAACCCTTGCGCCACCAGCAGTATCAGGTAGAAGAACACCAGGCGCATCGGCTCAAGTGTACCGAACGGAGCGGCGCCGCCGAGCGGTAAGCTCCCGTATGGCGATCCTAGTTATCCACGGCGGCGCGGGCACCATAGCCGAGCGCTATCAGGCGGCCTACGAGGCCGGTCTTCGTTCGGCGCTGGCGGCGGGTCACGCTGCGCTAAGAGGTCCGCAGCAGGCTCACGAGTCGCGGGCGCTGGCCGCGGTCCTGGCGGCGGTGACCAGCATGGAGTCCAACGCCGAGGCGTTCAACGCTGGGGTAGGCGGTGCGCTTACGCGCGACGCCGTGGTCGAGCTCGACGCGTGCGTGATGGTGTCCAGCGCGCGGCCGGGCACCAGGGCGGGCGCCGTGGCGGGCGTGACCAACACTCCCAACCCGATCCTGCTGGCCGACCGGGTGCGCCTTTCGACGCCGCACGTGCTGCTGATAGGCGCCGGCGCCGAGGCGCTGGTGGAGCAGCCCGTGAGCAACGAGCAGCTTAAGACCGCCAAGAGCCGCGCCTCGCTGGAGCGCTGGCTGGCTGGCAACGGTAACGAGCTGGAGCAGCCCAGCCAGCGCTACCCTGGCGGCTCGAACACGGTGGGCGCCGTGGCGCTGGACGACGAGGGCAACCTGGCTGCAGCGACCAGCACCGGCGGCCGCACCGGTCAGTGGAGCGGCCGCGTGGGCGACGCGCCCATCCCGGGCCTGGGCACCTACGCCGATGAGGGCGTCGCTATCTCATGCACGGGTAAGGGCGAGGCGTTCATGGAGGCGGTCAGCGCCGCCCGGCTGGCGGCGGCGCTTGAGGCGGGCGTGCCGCTGCCGGAGGCAACGCGGCGGGCGCTGGACGACGTGGCGCGCATGGACGGCGACGGGGGCTTCATCGTTGTCACCGCCGACGGGCGCCTGGCGGTGGCGTACAACAGCCCGGCTATGGCTTACGGGGTGGCTACTGACTCCACTAGCCGCTCGGAGGTGGGCCGCCAGCCAGCGGTCATGCTCGAGTAGGGCTTCACTTGCCGAAGATGTTCGGTAGCTCCTCGAACGGCACCAGCACCTCGCGCGGCTTGCTGCCCTGGTGCGGCCCGACCACGCCGAGGCCTTCGAGTGAGTCCATGAGCTTGCCGGCGCGGGCGTGCCCCACCGACAGGCGCCTCTGCAGCCGCGAGACGCTGGCCTGACCCTCGTTAATGACGAGCTCGGCGGCTATGCGCAGCTTGTCGTCGTTCCAGTCGACCAGACCGGAGGCCTCGGACTCGTCCGGCGAGGGCGGGTCGAAGTCGGCGCCGTAAGCCTCCACGAAGTCGTCATCGAAGAACTGCCTGCGCAGGAAGTCCGCCAGGCGCGTGGTCTCGCGCTCGCTCACGAACGGACCCTGCAAGCGCACGGCCTTGGGCAGGCCCGGCTGGTAGAAGAGCATGTCGCCGCGCCCCGTGAGGCGCTCGGCGCCCATGGAGTCGAGGATGGTGCGCGAGTCGTGGCTGCTGGACACCGCGAACGCCATGCGCGCCGGCACGTTCACCTTGATCAGGCTGGTGAGGATATCGACCGACGGGCGCTGCGTGGCGAGTATGAGGTGCATGCCGGTGGCGCGGGCCATCTGCGCCAGGCGCATGATGGCCGACTCCACCTCCTTGGGCGAGGTGATCATGAGGTCGGCCAGCTCGTCGATGATGATGGTGATGAACGGCAGCGGCGGCAGGTCCAGCTCGGCGGCCTTCTCGTTGTACTGATCGAGGTTCTTGGCGCCGATCTTAGACATCATCTTGTAGCGCCGCTCCATGTGCGACACGGCGCCTAGCAGCACGCCCGCCGCGTCGGCCGGGTTGGTGACCACTGGCCGCAGCAGGTGCTGGATACCGTCGTAGGGCGTCAGCTCGACCATCTTGGGATCGATCATCAGGAACCTGAGCTGGGTGGGTAGGAAGTGGTACAGCAGCGAGCTGATGAGCGTGTTCACGGCCACCGACTTGCCGGAGCCGGTGGACCCGGCGATCAGCAGGTGCGGCATGCGGGTCAGGTCGCCTATCCACATCTCGCCTTCGATGGAGCGCCCCAGCACCACCGGCATGCGCGCCTGTGAGCGGCGGAACTCGCTGGACTCGATGGCTTCGCGGAAGCGCACCACCTCGGGGTAGGCGTTGGGCACCTCGAGGCCGATAACGCTCTTGCCCGGTATGGGCGCCTCGATGCGCACCGACCCAACGGCCATGGCCAGCGCCAGGTCGTCGGCCAGGTTCGCGAAGCGGCTGATCTTCTCGCCTGGCGCCGGCTCCACCTCGAAGCGCGTGACCGTGGGGCCGCGAACGGCGGCCACCACGCGGCCGTTGAGCCTGAAATTGGAGAGGGTCTCGTCTATCTGCCGGATGCGGTTCTGGCGTTCCGCCTCGGCCTCGCGCCGGTCGTACGCCTGCTGCTTGGGGGCGTCGAGTATGTCGAGCGGCGGCAACTGGATCTCTAGACCGCCTACGGCCGGGATGTCGGGCCGCACGCCGGGCGTTACACCCTGGTCGCGCGCGCCCGCTCCGGCGGGGGCCGCCGCGCCGCCACCCGCACCTGCGCGGCCGCTCTGGTCAGCTTGCTGGTCGTCCAGCAGCGCGCGCTCGACGCGCTCGCTGTGCCCGTCGCCGGCGCCGCCATGGCCGTGCGGGCGGGCGGGCGGCTCAACGCGCTGCTCCTTGCCTACCAGCCCGGCCCGGTCCAGCTCGGTCTCTACCGCGCCGAACTCGGCGCCGTAATCGCGCTCGCCGCCCGTGAAGCCGTCTACCCAGTCAGGTCTTGCGGGCGCGGTCTCAGCGCCGTGCTCCTCGGTCAACTCAGCTTCCGCGGCGGCCTGCGCCGCTGCCGCAGCCTCGGCGGCAGCCTGGCGCTCCAGCCGCTCCTGCTCCGCCGCGGCGCGCTCCAGCTCCTGCCGGTGCACCTCCGCGCGCTGCAGCACGGCGGTCAGCGCCTCATCCCAGCCCTGGTCCTGCAGCAGCATGTCGCGTCCTTTGCTACCGAGCTCAGCGGCCAGCGTTTGGTGGTAATCGGCCAGCTCCTCGTACTGCGGGTAGGCGGCCACGCCAGCCGTAAGGCGGCTCAACAGTGGCCGCCACCGCTCGAACTCCAGGGCGTGGCCAGCCAGCGCGTCGGCGTCGCCTTCCATCTCATGCAGCTCCGTGACGCGGTTCTGATGCGCCTGGTACGCCCCCGCCAGCTGCCGCGGGGTCATGCGCTTGAGCTCACGCTGGTCCTGATCGCGTTCGCGCGCCAGTCGCCGCTGCCGCTCGATGAGCGCCACCAGGTCGAGCGCCAGCGCCTTGCGCACCCTCTCCAGCGCGTCCGCCGCCTGCCCCTTCTCGGTTAGCGGGTCGTCGAGCCCGCGCTTGAGGCCCGTGGCCCACACCTCGAAGGTGGAGGCCTCCGGGTCGGGGGGGCTGACTCCCTCCGCTCCCAGCTGGTAACCCAGCTCGACCGCGCGGTCCTTGGTGAAGCCAGCCACCGCGCTCTGCCAGGCGCGCACGTCGGCGCGCGCGTCCTTGAGGCTCACGTCGGTGGGGTCGGCCAGCAGGCGCTTACTCTGCTGCACGTCGCCGCGCCACCTCTCCAGCTCTGCGCTGCCCGGGTAGAGGCTGCTTAGCGCCTGCAGGTCGCGGTCTACGTCTGTGAGGCCCTTGCGCGCCTGCGCCACGTCGGCCTGGAAGGCCGCCCGCTTGCGCACCTTGCGGCGCGTTTCAGAGAGCCACTTCCAGGTGCGGCGCACGGCTCCGAAGACGCTGCGCAGCACGCCGCGCAGCAGCCGCGTGGGCGCCCAGCCGAGCAGCAGGTCGACCCCCACCGTGGCGAGCACCACGGCAGGAACGGCTGCCAGCGTGCCCCACGTGGCCCCGAGTGATTGGCGGACGCTCTGCCCCCAGGCTCCGGTCGCAGCCGGAGCCAGCGCCACGGTGAGGCCCCACAGGCCCGCGACCAGCAGCAGGTAGCCCAGCAGGGCGCGCGGCCACCAGCGCGGGTTGCGGCGCATGAGGAAGAGGGCGCCGAGAACCAGCAGCGGCAGCGGCAGCGCGTAAGCCGCCCAGCCGAAGCGGTCCAGTTGCGCGTTCCTCACGGTGGCGCCCAGGTCACCGGTGGGCAGGGCGGGTAGCAGGATGCCGGAGGCGAAGATGCCCAGCGCTAACAGCACCAGCCCCACGGCCTCGAGGTCGAGGCGCGAGGCGCTGCCGGACGTTCGCGGCTTGCGGCTCTTCTTCACGGGCAACAGTCTATCGCGCCGCTGGCGGGGCCCCAACATCCATAGCGACCGGCCCCACCGTCGCGTGACAGGCGTGACAAACTCGTAAGAACCCCTTAAGGACCCCGTCAGACACCATCTGAGACAATCCGAGCGTGGCAAGAGAGGTTCCCAAGGTCCGTCTACCCAAGCGGTTGAGCCGCATGCGGCTCCGCTCCGCGCCGGTACTGCTGGCGCTACTGGCGGCGTTCCTCTTCCTCACGAGCTTCACGTTCGGCGACATTGCCTTCTGGCAGGGTTTCCTGCTGGCGATTCCGTTCATGGTGGCCACCACCGGTCTGGGCTGGCAGGCTGGCCTGCTGCTGGCGCCGTTCGCGCTGGTACTGGTGTACGTGCGCTCCAGCATCTCGCCCGTGCCGGCCGCGCCGTTCGATTACGTGGGCATGCTGCTGGCCATGCTCCTCGGCGCGCTCGCTGGCCACCAGATCTTCGCGCTGTGGCGGCTGGCGGAGCGCAGGGCCAGACACTCGGAGCGGCGCGCGCAACTGCTGCAGGAAGCCGCCATCGAACTCAACCAGAGCACCTCGGTCGATTCCCTCTACCGCAGCGCCCCGCGCCTGCTGTCGGACCTGCTGCCCTTCACTCACGCCGAGATCTTCGTGCCCACCGGCGACGAGCTCCGCGTTCACACGAGCTACCGCTGGCGCATCGATCCCGACTTCACCATCCCTCTCAGGACCGTGATCGGGCGGGCGTTCACCACCGGCGAGCGGCAGTACGCGCCGGACACCCGCCACGACCCTGATTACATGGTGGCGCCCGGCGCCAAGCCCACCCTTAGCGAGCTGGCGCTGCCCATCAGCAGTCGCGGCAGCGTGCGGGCGGTCCTCAACCTCGAGCACGACCAGCAGAACGCCTTCGGCGCCGACGTGCAGGAGTCGCTCGGGGCGTTCGTGCGCATGGTCGAGGAGGTCCTGCACCGCCTCGAGACGGCTGAGGAGCTGGCGTCCAACAAGGCCGAGCAGAAGGTCCTGGCCGACCTGAGCCAGCGCATGCTTGTGGCCGACAGTGTGGCGGACGCGGCGGGAGCCGCGCTCGAGATCCTGCTGCCGGCGCTAGACGTGGACTGCGGAGCCTTCCTGACCCTCAACTACGACCAGTTCCGCTCCCTGGGCGTGCGCGGCGTGCTCACAGAGGCGCGCGAACGGCAGCTGGAGCAAGGGCTCCCGAACGAGGGCGAGCTAGCCAAGGCGTGGCAAACGCGCGAGCCACTGTTCCTGGACGAGGTCACGCAGCCAGTGTGGAGCGGCGCCATCGACGCCCGCTCGGTGGCCGTGGTGCCTATCGCCGACGCCAGCAAGCAGGTGCAGGCGCTGGTGGCGCTGACCCGCGTTGGTGAGGCGCGCCCCTGGACCGAGGCGCAGCGCCACACGCTGCAGGCGGTGACCAACTCGCTCTCGGCCGCCCTGGACCGCGCGACTCTCAACCGGCAGCTGATAGCCATGCTGGCGGTCGTCAAGCAGCTCAGCAGCTCGGACGCGCCCAACGTGCTTTACCGCCGCGCGGCGGAGGCCACCGTGGACCTGGTGCCGGGCGCAGAGGCAGCCTCCATCCTGGTGCGCCAGGGCGACCTCTACTACTACGAGGCGGCCGTGGGCTGGGACCTGGAGGAGCTCCAGACCCACGCCGGGCCGTTCACGTACGCGGAGCAGCTCGAGTGGTACGCGGCCAACCCCGCCGCGTTCGAGGCGGGCACGCCGCGCGTGCTGAAGGGCTCCGCCATCGCGTTACACAGCGGCGCCGCCGAGCGCTCGCCGGAGCACCTGGCGGACGGCCGCCTGGCCCGCATGAAGAGCCAGGCCATGGTGCCTATCGCCGATGCCGATGGTCAGATAGTGGCCATCCTCAACATCGACAACTTCTCCACCGAGGACGCCTTCACCCAGAGCAGCTTGCGGCTGGCCGAGTCGTTCGCTCAGCACATCGCTGTGCTGGTTCGCAAGGCCGAGCACGTGATGGAGCTGGAGCGCTCCGCCGTCACCGATCAGCTCACGGGCCTCGGGAACCGCGAGGGTTTCGAACGCGTGGTGCGTCAGGAGCTGGCCCGCGCCCGCCGCTACGAGCACCATCTGAACCTGGTGATGCTGGACCTCAACAACTTCAAGCAGGTCAACGACCGCTTCGGCCACGCCGCTGGCGACGCTGCTTTGCGCAACGTTGCCGACGCGCTGAAGGCGTCGAAGCGCGACACCGACTCTGTGTTCCGCTGGGGCGGCGACGAGTTCGTGGTGCTGCTACCCGAGGTGCGGCCGGAAGCGGCGCGGCTAGCCATGCAGCGCCTGCTGGAGACGGTGTCGGAGATAGACGTTCAGGGGCTCAAGCTGGGCGCCAGCGTGGGCATGGCCAGCTACCCCACGGACGGACTCGACGCTGAGAGCCTGCTGCATAGGGCCGACGGCCGCATGTACGAACGCAAGGCCGCTGCTGGCAGCGACTCTGGCCGCAGCGAAGTGCGCCGCCACCCTCGGCTCCTCAAGAACCCGCGTAACTAGAACGCACAGGGCAAGCGCGGCTAGGCGCTATCTGACCCAGGTTCGACGGGCTCCGGCTCCTCGGGCCCCGCGACGTCTTCTGCCTGCGCCGTTATGGCGTCGAGCGCCGTATCCGATGCTGCGCCCCCGGCCATGACCGGTGCGCGCGTACGCGCCACGCCCGTGAACGCCGGCCTGGTCAGCACGTAGTCCTCCATGATGACTTTGGCCAGGGCCACCAGCGGCACGGCTATCAGCGCGCCGAGGAGCCCCATGAGCCCGACACCGGCCATGATGGCGAGCATGACGGTGATGGGGTGCAGGTTGGTGTTGCGCGAGAGGATGAGGGGCGAGAGCAGGTGCGCCTCGATCTGGTTGGCGGCAGTGAACACCACCACCGCCAGCACCGCTGCCAGTGGGCTCACGGTGAAGCCGAGCAGCATGGCGGGCAGCACGCCCAGGATGGGGCCCAGGTACGGCACCAGGTTGAACACCGCCGCCAGGAAGCTGATGGCCGTGGCGAGCGGGATGCCTATAAGTGTGAGCCCGATCCAGATCATGATCCCGAGCAGCACGGTTATCAGCACCTGCCCGCGCAGGTAGCCGCCCACGGCCAGGTCGGCCTTGGTCATGAGGTCGTCGGACAGCTTGCGGTGCCGCACGGGCACCAGCCGCTTGAACGACTGAACGAAGCGGGGGAAGTCGTACAGGAAGTACGCGCCGGCCAGGAAGATGAGGAAGATCTGGAAGGTGGTGGAGATGACCGCGGTGGCGCCCGACACGAGCAGGCCCGGTCCGCCAGCCACGAGGCGCTGCAGGAGCGTCTGCACGCTCTGCACTAGCTGTTGCAGGAAGCTCTGGAACTGCTCCCGGACCTGAGTGGCGATCTCGCCGCTCTCCTCAGCCACGCCGAGCCGGTTGGAGAGGAAGTCGGGTAGCCCTTCGCCGACCCTGACGAGCCAGTTCTGGAGGGTAGTGAACCAGGCGCCCACGCTGTCGAGCGCGCTCGGTATCAGCTGCACGAAGCGGCCGGTTTCGACCACCACCTGGCTCACCACCAGTGAGCCGAGCGCCAGGAGCAGCATGAGCAGCCCGTAGGTGATGCCGACCGCGAGCCCGCGGCCCACGCGCAGTCGCCCAAGCCACGCCACCACCGGGTGGAGGATGTAGGCGATCAGGAAGCCGATGATGCCCACCTGCAGCGCGAAGGCGTAGCCGTTCTTGAAGCGCCAGAGCAGCGCGAGGAGCAGCAGTGTGAGCAGGAGGTAGGTGACCGCCCTGACCCAGACGTTCTGCCACACGATCTGCACGGCGGTCGGTTCTGAACCGTCTACCACCGTGGGTAACCGCGTGCCCTTGTTAGTGTTGCGCTGTTCTTCGCTCATGGCCCTACGAACAGCGTAGCCGCCGCGAGCCGGACTTCGGTAGCGGAAAGGCCCGCTCCGAAGAACTCTTCCTCACCAGTCCAGATCTCGAAACGCAGCCGGGCGCCGTCCTGCCCGCCCGCCACGGCCCTGTCTGTGCCGGAGTTGCCGACGAAACCGATGACCTGACCCTGGTAAACGTTGCTGCCTACGCGCAGGCCCGTGCGCGTGCCCGACAGGTGGCCGTAGCGCAGCACGCTACCGTCCGGCGTGCGGATCCACACCTGGCGGCCGCGCAGGCGGTCGAGTTGCGCCTCGTCGGCGCCCGCCTCGGCCACGTCGGCCATGAGGACCTCCCAGGCCCTGGGGTCTATCTCCGTGTAAGCCACGTCGGCCCGCACCACCTGGCCCGCAGCGGCGGCCACGACGGGCGTGCCGTAGCTGAGCGGCACCCCCGCGTCGCCTTCGTAGAAGTCGAAACCCTGGCTCACGCCGTGACGGTAATGGCGCGGTGCGCCGGGCAGGTTGTCGTCTGAGGCGGGCAGTCGCGCTCCCGGAACGGGGAACCACAGGCCGGCGGGCGACTCTGCTACCGCGGCCGGGCTGGCGGTTGGTTCGGTGGGCGTGACGACCTCCGCGGGCGCTGGCTCCGCCTGCCCGTACGCGCGCACAAGCAGCGTGGTGACCACGGCGGCGTAGAGCACCAGCGCCAGCAGCACGTACCAGCCGGGCTTGAGTCTAGTGAGACCAGGCGGAATCACGCGGCGAAGTCTAGCACAGGGCTAGCGGCGGGCAGACCGCGCTTGAAAGCCCACACGCCCCGCGTTTCAGCGCCGCTGGAAGAGGAGCAGCAGGGGGTGGTGGCCGCCGTGCGCCACCTGCAGCTCCTGGCGCAGCTCCCACGCCACCAGCTCGGGCGCCAGCGCGCGCATGAGCCTGACCTCGTGCGTCAGCAGCACCAGCCGCGCGTGCGGCGCGGCGAGCTCCGCCGCCTTGTCGAACAGCACCTGGTGCAGGCGCCTGTTGCCGGCGTGATGTCCCACGGCGTCGCCCCACGGCGCGTCGGCGGTAATGACGTCGAACGGCCCAGCGCCAGCGAGCAGCTCGGAGCCCAGGTCGGCCACGTCGGCTGTGATCAGCTCTACTGCGCTGGCCACCCCGGCGGCGTGCGCGTTGCGCTCGGCGCAGATGATAGCGGCGGCGTCCACATCGACTCCCACCAGGCGGGCCGCGGGTCCGGCCAGGGCACGTTCGATCAGCAGGGTGCCCGAGCCACACATGAGGTTCAGGTAGCGATCGAAGCGCCGCATGCCTGTCAGGTCGTTCATGGCGGCGGCGACGGCGGCGTTGACCCCGCCTGCGCGGTTGCACACGCGCCACGCGCGCGTGCTGGCCGGCCTGGGCGTTAAGCGCACCAGCGCCCACCAGCCCGAGCCGTTCGGCGCTGGCAGCAGGCGCACCAGTAACTCGCCCGCCTCCTGGTCGAAACCGAGGTCGGCGGCGGCAGCAAGCTCGCGGCCCAGCCGCTGCATCACGGGGCTGTCAGCACCGGCAGCCGCTAAGCGCAGGCCCCCGAAGGTGCCGCCGGAGAGCTCGGTGCCGCCGCCGTGCGCGCCGGCCACGCGCAGCACGGCCGCCACCAGGCGGCGCTTGGCGGCGTCGCCGAGCAGCGCCTTGGGTCGCGGAACGTTGAAGTCGACCAGGAGGAAGAAGGCGGCCACCGTGCGCGCCCGGAAGAACAGCTTCAGGTCCGGGGCGGTGAAGCGCGCCCCGCCCGCGGTGAGCGTCACGCCGCGTGCCCCCAGGCGCCGCAGTTCTGCCACGCCCACAGCCTCGAGCCCCTTTATCAGTTCCGCGAAGAAGACGCCCTCGACCCCGGAGGCGGCCGGCGCCGCAGGTCCGCGCGGCCGTGGGTCAGCTTTGCGGTCACGGGCTCGCGCACTGGGGGCGCCCGGCCGTGTACCCGTTGCGGCCCTGGCTCCCTTGCGCGTTTTCGGCTTCCTGCTGCGGTTGGACACGCACACATGCTACCCAGGCAGACGTTAATGAACGATTACCGATTGGCCTCCCGAGCCTGGACCCCCGCGGTGCCGCGTTAGCTATAGTTGGGGAGTGTTTCCGAGCGGACGGGCCCAGTGAGGTTGGCTGACGAAACCCTGACCGCCTGTCGTTACGTTGCTGGGGCCGGCCCCGTGGCCTTGCGCCCCGATTCCGTTTGAGGGGAGCCGGCAAGCCACCATGGCCATAGCCTCGCCTTCCAACCCCCCGCGTAGAGTTCGTGTCAGCGGACGCGAGCGGCGCGAGTGGATAACCGGCTACCTGTTCATCCTGCCGGCCACGCTTCTCATAGCCATCTTCGGCCTCTTCCCGATCATCTACGCCGTGTACATGAGCGTGCACAACTGGCGTATCCGCAAGGGCGCCTTCATCGGGCTGACCAACTACCTCAACACCCTCGGCGACTGGTGGGGCGCGCTGGCGTTCTTCGGCGGCCTCATGCTCATAATCGCCGCGCACTGGTTATGGACCGACGCCTTCAAGGGCGACCGCCAGGGGGCGCCAGCGCTGGCCAAGGCTGCTGGCGCGATGGTGCTAATAGGCGCTGGCGTGGCCATCTCGCTGGGCTGGGGCCTGATGATGGACGCCGGTAACCGCGTGTTCCTCAACGGCCTGGTGCGCACCGTGTACTACGGCTTCGGTTCCGTACCCATCCAGATCGCGCTGGCGCTGGTAATCGCCAGCCTGCTGTTCCAGAAGATCCGCGGGCAGGAGCTGTTCCGCATGCTGTACTTCCTGCCGTACGTAACGCCCGCCGTGGCGGGCGCCGCCATCTTCCGCAGCATCTTCAACGCCCGCGAGGAGCGCCTGGCCAACCAGGTGCTCATGTTCTTCGGCCTCGAGCCGCAGCGCTGGATAACCGAGACCAGGCCCGTGTCGCAGCTGATCTTCGGCGGCGTGTTCCCGAACGCCGACTTCAGCAGCTTCTGGGCGGGCCCGTCGCTGGCGCTGGTGACCATCATCATCTACGGCATATGGACCTACACGGGCTACAACGCCGTCATCTTCCTGGCGGGGCTTGGGGGCATCTCACCCGAGCTGTACGAGGCCGCGTCCATCGACGGCGCCAACAAGCGTCAGCAGTTCCGCTTCATAACCGTGCCGCTGCTCTCGCCCGTCACGTTTTACCTCACGGTGCTCGGCTTCATCGGCACGTTCCAGGCGTTCACGCACATATTCGTCATGCGAGACCCGCAGACGAGAGACGCGGTAGACACGGCCAGTATCGTGATCTTCGACACTTTCTACAGGCGCAACGACTTCAGCACCGCGGCCGCGCAGTCCGTGATCCTGTTCGTCATCATCCTCATCCTCACGCTGGCTCAGAACCGCTTCTTCGGAAAGAGGGCGCTCGGTGGCTGACGCTGCTGCCAACACCAGAGCCGCTGCACCCGCTGCACCCAAGGTGACCAGCGGCCGTGCCTCGCGCGCTCCCAGCGAGTTCAAGCTCTCGCACCTGCCCGTGTACTTCGTGCTGATCGTGGGCGCCCTGATAAGCCTCACGCCGTTCCTGTACATGATCTCGACCTCGTTCATGACCCTGGGCGAGACCATCAACCGGGCGCTGCTGCCCGCCACGCCGCAGTGGGGCAACTACGCTGAGGCGTGGAACGAAGCGCGCTTCGTGCTGTACTTCCGCAACTCCGTCATCATCACCGCCGTGGTCATCCTCGGCATGCTGGTCACCTGCACGCTGGCGGCCTACGCCTTCGCGCGCATCAGGTTCCCCGGGCGCAGCGCCATCTTCATGGTGCTGCTGGCCACCCTCATGATCCCCGGCACCGTGACCTTCATCCCCAACCTGCTGCTCATCCGCGGCCAGATAATCCCGTGGGGCTCGTGGATGAACAGCCTGCCGGCGCTCACCGT
>Ga0172382_10004878_pt1 | contig 20299 bp, 13 predicted proteins | sample Leawel138RmetaG_FD_122245 | JGI IMG/M metagenome (GOLD analysis project Ga0172382, IMG submission 122245) | Leachate microbial communities from a municipal landfill in Southern Ontario, Canada - Leachate well 138R metaG | ecosystem: Engineered > Solid waste > Landfill > Unclassified | place... | reverse complement strand
CGACTGCATCGGACGCATGTTCGATGGTGTATCCATAAAACGGTATATGGAACTGGCAGTCACCGAGAACGTGGACGCTGTGGCGCAACAACTGGATGGCCGCCTTACCAAGGAACAGATTACCGCATTGGCCAAACGAGAGCAGTCTCTCTATGGAAATGGTGGCGACGTAGCGAAAGCCCTCCCGCGTCTCCGTGAAAACATGGAAAACGAGGTCTATTTTCGGCTGCTGCCAGGCTACCTCCGTCAGTACATACAGCAGGTCGCTCCACTTCTGGATATCGAAATTGAAGGCGACATGGATGGTGTTTTCTCCCTACGGCCACTTCGCTTTGGGGCAATGGACCCGCTACTTTCCGTTTTGGAACTCTACCCCGAAAATAGCAGGGACAATTTTTCGGTAGCGCGCCCGTCGAACAGCAAAGATACAATATGGCTCCACCCTGGTGAACCGGTGTTCGAGCGGTTCCGCGCTATGGCAACGGAAAAACTGGCTGATATCGGTACACGGGGTGCCGTATTCGTCGATCCGTCCGCAGCTAAACCTTACCTGTTTCACATGGCCCTTCTCTCCGTAATCCGTCGTGCCGACCCGGAGCTTCACGATTTGGCACAGGAAGAGGTGATTGACTGTCGTCTGGTGGGTATCCGGCAGGAGGAGAGTGCAGATATCTCCGTTTGTCCTGTCGAGCATCTTCTTCTGCTGAAGGGCGGCTGTGGGCTTCCCGGTTCGACCCAGCGACTCGCGGTAGCAGCCACTGACCGGAAGGAGCTTGCCCGCGCCTATCTGGCTGAACGTATCGCGCGCGAGATAGCGCTCAATCACAAGAAGGCTCTTACCGATAGCATTCCGGAGCGCGAAAGATTCATCCGCCGGGGCTTCGATTACCAGGAAACTGAACTCGCGGCTGCCCGCGCCACATATTCTGAAAAAGCACGTAAAGGCAACCGCAAGGCAATAGACGCGTTGGAGGATGTGAAACGCCAGCAACGCGAACTTTCCGCCCGTCGCCAAAACACCCTGGCCATCCTTCATCGGGAGCCTGATCTGATTATGCCCGGTGAAATTACGTTCGTCGCTCACGCGCTCGTCGTTCCTTCCTCTGATCCCCTGGACAAAGAACAGCACGACAGCAACGTCGAAATGGTCGCCATGCAACTCGCACAGGCGTTCGAGGAAGCGGCCGCGGCCAAAGTGCTGGATGTCCATACGCCCGAACTCGCCCGTAACGCGGGACTTCCAGAGAACCCCGGATTTGACCTGTTGTCGATTCGCCCCGGCAACGAAAGACGTTGTATCGAAGTGAAGGGCCGCGCCGCCACTGGTGATATCGAAATTACAGCCAACGAGTGGGCCAAGGCCTGCAACATGCGTCAGGATTACTGGCTCTATGCCGTCTATAATTGTGCCACCTCCAACCCACGGCTTGTTCGTGTTCAGGACCCGTTTGGGAACCTGCTGGCCAAAGCCAAGGGCAGCGTGCTGGTGAGCCATGCGCAGGTTACGGAAGCGGAGGAGGTGAAGGCATGAACACCTCCTCCAGAGCCTCACGGCATGCCGTGAGGCTGCGTATGCAAGGCTGGGATTTCACCAGCCCTGGCTGGTACTTCCTGACCATCTCCACCAAGAATATGCGCACGGAGTTCGGCACCGTGGTCAATGGCCACATGGTGCTTAACCAGGCCGGGCGTATTGCCGATGAGTGTTGGCAGGCCATCCCGCAGCATTTTCCCCGTGCCGTAATAGATGAGCATGTGGTCATGCCCAACCATGTGCATGGGCTGCTGCAACTCACTGCCGATGACTGGCACTTCGAGGGCCACACGGCGCGCCTCGAAGCCTTTGGCAAGCCGGTTGCCGGCTCCGTGCCCACTATTATCCGCTCTTACAAGGCGGCGGTCTCCAAGGCGCTGGGACGCTCCGTCTGGCAAAGTCGTTTTTACGAAGTGCGGGCGCGTGACGATGCCGCCCGCGCGAACATACGCCACTATATCCGCCAAAATCCGGCAAACTTTATGGCCGTCATGCAGGGAGACGAGCCGGAGTACCTGGGAAACAAAGGACTGCTCAGCCTGCCCAAATGTGGTTTCCTGGCCTCACGTGGTGAGGCCACCCCACACGGTAAGCTACCAGTGAAGCCCGGAGAGGCCATTATCTCCGGTTTCCTCTCCCCCATGGAACGCGCCGTGTTCCAGGCGGGACTCAAACATAAACGGCCCCTAATCCACATAGCCACGGCATGCCGTGACGCCATCCATGACAGCACGGCATGCCGTGATGCTATTGAGGCAGGGCGGTTGCTGGTGGTGGCACCCTTCACCGGCTACGACGCCCCCAATGCCCGGCGCGCCGCCTGGTGCAACCAATACGTGCTCGCCCACTGCGACCGCGCCGTCATCGGCCATCTCAACCCTGATGGTATGCTCGTCTGCATCCTCTCCGAAGCCGATCCCGAAAAGGAGATTATCCACCTATGAACACACCACGGCATACCGTGCCGCCATTGAAGGCATCCTCCAAATCTTCCTCCATACTCCCATCCATATCCATACTCCCACGACATGTCGTGGGATCCGTAGAAAACACCCCCCGCCACACTTTCACGGCACAGCCCACCCACACTGCCACGGCATGCCGTGGCGGGGGCAGCATGCTGCCTCACCAAAGACAAGCCATGGCCTGCAACATGCGCCAGGACTACTGGCTCTATGCAGTATATAATTGCGCCACCTCCAACCCCCGCCTCGCCCGCGTCCAAGACCCCTTTGGCAACCTGCTTGCCAAGGCCAAGGGCAGCGTGCTGGTGAGCCATGCGCAGATCACGGAAGCGGATATTGCTGGCGGACAGAAAGGATGATGCTAATGGCTATCTCAGAAACGCAACTTGATACATGGTCACATCAAGGATCGGTGACGCAGTCCAGCGACACCTACCAGACTATTCGGAAGGCGCTTCTCGCTTCCAATACGAGTTATGTCGACAAGTCCTACGAGGTTTTCCTTCAGGGCTCGTATGGCAACGACACAAACATCTATGCTGAGTCGGACGTGGATGTGGTGATCCGGCTGGACTCAATCTTCCGAAGTAACATCGATGACCTTTCGCCCGCAGAGCAGCAAGCCTACCACTCGATCTTTCCGAAGGCGACCTATTCGTTTGCCACTTTCAAGGCAGGAGTTCTAGCCGCTCTTGTGAATCGCTTCGGCAGCGATGCGGTCAGCCCGGGCAACAAGGCTATCAAGATCAAGGGAGAAGGAGGGCGTAGAAACGCCGATGTTGTGGTCTGCTACCAGTACCGATACTACAAGACATTTGACCCCAGCCGCCTAGACGACTATGTCCCAGGCATTATTTTCCAGAGCAACCAAGGGGACATCATCAACTATCCTCGTCAGCACTCGAAAAACCTTACAGCACAACACCAAGCAACGAGCGGAATGCTCAAGCCTATGGTGCGTATCCTGAAGAACATGCGTTCTTGGATGGTGGAGAACGGGACGCTGAAGGATGGTATTGCACCATCCTACTATGTGGAGGGACTCTTTTACAATGTGCCGAGCGAACAATACGTTTCATCATCATTCGGAGACACGTTCTGCAATGGGATCAACTGGGTGTTGAAAGCAGACAGGTCAAAGCTCGTGTGTGCCAATAAGCGTTACGACCTCCTGGGACAGTCTAACGTCCAATGGACGTCTGCCAATTGCGATGCATTTCTAGCGGGTGTCTGCAAACTTTGGAAGGACTGGTGACGCATGCACTCATACGCCAGTGATAGCATTGATCGCCGAGCCGCCCCGTGGGTGATCGCTGTATGCGCAATCGGCATAGCCTTTCTCTATGGAGTGTTCACGCGTATTTTCCATATGTCGTTGCCATGGTGGAGCGAAACGCCCACGATCATGTTCGTATATGGCATCATACATTGGCTATACAGCACATGGCTCTGGAAGCGGAGGATTTGTGGCATTTCGATGTCACAGATTCCGGACTGCAATGGGACATGGTTCGGGTTGCTGAAGTCTTCGTACGGGGGCGGCACAAATGTTGAGGGCATGTTGTTCATTCACCAGACGTGGTCAAAAATCATTTGCGAGTTTCGTACCGAGTCTTCCGTGTCCTACTCAAGGATGGCATGTTTCAATGTGACTCCTGGGGCGTCAGAGGGACTGGTCTACGAGTACGCCAATGATCCCCGACCGGATGCGACAGTAACGATGCATGCTCATCGTGGCCTCGCGTTCCTGCGGTTGTCGGTGGACGGAAAGCAAATGCAGGGAGATTACTATACTGGGCGCGACCGAGCGAACTATGGTTCAATGCAGTTGCGGCGACTATCGCCCAAACGGCTCGATTTTCAAGTTGCCCGCAACTGCTTCAAACAGATGGAGACCGAACGACATGGGTGACCGCCCCCGCCTAATTGAACACGCTTTTCCGCTGAAGCAGGCTTCGCTGGACTCTGTCCATGAGAAGAATGTGCGGCATGGGCATATCTCGACACTGCATATCTGGCCGGCAAGGCGGCCGTTGGCGGCGTGTCGTGCGGCGCTGATCGCCACGCTGCTGCCTGATCCAGGCACGGCGGAGAAGCGGCAGGAGCTGTGTGAGCGAATCGGCGGCAAACTGGTCAAGAAGATCGAGCGCAAGAAGATGCCTGATGGCAGTATCGTCGAGCGTGAGAGGGAGGAGACTGAAGGCGGCATCCTGCACTGGGGACGTGAAACCGAAAATGCCGCTGATCTGGAGTGGTTCCGCCAGGAGATTAGGAAGGCTTATGGCGGTAGAGCCCCCAAGGTGCTGGATCCCTTTGCCGGTGGTGGCGCGATCCCGCTCGAGGCCATGCGTCTTGGCTGTGAGGCGACTGCCGTGGATATCAATCCGGTCGCCTGGTTCATCCTGAAGTGTACGCTGGAGTATCCGCAGAAGCTGGCAGGAAAAACTCATCCGCTGCCCGACTTTATCCTCGACAATGAGGAGTTCATGAACGCCTTCTACAAGGCGCACCCCTATCTGGTCGGACGCACCAAGAAGACCAAGCAGCAGATAGAGTCCGAGGATGGCATGTTCCCGCAGTTTGTGAAGGAGGATTCGGGACGCGCCCCCAAGGCCGATCTGGCGTGGCATGTCCGCGCCTGGGGTCAATGGGTGCTCGACCATGCCCGCCGTGAACTGGCGCAGTTTTACCCAACTTATGCCGACTTTGAGCCGCTCGATGTCCAAAACGCCAAGGCCTACGAACCGCGCTCCCTGCAACTGGTGCCGCTGAGATTAGCCACAGAGAGCACGGAGAACACCGAGAAGCAGCCCTCCGTGAACTCGGCGGCTTCAGGTCTTCCAGACATCGATGCGTTGAACAAGGATTTCAGCGAAGAGTATCTCAACGATAAACGCAACCCGCGCTGGGTGGCAAAACCGACGGTGGCGTACCTCTGGGCGCGGACGGTCAAGTGCAAGAACTGCCGGGCGACCCTGCCGCTTTTGAAGACCCGCTGGCTCTGCAAGAAGGAGAAGAAGCGGGTACTGCTTGAGATGGAGCCAAACCAGGAAAAGAGTGGTGTCATTTTTTTCATCAAGACCAATGTTCCCCTGCAAGGCGGCAATGCGGCTCAGAGGCGCGAGCATGACAAGCGCATCTCTGCTGGCACGATGTCACGCTCCGGCGCCAAATGTCCCTGCTGCGGCACCATCATGACCATGGAGGATATCCGTGTTGAAGGTAAGGGCGGGCGACTCGGGGAGGTTATGACCGCCGTAGTGGTGGATGGACAGAAAGGCAAAGAGTACAGACTGCCAACACCAGAGGAGATTTCCGCCACAGAGGGCACCGAAATCACGGAGAAGCTGGAAGAGGTGTTCGCGCAGATTCCGTTCGGAATGCCGGAAGAACCGATCCACGAAGATGCCAAACGTAATACTTGGTGCGTTCAATACGGCTGCGATCAATGGGAAAAGCTCTTTACACCACGTCAATTACTTTCATTGGGAACCTTTGTGAAGTGGACACGGACAGCATGGCAAGGTGAGGCAAGTGGCAATGGGGAGGCTTTACCGCCTTATCCTGCCGCATGGTGCGAGGCGATTGCGACTGGCCTCTCCATTGGTGTTGACCGTCTTGCGGATAGACAGTCGAATGTATGCCGATGGGACAACACTCGTAACAACCTTCAGGGCACATTTACCAGATTCGCACTACCAATCACTTGGGATTTCTGTGAAGGCAATCCATTTTCTGATACCACGGGGAATTATGCAGCCAATCTTGAGTGGGTTACGAAGTATATCGAACATGCCATGCAGGCAGGTTTGGATTCACCAGCACCTATAGCCCGGCAGCTAAGTGCTGCGATGCCCTATGCTGGTGACTTCGACGCTATTGTCACAGACCCGCCTTATTATGACGCGATCGGCTATGCTGTGCTTATGGATTTTTTCTATGTTTGGCTGAGGCGCTCTCTGCATGGCCTCTCGCCTGAAATAGACGCGGCCTTTAAGGAAGCGCTATCGCCTAAGTGGGATCACGAGGCGGGCGATGGGGAGCTGATAGATGATGCCAGCCGTCATGGCGGCGACCGCGCCAAGTCGAAGCAAGTCTATGAAGACGGCATGGCACAAGTATTTCTGGAGTGTGGCAAGGCGTTGAAACCTGACGGTCGGATAGTCGTGGTTTTTGCCCATAAACATCCCGATGCCTGGGAGACGCTGGTCTCCGCCATCATACGCGCCGGGTTTGTGGTTGACGGCAGTTGGCCGATTCAGACCGAAATGCCAAATCGTACACGCGGACTCTCTGCTGCCGCACTGGCATCCTCGGTCTGGCTGGTATGCAGGAAGCGGCCGGCAACGGCGCGTCCTGGTTGGGATAATCTGGTGTTGGAGGAGATGCGCACGAATATCCGCGTGAAGTTGCGCGAGTTCTGGGATGCGGGCATTCGCGGGCCGGACTTTGTCTGGGCCGCCACCGGTCCGGCCATGGAGGCTTACAGCAAACATCCGGTAGTGAAGAAGGCCAATGAGCCGGGTCTGCTGACTGTAGGCGAGTTCCTGACCCATGTCAGGCGCATTGTGGTAGAGTTTGTGGTGGGTCGTGTTCTTGCCGGTGACAAGGAGAGTGATGACGCTGCTTCTACCGACCGCCTGGACGAACCGACCGCCTACTATCTTCTGCACAGAAACGACTTCGGTATGGATGAAGCTCCGGCGGGCGCCTGCATTCTCTACGCCGTTTCCTGCGGCATATCCGACCGCGAGCTGGCACAAACATGGGATTTGATCGGCTTTGGCAAAGGTAAGAGCAAGGATGACGAAGATGAGGAAGCTGACCCAGACGCGGAATTGGATGACGAGACTGAAGACAACTCCGGCAACAAAGTGAAACTGCGGACCTGGGCGCAGCGGAAGGGGAAGTCGCTGGGCTACGAAGCGCCCGGCGGCAAGCCGATTCCGCTGATTGACCGTGTTCACCGCCTGATGCATCTTTGGAAGGCGGGCGACCTCTCCAAGGTGGACGAGTACATTGACGGCAACGGCCTGCGGCGTCAGGAGCTCTTCAAGCGTCTGCTTCAGTCGCTGATCGAGCTCTCGCCGCTCGGTAGCGAAGAACGGTCGCTCATGGAGTCCATCAGTAATCACGTCGGCGCGCGCGGCGCTGTGTGGGACGATCACCAAACGCTGATATTTACAGATTCTGAGATCTAGGAGAACGACAATGGCAAAACAACTCTGGAAACCTTGGCATGAAGTGGTGAAACTTCGGGACGATCTTAAATCCGGCGATTTGGCTCTCAATATGTTTGCCGCGGACCTTTATGAAGTGTTGATGCAACGTGGCAAGCAGCCGATCTATGAAGATCCGGCAGAATTCTTTGCCCTGACTTACCCTACTTACAATCTGCGCCAACTGGTCCGTGATGTCGTTCTGCGGCTTGCAGGCAAAAACGACAAAGCCGTGCGTCAACTGGCTCTCACCTATGGCGGCGGTAAAACGCATACGCTCATTACGCTGCGGCATCTCGTGACCGATCCGGACAACTTGCCGGATCTGCCTGCGGTTGCCGAGTTTGCCAAAGATATCGGCGAATCACCGTCAAAATGCCGTGTGGCTGGCCTTTGTTTTGACAAGTTCGATATAGAAAAAGGGATGGAAGTTCGTGCTCCGGACGGTGCCACACGTCGCTTGAAATATCCGTGGAGCGTACTCGCGTTTCAATTGGCAAGCGAGCAGGGTTTGCGGGTGTTGCACGCCGAAGGAAAACCAGAGGAACGCACTACCGCACCAGCCGAAAACACGTTGGATGAACTGCTCTCCATTCCCATTGAAGAGGGGTTTGGAGTTCTGATACTGATGGACGAAGTGCTCATGTTTGCCCGCGAGGCCATTAACCATGACAAAAAATGGTTGGATCGCCTTAAACACTTCTTTCAGTACCTGACACAGGCGGTCTCAAAACAGAACCGTTGTTGCCTCGTTGCATCGCTTTTGGCCAGCGACCCCTCTAAAAGCGATACTATGGGGCGCGGGATTGACAGGGAGTTTCAGGACATATTCCAACGCCAGCGCGAAGCGGTGATTGAACCAGTGGTCAAAGAGGATGTGGCTGAAGTTTTGCGACGCCGTTTTTTCACACCTGAAACAATCAAGAATGTTGACCTTTTCCGGCAACATGCAATTGCGGCAATCAAAGGAATTGCCGGGCTCGATGAGCAGACAGCCAAAGAGGGCTCGGTCGCCGAAGAACGATATATCAGGAGCTATCCCTTCCACCCGGAGTTGACTGAAGTGCTCTACGGTAAATGGACATCGCTCGACAGTTTTCAAAAAACCCGTGGTGTGCTGCGCACTTTTGCCCTGGCCCTGCGCGATGCCGAAAAATGGAGCACCGGTCCACTGGTGGGGCCGGAGGTCTTTCTGACGGCCCCTGATCAAGAGGGACTCTCAGAAGCATTACGCGAAATGGTGGCCGTGGCTGACAGTGGAGCGACAGAGGGGCGGCATCAGTCCTGGACCGGCATCCTGGTCAACGAGTTCAACCAGGCTCGGCGAATTCAGAACGAGTCGGTGGGGCTAAAAAACCGTGAAGTGGAGCAGGCCGTGGTGGCGACGTTCCTGCATTCGCAGCCAGTCGGCCAAACTGCCCGTGCGCGAGATCTGGAAGTACTCATTGGTTCCGCTCGTCCCGATAAAATCGAATTAGAAAAAGGATTAATCCGTTGGGCGCAGTCGAGCTATTGGCTGGATGATCTCTATACGTCCACTTCAGAAGGTCAGCTTCCCGGCACATGGCGGCTTGGCAACCGCCCGAACCTGACGCAAATGCACGCGGTCGCGGCGAAGAATATTCCCGACGATAACGTTCGCGCCAGGTTGTTGGATGATATCGGCAAGACGAAGTCGCTTTCCGCCAATGCTTCGGCGGCGGGTGTTCGTGTTCATACACTGCCCACGCTGCCAAAGGATATTCAAGACGATGGCGCATTTCACTATGTGATATTGGGACCCAGCGCGGCATCTGAGTCCGGTAAACCCAGCACAGAGGCCAAACGGTTTCTGGATGAGACGACTGGATCGGACCGCCCACGCGTTTATCGCAACGCCGTCTTGCTCGTGACGCCCTCGAAGGACGGTGTGGAACTGGCAATGGCTCGAGTGCGGGACTATCTCGCATGGGAGAGCGTGCGGGAAGATGTCAAGCAACAGCAGAAAGATGGAAATGTCGATCCGGCACGCGCGCAAACACTGCAGATAAACATAGAAAAATCCAAGGGGCGCATACCGGAGGCGATTAAGCAGGCATACTCCATCGTCGTCACCGTCTCCGAAAAAGATGAGGCGCAGGCGTTCAAAATCACGGTGACGGATGAACCGCATTTCAACACAATTAAGGCCGATAGTCGGTCGCGCGTTCAGGATACATCCATTACTGCCGAAGCCCTTTTGCCGGATGGCCCCTACAACCTGTGGCGAGCTGATGAGACCACCCGAAGGGTAAAAGATCTGGCAGGGGCATTCGCGCAACTGCCTCATTTGCCGAAAATGCTAAAGGCCAGTGCGATCCTTGACACGCTGGTTGAAGGCTGCGAACAGGGTACATTCGTGTTGCGCCTGACACGACCCGACGGATCGTCGCGCTCGTGGTGGATGTCTCGTCCGGATGAAAATGCCCTAAACGATCCGGCAATGGAATTGGTGTTGCCGGAAGCGGCCGTACTCTCTGAACTTGAGCCCACCCTGCTCGCTCCCCGCAAATTGCCGAAGCTATGGCCTGGTGATAAAATTACAGTGCTGTCTGTGTTTGACTACTTCGGCGGCAAAACGGTTGTTCAGATTGATCGGGGCGGATATCAGGAGCCTATGCTGATTCCGCAGGTCCCGCAGGATGTCGTCGAGGCGGCAATCGCTGATGCCGTAGAAGGCGGAGCTATTTGGCTGCTTTCAGGACCAGCCAGTATTCTCGGCGAGCCGATTCCGGCTGGTGTCCTGAATGTTAGCGGCACACTCTGTGTACCACCGTCGGTCATTGCTGCCGCTGAGGTTATGCCGGAAAATCTGAACAACGCATGGCAAAATGGAGTTGCGTCGGGGTTATCCATCGCCACGGCGTTGTCCGTCAAAGCAGGCAAGACTCTACCGTGGAAGACGGTACGGGATACGATCGGTAGCGCCCTCAATGCGCGATTCCTTGAGTTGGAGGCTGGATCACAGGCCTGGCCATGTGACTTTCCGTCCGCACAGTTTGTAAAATTCAAGGTAGCCGATGTCGGAACTGGAGCTGCCGGAGGTGTATCGGGTGGCGTCAACGATGAGGCTCTACCCAAGATGCTCGTTGTCGACGACTATCTTGAACCAGCACAAATTCAGGATCTTGGTGACATAATGCCCAAGCTGCTGGATGTCAAAACCAAGGCCAATGTTCCAATTCGTTTCAAAGTACGTATCGAAATGGGTGACGGACAGGACATGCCTTCGGGCGAGATAGTCCAAAAGGTCAACGCTATCCTGAAGAATGTCAAAGAGGGAATGGAATTTAAATGAGTACAATCATTATGGGAGACCTCTGATGGAGGATAGATTTCAAGAACGAGCGCATTATCATCGTATCCGCTGGATTTCCGTTGTCGGCGGATTCATGGATGGGGCGAAGTTTGAGTTCGAGCCCGGACTGAACTGCATCATTGGTGCGCGCGGAACAGGAAAAACCACAGCCCTGGAACTCATCCGATTTGCTTTGGATGCGATGCCGGACGATCGGGATGCGTATAAACGCATCGACAGTCTGATAACCTGAAATCCCGCTTTCTCTAACTATGGATTTCATAAAATCCCGATAAAACAACACTTTTTTGCATAAAAACGCTTGCAACTTACTTTGAACATAGTTATAATTTAGCCTTTTCTAACTATGAAAGACGTTTTATGGCATACCTCGTTCATCACACAAACAAAAAGACCGGAGAAATTTATGTGTTTTCGGCCGAAAGCTACTGGGACAAGGAGAAAAAGGCTCCGAGAAATCGGCAGGTCTGTCTGGGCAAGCTCAACAAGGAAACCGGAGAAATCATTCCTACCACGCGCCAGCATAAAATAATCGAGCGTGCGGTAGCTGCCGGAGTATCGGCCACTACGCTGGTCATCGGGCCTTGTCTAGTACTTGCCAAAGTGGCAAATGAGATAGGGCTAACCTCATTGCTAAAACGTTGTTTTCCAAATTTTTACAATGAAATACTCAGTCTGCTCTATTTTATCGTTCACAAGGGACTGCCTTTGTCTCGCTGTGAGAGTTGGAGTGCTTCACACAGGCACCCGGCTGAGCGGCCCATGACCAGCCAGCGCATAAGCGAGTTGTTGATGTCGCTGAGCGAGGACGAGCGTCAGAGTTTTCTTTCCTTTTGGATAAAAAAGATGCTGGAGGACGATTATTTTTGCTACGACATCACCTCTATTTCTTCTTATGCCCGAAGCAATGAGTACATCCGATATGGCTATAATCGGGATGGAGAAAAGCTTCCAGAGCTCAATCTGGCCCTTCTTTTTGGCCAAAAGAGCCGACTGCCGGCTTATTACCGGCGACTGCCCGGCAACATTTCTGATGTTGCCACTTTACGCAACACTCTCAGTACGCTGGATTTTCTGGGCGGCGACAAAATTCATTTGATTCTGGATCGAGGCTTTTACAGCCAGGCCAACATTGATGAACTATTGAGCTGCCGACATCACTTTACAATCGCAGTTCCTTTGGGTCGCAAGTGGGTGGAGGCTTATATTGACCAGCATTACGACTCGATTGCATTGCCACAAAACTACCATCGTAATGAGGAAGGCGATCCGCTTTATGCCGTTACGATTTTGCACAAGTGGGGTAAAGAGCGCCGCCGGACATACCTGCACCTCTACTTCAATGCCAAGCAAGCCGCCGCCGAGTTCGATCGCTTTACGAGCGAGCTTTTGCAGTACAAGTCCGAGTTGGAGTTGGAACAGAGGGTTTCGGCCCACGAAGAGCAGTATGAGCGCTATTTCTTTGTGAAAAGAACGCCCAAACGCGGACTCATCGTAAAATATAACAACGAGGCCATCAAACGGCACCGCAACAGGTATGCCGGATTTTTCTGCATTCTCTCCACCGTCTTCAAGGATCCACTTGAAGCCCTTACAACCTATCGGGGAAAGGATGTGGTTGAAAACAGCTTTGATGACCTGAAAAACCAGATGGACATGAATCGCCTGCGTGTACACTCGTCCCAAGCCATGGACTCAAGAGTATTCTTGCAGTTTCTGGCGCTGATCCTGCTCAGTCAAATCCGAAATGTGACACGCTCTGCCGAAAACATCAAACACCTGACAGTAAGAGAAGTTATGGAGCATTTGGAGTCGATAACAAAGATAACCTATGCTGGTCGCTATGGAAGCGTCGTATCCGAAACCAATCCCATTCAAAGGGAAATACTAAACGCATTCGGAGTCACTGAGCTGACATAGTTAGAATGAACGGGATTTCAGGTAATAACGTGCTTTTGTGTTTTAAGGCTTTTTGGATGCGGGTGAAAAAGGGGGTGTTTTAAGGTCGAAAAAGTTCAAATGTTTGGTCTTTCTTGGGAAGTTTATTCCAAGCATTTTTTTGAACCGTAAATTTCTACGATTGTGGTGCAGTTTCCCCAAACTTGAGAGCAGATTTCAGGAGCATGATTTAGCAGGATGCCCCCATGAAACCATAGTCGGTCATAAGCCAGGAAGTCAGATTGGCCCAAAGCTGCGCAACCAGAATACAAGAAATCATGACAATGCTCCGAAGGTTTTTGTCCTGACCCTTTTTCAGGGATTTGATCAGTGCAATCACCGACGGAATTGTAGAAATCAAGCTTGGACTCAGAGCCAACAAAATGCGCAGGTCTCTTCCTGCTATGAACAGATTGAAGAAACCTCCGTATAACCAAACGATCACAGGAATGATACTGCTGACAATCAGATAAGGTCGAAGAGGTGTCTTGCGGCCAAGCGGAGTGCTGAGCAGAATCACGCAGACGATGCAGAGAACATATCCGCCAAGGAAAAAGACAAACAGTCCTGTGTCGTTAAAAATGATTTTGTCCAGAATAAAGTACACAAAATCATCGAAATCTCTCATGTTACCCTCTCGTTGACTACCATCCTATACGTATCGTTCTCTGCATCCTACCATAACCCATAATAATTTACGCCAGACTATGTTGTTTCTCATGTAATGGCGCAACGTGCATTACATTATGCAAATCAGGCTGTGGTTATTTTCACAGCGTGATACTTTGCTTTTATTCTATCTCTCCAGCATGAGGCTTACTCCTACGCCATCAAAAGTACCCATTTCCAGATAAGTTTTCACCGCGGCTTCGATGATCTGCATCGCCAGCACGGCTCCCGTCCCTTCACCAAGGCGCATACCGAGGTCAAGAATCGGTTTCGCGCCCAGCGAGTCAAGCACCAAGCCATGTCCCTGCTCATGCGACCGGTGCCCGAAGAAAAGATAATCGGCGGCAGCGGGCGCCAGGCGCACGGCTGCCAGTGCTCCCGCCGTGGAGATGAAACCATCCACCACTACGGCCATGCGTCGCGCTGCCGCACCCAGTACCAGACCGCTGATACCCGCTATTTCAAATCCTCCCAGTGCCGCCAGTGTCGTCAACGGGTCATCCAGACGGCCACGGTTGACACTCAAGGCCCGCCTGATGACCTCCAGCTTATGCTGGCGCCGTGTTTCGTCTATACCCGTACCACGGCCTGTGACTTTGTCAGGATCGCACTGCAGGTAAGCGGCGCATAACGCTGCCGCCGCAGTGGTGTTGGCAATCCCCATCTCGCCCGTGGCCACCAGACGCACGCCCCGGGCATGAACCTCATCGGCCATGAGTATGCCGACTTCCAGCGCCCGGCGTGCCTCGTCGACCTCCATGGCCGGTCCTTGCGCCATGTTGCGCGTGCCATTTGCCACTTTGTGACGCAACAAGCCCGCCATACCTTCCATAGGGTCGTTTACACCTGTATCCACCACCAGCAACTCCACCCCGGAGTGGCGTGCCAACACGCTGACCGCCGCGTCGCCATTGAGTATCCCCCTGACCATCTGAGGCGTGACGCTGGAAGGGTATGCCGACACTCCCTCGACCGATACGCCATGATCGGCAGCAAAGCAGACCACAGCCTTGCGGCCGAGCCGCGGCGCTGCGTTGCCGCAGATCAGGCAATAACGCCTGGCAATATCCTCAAGCCGTCCCAGGCTCCCCTGCGGCTTGATCAGATTATTCAAGTGCGCTTCAATCAGCGGCAACAATTCCTGACTTACAGGTATAACCTGTGCAACTGTTTCTTCCAATAATGTCACAACAAACCATCCCTTTGAAATTTTGCCTGCAATACCCCAACTGCGTAATGGAAAGGCAGTGTAACAAAACCAGACAACACAGGCAAAGCTTGCGTGGCAAAGCATCTTTTGTTAGTTTTCCGCCATGCCTTTAACAAACGTCCATCATTCTGACCAGCCGCCTGCCAAAACACCGTGGCGCACGCTTGCCGAGTGTGAATCCCTGCGAGGCCGCTTCCCCTTCCGCCTCGGCACTTCTTCATACATCATACCCGCTGATATCCTGCCCAATGTCCATGCCCTCGCCCCTGTTGTGGACGATATCGAATTGGTTGTTTTTGAATCGGCGGATATCTCCAACATACCGACACCGGAGGTCGCAGCCGAGCTGGGCCGGTTGCGCTCCATCCATGACCTGAGCTATACGCTGCATTTGCCACTGGATATCGAATTGGGTCATAGCGATGAATCCTACCGCCGCCGTAGCGTGGCGCGCTGCCTGCAGATTATTGAACGCCTCAAGTCGGCCTCACCTTTTGCCAATGTACTCCACTTCAGCCACCCCTCCTTTCCGCAACCCCTGCCAACAGCCGATATCCCCCGCTGGCAGACGGCACTGTCGCGCTCGACCGATGAACTGCTTGCCGCCGGTGTGCCACCGCAGAGCCTCTGTATCGAAACACTCTCGTATCCCTTTGAACTGGTAGAGGAGATTGTCGTAAGTCGTAACCTGGCCGTCTGTCTCGATATCGGGCACCTGATGCTGAAGAATTACGATGTAGCGGCCCATTTTGACCGTTGTTGGTCACGCACCCGCATCGTCCATCTGCACGGCATACGCGAAGGACGCGACCATCGCGACATTGCCGATCTGGAGAGCGACCTGCTGGCCCTGGTCGTGCGCCATCTTTGCGACAACAGCAGGGAACGCGTCCTTACACTGGAACTTTTCAGTGAAGAGGACCTGGCGCTCTCGTTATGCAAACTAAAGGAATTCCTGCCATGACGCCTCAGGTTATCCTGGTCACCGGCGGCGCACGCAGCGGCAAAAGCAGTTTTGCCGTCAATCGTGCCCTCACCTTCAAACACCGTGTGTTTATCGCCACAGCCATTCCTTTTGATGAGGAGATGCAGTTGCGCATCCGGCGCCACCGTGCCGAACGGGCCGACACGTTTGAAACTCTCGAGGCGCCACTCGATGTTGCCGCCGCCCTGCGCTCCCTCCCGGCCGGCACGGATGTGGTGCTGATTGACTGTCTCACTGTCTGGCTCGGCAATCTCATGAGCGGTGAAGGAGAAAAAGCCGAATGGTTCCCGCAGCTCGACGAATTCCTCGCCATTCTTGAGGCTCCTCCCTGCAACCTCATCATTGTCACAAACGAAGTCGGCATGGGCATCGTCCCCGCCTACCCGCTGGGTCGCCACTTTCGTGACATTGCCGGTACCCTCAACCGCCGCGTTGCGGCACTGGCCACACATGTGGTCTTTACCGTCAGCGGCATTCCCGTAACCATCAAGGGGAGCCTGCCCGCCTGATCAGCCGGAAAAAGTGCAAATGTTACGCAGCGCCATCACCGCCTTCAGAACCCTGACCATCCTGCCCGTGCCGGGACGCGACACCGACACCATGGCCTCCTCGTTGCCATGGTTTTCCGTTGTGGGGCTTGCCCTTGGCGCAATGCTGTATGCCATAACCTGCGGGATATTGTGTCTGGCATCCGATTTTCCCGCTGTAGCGGGCGTAACTTTCATAACCGCATCCGCCTGGCTGACACGCGGCCTTCATCTCGACGGTCTGGCCGACTGCGCCGATGGTTTTGGCGGCGGTCAGCGTGACAAGACACGTATTCTGGCCATCATGAAGGATCCGCACCTTGGCTCGTTTGGTGTCATAACTCTGGTTATTGTTCTGATTCTTCAATGCTGCGTTGTCACCCGCCTGGCCTCTAGCGACAGGCTTCTGTGGATTGTTGTAGCCGTGATCCTGTCACGTGTCATGATGGTTGACATGTCTGTAACCCTCCCATACGCCCGTGCTGAAGGCGGTACCGGCGGATCATTTGTGGCGGGTGCCCGCCGTCGGCATCTTGTCGCCGCGCTTCTCACGGCCGCCCTTGCCATCTGGGCTCTGGATCCCCACACCGGCAAATACCTGATCGGCCTGCCGCCAGCCTGGCTGTTGACCAGAATCCTTGCCATCCACTGCCGCCGCCGCATTGGCGGTGTCACCGGTGATCTTCTCGGCGCCACTAGTGTTATTATCGAAACAACCGTTCTCATAATTGGTGCCCTGCTGCCATGAACAACGGCAGAATGCGATCACAGTATCTAATGGGAGGGGCAAGGTAAAACTGCAGGACAGACCTTCGTGTCTGTCCAAAGCAAGCCCGGAGACCCGGGCCACACGGTACACCCACAAAGGAACAGCAGCCTGCACAATAACATGCTCCTTATAGCACCGGCTTCGCCTCCTCCAGCAAGGCAGCCGGCATGGAGTATTTCAAGCGCCAGACCATGCTGATGGGGCGGTCGCCTTCGGCACTTATGAGCTCTGCCGCGGGTCCTAAAAACACAAAGGGCGCTGTCTCCAGATCAATCTGCCGGTATATACGGGCAAAAAAGAGAATTGTGTAACCGCGCTCAATAAAGTTGAGATAGTTCTGCCCCGTTGGCGAGGCGCGGGTCGTTGCCGACTGACTTTGCCAATGCAGGAGGTATGGATTAATCGGATAGTCCCGATAGCGGGTGGTAGGAGAGAAAAACTGCTCTTCCTTGATAAAGGTTATCAGGTGGCGGGCAGGTCGTCAGGCACGAAAGACTCAAATTCGTGACTCTCCCAATAGGTGTAAAATTCAGCTCATAAATGCCTATCGCCAGATTGTCCACAATTGCCAGCCCTCAAAAGATACTTACGCCGCTTTCTGAGATCGAATAACGCCAGGGTAACAGATGGGCCATAATCTGGCAAAGTAAAGACCCGATTACAGCTCAAAGAGCAGCATCTGGCCGCCGTTTTCGCGGCTGTTTTTGCGGCTGCGGGTTTTGGCGATGAGGGGCTGGCCGGATTCGGCCAGTTCGCCCTCTTCGAGGTTGGCGAGAATTTCTCTGGCACGGTCGATGACTTCGCCGGGCATGCCGGCGAGCTGGGCGACGGCGATGCCGTAACTTTTGTCGGCCGCACCCGGTACAATACGCCGCAGAAAGGCGATGCTGCCACGCTGTTCGCGTACCAGAACGCAGTAGTTCTTCACACCGCGCAGGGTCAGGGCGAGGTCGGTCAGCTCATGGTAATGGGTGGCGAAGAGTGTACGCGCCTTGACGGCGGGCGTGTTGTGCAGATGCTCGGCCACGGCCCAGGCGATGCTGATGCCGTCGAATGTGCTGGTGCCGCGGCCGATTTCGTCGAGCACAACCAGACTGCGGCTGGTGGCGTTGTTGAGGATGTTGGCCGTTTCCTGCATCTCGACCATGAAGGTGCTGCGGCCACGCGCCAGGTCGTCGCTGGCTCCGACACGCGTAAAGACACGGTCAACCAGCCCGATCACAGCCTCGCGGGCCGGCACAAAGGACCCCATCTGGGCCATCACCACAATCATGGCCACCTGGCGGATGTAGGTCGATTTACCGGCCATGTTGGGACCGGTAATGACGAGAATCTGGTTGGTCTGGCAATCGAGTCTGGCATCGTTGGGAACAAAACGCTCGGCCTCGGGCAGTTGTTCGATCACCGGGTGACGCCCCTCGCTGATCTCGATCCGGTCGTCGTCGCTAATTTCGGGCCGGACATAGCCCAGCGCCAGCGCCCGGTCGGACAGCGCCGCCAGCACGTCCAGCTCGGCCATGGCGGCGGCGATGCGCTGGATGGTGAGGGTCTCGGTGGCGACCGCCTCGCGCAGGGTTGTGAAAATCTCAGCTTCGAGGGCCACGGCGCGGTCATGGGCACCGACGATCTGTTCCTCGTAGCGTTTTAGTTCCGGCGTGATGAAACGCTCGGCATTGACCATGGTCTGCTTGCGCTCGTAATCCTCCGGCACGTTGGCGAGGTTGGCGCTGCTGACCTCGATAAAGTATCCGAAAACGCGGTTGTGGCGAACCTTGAGGTTTTTGATGCCGGTACGCGCCGCCTGTTCGGCCTGATAACGTGCGACCCAGGCGCGGCCATCGCGTGCGAGAGCACGCAGCTCATCCAGTTCGGCCGAGAAATCCTGACGGATCAGACCGCCATCACTGAGACTGACGGGCGGCTCATCGACCAGAGTCTCGCGGATCTGTGCGACCAGTTGCGGCAGGGGCTGGAGGTTGCGCTGCAGAGCCTCGACGACTGTCAGCTGGGCTGCGCCAGTCGCCGCACGAGTCTGGCAGGCCCGCGCCAGCGCCTCGCGCAGGGTCGGTGCATGGTCGAGCGCCTCGGCGATGTTGAGCAATTCGCGCGCATTGCCGCGACCCATCGAGACGCGTGCGATCAGCCGCTCGAGGTCGCGGATCTGGCCGAGAGTCTGGCGAGCCTCCGAAAGCAGGGCACGTTCCTGCATCAGCAGTTCGACCGCATTGTGACGCTGGCGGATGGCGGCGACCTCGGCGAGCGGCTGGGTGATCCAGCTTTGCAGCAGCCTTGCCCCCATGGGGGTGCAGGTGACATTGAGAACGCCGTAAAGGGTGGCGCCGGCATCTTCGCCCCGCCGGGGCAGCAGGTCGAGATGGCCGCGCGTAGCTTCGTCCATCAGCAGAAAACCACTCTCGCGGCTCAGGCGCAGGCTGCGGACATGATCGACACTGCGGTGCAGACTGTCGCGCACATGGCGCAGCAGCGCCCCCGCCGCCCCCACACCGGCAGGCAGGTTTTCGCAGCCGAAACCATCGAGCGAGGTCACATCAAAGTGACGTCGCAGAACGTCGCGGGCGGTCTGGTAGTCGAAGTGCCAATCGTCGCTGACCGTGACACAGGTGATCTCGGCCTCGGCAGCAACTCCGGCCAGGATACCGTCGGCGGCCTCCTCGCCCAGCAGACATTCGCGCGGAGCATGGCGACGCAGACTGTCGCGCAACTGCGTGGCATTGTCGTATTCGCTCAGGAGAAAAGTGCCGGTCGAGAGGTCGAGCAGCGCCAGCCCGAAGGTATTGCCGCTCTGGTTCATGGCCGCAAAAAAAGCGTGCTGATCGTCGGCGAGGATACCCTCTTCGGTAATCGTGCCGGGCGTGACGACACGCGTGACCTCGCGGCGCACGACTCCCTTGGCGGTGGCGGGGTCTTCGACCTGTTCGCAGATGGCGACCTTGCAGTTGGCGCGGATCAGACGCGCGAGGTAGTTGTCGAGCGCATGGTACGGCACGCCGCACATCGGCATGCCGTTGCGTTTGGTCAGGGCCACACCGAGAATCGGTGATGCCTTCTGCGCATCCTCGAAAAAGAGTTCATAAAAGTCCCCCAGCCGGAAAAGCAGAATCACATCGGAGTCGATTTCGCTTTTT
>Ga0172382_10004877_pt1 | contig 20301 bp, 19 predicted proteins | sample Leawel138RmetaG_FD_122245 | JGI IMG/M metagenome (GOLD analysis project Ga0172382, IMG submission 122245) | Leachate microbial communities from a municipal landfill in Southern Ontario, Canada - Leachate well 138R metaG | ecosystem: Engineered > Solid waste > Landfill > Unclassified | place... | reverse complement strand
CACATTTAACCCTTTAATTATATCAAAAAATATTGTATCTCTGAATATAGAATAATATGCATCAAAAGATTCACTAGAGATATTAAATGGCTCCTCATCAACTTTAACTTTTTCTAAATGCCTAATTATGAAGTCAATCGGATTTTCCATAAAATCTAATAAACTTATGTCAGAAAAACCAATTCCCGATGTAATATTTACTTCTAAATCAGACATACTATTATATCTATATGATATATCTTTTATCAATTTTTTACCATCATAAGTTATAACATTACCTAATTCCATTAAATCATTCTCTATCTTTTCAGGCGAACGAATTAGAGTATCTTTTATATAATCTTTATAATGTTCAAAAGAGTTATCACAAATGTTTGCTCTTACATTTGGTAAAATAAATATAAATAAAATTAGAAAAAAAGCTAAGATAAATTTCTTCTTATCATAAAAATTCATTTTTTTTACCATGATAAAGTTATACAAATAACAGCAAAATATTATTTATATATCTTATGTTTTGTTTCGAATTAAAGATTTTATGTTATTTTGTCATATTTTTCTAAACTCTTGTTCAACTGATTATTTACTCTAATTAGTGTTGCTCTTCTTGAGAACTCTTTTAGTTTTCTTGCTCCAATATATGTCGCTGTACTTCTAAGACTTCCAAATAATTCTTGAATAAAAATATTAACATCTCCTTTGTATGGAACTTCTAAAACCCTTCCTTCACTCGCACGATATTCAAAAACCTTACCATAATATTTTTCTTGGGCTTTTGATGAACTCATTCCATAAAATTGTTTGTATTTTTTCCCTTCTTTTTCCACTATTTCGCCATTAGATTGATCATAACCTGAGAATAAAGAACCTAACATGATAAAATCAGCGCCTGCACAAAATGCTTTTGCAATATCACAAGGATAAACAGCCCCTCCGTCACTAATTATTAAGCCACAACCAGGATTAGCATTTGTAATACCATGAGCAGCGTCAGCACATTCAATAACAGCACTTAATTGAGGATAACCTACTCCTGTCATTCTTCTAGTTGTACAAGCAGAACCACTTCCAATCCCAATTTTTACAATATCTGCTCCAGATAAAATTAATTCTTCAGTCATTTCATTTGTTACAACATTTCCGGCAATAATTGTATGTTTTGGACAAAGACTTCTTAATTCTTTTAATTTTTCAACATATCTTTGTAAATAAGCATTTGGAACATCTAAAACAATAAAATTAAAATATTTTCCTAAATCTTCAATTAAAACTTCTTTTAGTTTAGCAAAATCCTCGTCTTTAATACCTAAAGTATACGCAATATAATCTGGTTTATTTAATTTTGGTAAAAATTGTTTTAACTCTTTTATAGAATAAAATTTGTGTAAGGCTGTAATAATCTTATATATAGATAGAGTTTCTGCCATCTTAAATGTTCCAGTAGAATCCATGTTTGATGCAATTATTGGTATACCAGTCCAATCTCTACCACTATGAATAAATTTAAATGTTCTTTCTAAATTAACATCTTTTCTAGAAGAAAGAGTACTTCTCTTCGGTCTTATTAAAACATCATCAAAATCTAGTTTAGTATCATATTCAACTCTCATTACAAATAATTTCTAAACAATTTTCTTTAAATAATTTTGTATTCTCAATTTTATTGTTTTAAAAAGAAAGGTTTAAAATAATTATTAATCTGTTTAATTAATGAAAAGAGTAAAAAAATTCTTAGAAAATATTAATTCTCATGATTCAGTTTTAATTATTCACCATAATGATTTAGATGGAATAGCTTCAGGAGTTTTATTATATGATTCTTGTATAAAAAAAACAAAAAAAATAAGTCATGTCTCATTTAATCATGGAGAAAAATTTAAATTTAATAAGTATAGGGATTTTGATAAAATTATTTTTGTGGATTTAGCTGATAATGTTGTTATTGACATAATCCAATTTTATTTAAAACAAAAAAAAGAAATTCTCTTTATAGATCATCATCAAAAAAATATTACTCTACCAAAAGAAGTTTTAGTTTATTATAATAAAAAAGAAAAATATATTCCTTGTAGTCGTATGGTGCAAGAAATTGTCAAGAACAAACTTTGGCTAGGAGTTGTAGGAACTGTTTCTGATTATGGATTTAAATATAAAGAGAATGATTCTTATATTAATTCTTTTCTGAAAAAAGAAAAAATTGAATTTGATTTCTTCTTTAAGACAATTGTTTTTACACTATCAAATTCAATTGTTTATTTCAATAAAAATATAAATAAAATTTTTGAAATTATTCAAAAGTTAAACAATTATCAAGATACAGATAAATTACGAAGTTATTCAGAAAAAGTTGAAATTGAATTCAAAAAATTATCTAATACTTACCTAAAAAAACAAGAAAAACTAGGAGAGATTAATTATTTTTTTGTAAAATCTAAATATCCACTAAGAGGTACATTAATATCTAAATTATCTTTAGAAAATCCTAGAGAAGTTTTAATATTTGCAGGAAAAAAATCCTTTTTTAGTAATTTAATATATATTTCTTCGAGAACTGGAAGAGATGATATTAATTTAAGAGATATTTTAAAAGAGGGCGTTAAAAATTTTAAAAATTCTTCTTGTGGAGGACATAAAAAAGCATCAGGTGCTGATTTTCATAAAAAATATTTAAATGAATTTAAAAAAAGATTATACAAAATAAAAATTTAATTAATGTTTAAAATAAAACTTATTATAATGTCTACAATATACTTTTTTACATTTTGTTTCATCTTCAATTATGCCTATATGACGGTGAAATGAACAAAAAGGAATATAACTTCCTAGATAATCCTCTTGAATAAGGTTTTTATTTATCTTCGTAACTTTACTCTCTAGTTTTTTATGATCATTCATTTTATAAATTCTTAATTTTCTCAAATCTTTTAAAGATTAATGAAGTTGAATATATGCTTTAAAAAAATAAAAGAGGGTGTAAAAATTAAACCCTTAAAAATTAAAGTTTTTTATGACAGAACCACCAATCATAACATTCAAACTCTCCATTCTTTGATTGTTCTAATCTTTTCTTAGCACTATCAATATCTGTTGCCGGTGGAATAATTACATGTTCATTTATCAATTCATTGTTAGGCCAATTAGCAGGCATAGCTACTTTATTTTTATCAGCAGTTTGCATTGCTTTAATTATTCTTACGATTTCATCCATATTTCTCCCTAATTCTTGTGGATAATAAAGAATAGTTCTTATTTTAGAATTTGCGTCTACAATAAAAACAGCTCTAACAGTATTTGTACCTTTACCAGAATGTATTAATCCTAATTTTTGAGCAACAGCACCAGTATCAGCAATAATCGGAAATTCAATTTCTACGCCTAATTTATCCTTAATCCATTCTTCCCATTTAATATGAGAAAAAACCTGATCAACACTTAATCCAATTAGCTCAGTATTAAGTTCTTTAAATTGGTCATATCTTTTTTGAAAAGCAACAAATTCAGTTGTACAAACTGGTGTAAAATCTGCTGGATGACTGAAAAGAACAAACCACTTACCGTCCATATCATTAGGTAAATTCATCTGTCCTCTAGTTGTTTGAACTGTCATCTTAGGAAAATCATCTCCTAATAAAGGCATACTTTGTTTCAAATTTTCTTCCATTTAAATTAAAAACCTCCTTTCAAAAATCTAATTAGAAAAAACCAATGCATTTTAAAAACTCTTTTGTTTACTGCTCTAAAAAATCTTTTCTTACAGTACTTATTTTTTATTATATATCATTAAATATATAAAATAACAAAGTTTAATTCATCTAAGGTGATAATAATATGATTGTAAGTTTAATTTTACTTCTTGTTTCTTTAATGATCTTATTAAAAAGTGCAGAATATTCAATAAAGTATTCTTCTAAATTGTCAAGACTATTAAAAATTTCTGAATTTGTTGTTGGTTTTTTTATAATTGCTTTAATCTCGTCTATCCCTGAAGCAACAGTATCTATTATTTCTGCTCTAAAAGGAACACCTGAATTAGGATTTGGTACATTATTAGGCTCAAAGATAGCAGATTTAACAATTATCTTAGGTATTGTTTCTTTATTTTCTTTTAAAGGAATAAAAATAGAAAGTAAAATAATTAAGAATAATTTTTCTTATTTGTTATTATTTGTATTTCCATTAGTTCTAGGCCTTGACGGTAGATATTCAAGAATTGATGGATTAATTTTATTATTTCTTGGAGGATTATTTCTTTTAAAGATTTATCTAGATAATAAACAATCTCATGAAGAAAGTAAAGGGAAAGAAGAAGGCTCTATACCAAAACAATTTATTTTATTAATGATTTCTATAATTATTTTATTAGTTAGTGCTTTTCTAACTGTAGAATTTGCAACAGACTTTGCTACTAAAATTAAATTATCTCCTTTAATAATCGGTGCAACAATTGTAGCATTAGGAACTTGTTTACCTGAATTAGCCTTTGCTATAAAATCAATAAAACAAAAAAAAGATGGTTTAGCAATTGGTGAAATTCTTGGAAGTGTTGTTATAGATATTACATTAGTTTTAGGTTTAGTTGCATTAATCTCACCATTTAATTATTCAATCAATAATATTACTTTCATTGCAGGAACTTTATTTTTAGTAGGAATCATTGCTACTGTATTTATGAAAACACATAAGTCAATTAATAAGATTGAAGGAATAATTTTAATTATAATTTATGTTTTATTTATTTTTGCTCAATTGTTTTTTAGTAATTATTTATAATAGAAAATCAAAAATATTATTTTTTATTAAATTTATGTAAATATTTTTTTAAAGATATATATCCAGATTCGTCAATTTCAATACCTTCTTTTTTTAGCATTTCAATTTTATTTTTTGTTCCATGAGCAAACCCACCAACAAACCCATTACTATTAATAACTCTATGACAAGGAACTTCTGGTGCATAAGGATTTTTATTCATTGCATTTCCGACGGCACGATAAGCTTTAGTATTTAATTTTTCTGCGATTTCTTTATATGTTGTAACCTTCCCCTTAGGCACATTTCTTAGAATATCATAACATTTTTCATTGAAAGATTTTTTTAAGTTCATAATATAAATAATAAATTCGTATTTAAAAAATCTTCGAAAATTAACTCTTTCTATTCAAATATCTTTTATACTCCGCTAAATACCTTCTGAAAATCCATTGTATAAAGATATTATCGTCGCGGTTCACTTGAGATCTCTCCAAGGCGTTATAATAACTATCACGTTTTGTATAGGGGATATCTAACAATGGAAATCTATTTCTTTTAAGAATGAAATTCATCATTAATCTTGAGATTCTTCCATTTCCATCTCCAAACGGGTGAATAGTTACAAATTTGAGATGCACAAGAGTTGCTAATTCAACAGGATGTAATTTGCTTTTATTTTGATTATACCACTTAAAGAAATCATATAAAAGAGATTCTATTTCTATTGCAAGAGGAGGGGTAAATTTAGATTGTGCGATAGCTACCTGGTAATTTCTTATTTTTCCAGCTATATCTGGTTTTGTTTCTTCGAGTAGTTTTTTATTCCATTTAAGAACCATTTGCATACTCAAATCTTTTTCACACTCCATCATATCTTCAAAAACAATTTTATGAGATCCTGTCTCTTTAACATCATCTATTGGACGAGCAGAAGGCGTTAATCCTTCTTCTAGAAGCTGTGCGGTATCTTTTAGAGAAAGAGTACTCCCCTCGATTCTTTGAGTATTATAAGTAAATTTAATTGCAAAAATATCTTTTGATTTTTTCCTTGCTGAAATTGGCATAATCTTATATTCTTTTTCAAAATTCTCCTTAATCCTATCTATCTCATCTAAAAATTTTTCTTTATAGAATTCTCTCATAAACTCCGCCTTTTTATTTTCGATATCTTTAGGAATAATTTCTCCTAGATATGTTTGTTTCTTTTTTACAGATTTACCTTCACGAAAACTTTGCACTAGATAAAAATATTTCTTACTACCTTTACTTATTTCCTTAAGTTCTACCATAAAGAACATTATATCTACATATTTATAAAAGTTGTGTTTTTACATAAATGTAGGTATACGTTCAAAATAATAAATTTATTGATAAACTAGGAAGATGAATGAGACAGATGGTTTTTTAGGAATTGCTTAAGAGAGGAAATTTTTATAGCGAAATAACCTATTATATTATTTTTTCTTTTTAGATTTCCTTTTTTTAAAAATTCTCTTAAATTTATCTTCTTTTTTTAATCCATAAAAGTCCTGCAACTAACCCAATACTAAAAAGGATTAATCCAAAAATAGAAGTAGTCCTTGACGATAAATCAGCAATTACATTCCCTGTAATATTCGCACCTAGATAAATACTTCCTGCTATAATCCCAGATAAAGAGATAACTGCAAGAGTAGGACTTGATTCCATAGTTCGTTTTGTTGAACTTTCCATCTTGTTTTACTAATCTTCTAAGGTAACTTTTGTTTATAAATATTTCTTTTTCTCACTAAGAAGTAATAATTATATATAATCTCTTAAATCATCCCACGAGGTTTATAAATCTCTTGGCTTTAAGTTAAATATCTAATAACTTTATAATTAAAAGAGATGTCATCAAAAAAAGCTTATAGAAAATCAATTCAAAAAAAACTTGCGCGAGAAACGTTTTGGTCAGCACTAGCTAGAGGAACTACATTTGTCTTATTTTTACTTACAAATATTTATTTAGCTAGAAAATTAGGTGTTGAAAGTTTTGGTGAGTGGTCTTTTTTATTTTCAATCTTAACAATAGTCATAACTATCTCTTATTTTGGAGTCAATGCAGCATCTAATGTTTTTGTTGCAAGAAATAGTAGAACAGGAAAATTAAAAAAAATATTTAGAGATTCCCTTCTCTTAAGAACAAAAGTATCAGTGATTGGAGCAATAGTCTTTTTAGGAATATCAGCATACCTTGCTAAATTTTTAGGTAGACCAAATTTTTTGATTTTATTTTATGTTGCTACTCCTTTTATTTTGTTTAAGACATTTGTAGAATTTTATAATGAAATTTTTCAAGGACTTCATAGACTCAAATACCAATTTTTTCTCAACCTTTCAGAATTCGGGCTTAATTTGATTTTTGCAGTTATTCTTCTAAATATGGTACTTTCTATTGAATCTATAATATTCGCATATACAATTTCAGCACTTATAACTGTAATTTTAGGTTCATTTTTCTTTAATTCATTTTATAAAACTTTTAAAAAAAGACGAAAAAAAGAATTCTTTCAAAGAAAAATATTCAGGTATTCCCTACCTCTTGTCATCATAAGTATGGGCTCTCTTTTGATGACTGAAATAGATATTATTATGATAGGGCTATTCTCAGGACATGCAGAAGTAGGTATTTACTCAGCTGCAAAGGAAATTGTAAATAGGCTTCCCCAAATTGCTTATGCACTTGCTCTTGGAACCATGCAAGTTTTTGCTCGACTATCTGAAAAAAATAAACGAAGAATGCGAACAAGGTTTGAAAGACTTATTAAAATAAACTCTATGATCTACCTTCCAATAACTCTTATTTTAATATTTGGAGGACCAATTTTAATCAAAGTTTTTTATGGTCCAGAATTCTCTAAATCTGCACTTCCTCTAATGGTTCTCGCACCTTGGGTATTCATGGCTTCTCAAAATGTCTTTCAAAATTATTTCATAAATTACCAACAAAAAGCCTGGACTCGTGCAATGAATTATTCTTTTGCAATAATACTCAACATAATCCTTAATGCAACCCTAATCCCTCGTTATGGAGCTCTTGGAGCTGCAATTGGAACTACAATTTCATACACTCCCTATTTCTTAGCGAATAGAATTGAAGTCAAAAAAGCTTTAAGATAAAATAATAATTTTTTAGATTTTTTATTATAAATAATTACTAAAGAACAATTGAGCAAAAATAAATAAAGCATAAATTATGATTAAAATTCATCTTTTATCTTAGTTTTATATTTTGAATATTTATCTATTTTGTTCTTTTATCCAAAAATATATAAACAAAGATATACACAGTAATGATTATGCAACCTAAAAATTTATCTTTTTTATTTGTTTTTTTATGTTCTTTTATTCTTTTATGTTCATTTGTTAATGCACAGACAATTACAATAGAGGGAAGACTTATTGATAGAGAGAGTAAAAGTCCAATACCCAATATAGAAATATCTTCCTCTTTTTATGAAGACAGTGGAAAAGAAATAATAGAAACAATGGCTATAACAGATGATAATGGTCTATTTAAGTTTGATTTAAATATTTTACCAAATGAAAATGATTTATGGTGGTATCATTTTAAAGCAGAAGAAATTGATAATAATTTTTGGTTCAATTCCCGTTATCACAAAGATTTATTTTTTCTTCTTATAAGAGATGAGATATATATATTTAACAAAAATTATCTTTCTGAATATGATGATGATACTAAATTTCAACGTGTAGATCTAAATTCTGGAGAAAGAATTGAGTTTAATATCATAGATAATATATTCAATATTGGAGATATTTACCCAGTAAAAAAAGACTTTAAAATAGTAAAATTTAAAGGATATTTATTAGATCAAATTACTTCTGAACCTGTTGTAAATGCTAAAATAGGAGATCTCGATCCAAGGACAGGAAATATTCCTGGAATAACTAATGAACAAGGTTATTTTGAATTTGAGGTTATTATATCAAATTGGGATCGTTCTTATTTCTTTAGGGTGGATAATGTGGATGATTGTTATAATGTTTATAAATATTCTATTGTGCGTTTTAGAAGTGAATATGATGATGATTATATAGCAGATGAAGATACGATGGAGGAATATTTTGATGACATAAATAACAGAATGATAAAGACATATAAAACAATACGTATTAAGAGAGAAAATAGAACTATATATAAAATTTCTTTTGACGGACAAGGAGATGAAGAATTATTTTTTGATATGAATTCTAATGAAATCGATTTAGGAAATTTATATCTCTATCCAATGTTTGATATGTTGATTGAGTCAGATGTGAAAGTGCGGATAAATCAGTGGAGCTTACTTAATAATCTCGATTCTTATACTGACGAGAGTGGATATCTAAAAAGAGCATACATTAAAAAGTTTTTGCCAGTAAATTACCAATCTGAATTATTTATTGCTAGATCGCCTATCTTTTATAAGACTTTTGAATTAAAAATTCCAATAGGAAACCCTAAAGAAGAATTTATATATGTTACGTATAAAAATGGTAAATTATCATGGGAGAAATTGCCTATATCTCAAAGACCAAATATATATGATATTACATATAATGATGTTAAGGTAATTAAGGAAAAGGAAAAAATAGAGAGTGAATTTGGACTAATAATTCGTGATGCCCAGGGAGAATATTTTGACAAATATGGCTATCATATGATGACACCACCAAGTTCTGTTGAGTCTATAGAATTATTAATACAAGAAGGATTCTTATCTGAAGATTTTTATACAAAATATTGTTATGGATGTTATGATGAATTTAATAATGAAACTTTCTTTCAACATAATTGTTTTGATTTTGGTTTTAAAAAGGATAACAAATATTGTTCATTAAATGGGACTTTTAACGAAATAATTGCTCCCGGGGAATCATGTAATTATAATCATCAATGTGAGTCTAATTCTTGTAATGAAAAAGGTTTTTGTAATAAAGAGCCGTTTACACAAAGATTAATTAAGTTTTTTAAGAATTTATTTTAATAAAGAATAAACATATCTTTTATCTTCCTATTGGTTCTTCCACGTATGAATGCTAAATTAGCTATTTCATATACTCTTTATTTTTTAGCGAATAGAATTGAAGTCAAAAAAGCCTTAAGATAAAATAATAATTTTTTAGATTTTTTATTATAAATAATTACTAAAGAACAATTGAGCAAAAATAAATAAAGCATAAATTATGATTAAAATTCATCTTTTATCTTAGTTTTTGATTAAAGAATTAAAAAATTCATAACTAGGTTTTTTTTCATAAATTTCTTTAAACTTTTCATTAAATTTTTCCTCTGTTTGTAATAAGGAGATGTTTTTAATCAATTCAAAAATTTTATCTCTACCAAAGTTTTCAATTAATGCTTTTATAGCGAACCCTCCTTGGGTATAAATGTCATCTCCGTGTTTTTGGAAATAATCTAAAAATTTTTCAAATTTTTCAATATTTTTATTTTCTAATTGATTAGATAAAAAGACAGCTAAACCTTCATCAAACCACCTAGGACAACGAGCCCCTTTTGAAAAAATATCATAATACAAATGCACTAGCTCGTGTTTTAAAAGTTTTTTATATTCCTTGTCAGAATATTTATGGCAACTTTCTTTTTCATAATTACTTCTATCTAAAAGATAAACTTTATTACCTGTTGCACATCCTACATTCCAATCATTAGTTTTACATCCCATTAATTCATCTAATGTTTTTCTATCTTCAAAAATTATTATTGAGGGCCTATTCCTTGTCCAATTAATTTTAAAAAATTCTTCAAGTTCGTCCATACATTTTTCAAAAATTTTATCAATAAATTCATCTTTTGTTTTTGAAAGTTTCAGTGTCATTTTTATATTAATTATCCTTTTTATTTAACCAGTATTTTAAATCTAATTGACATTCTAAGCAAAATGGAGATTTCCCACGTCTATCTTTCGTCATCTGTTGCCAATCACTTGGAACCTTCCATCCTTGTCGCATTACGCAATCATCATTAGTACAATGAGCTCCGCCTCTATAATCAATTTCATTTTTATTTCTATGAGATTCATTTATAACTCCAAAAAGATGACCTATTTCGTGCATTGTTAATGTTTTAATGCAACTAATTCGTTCATTTTCATTTTTTATATCTTTAAACCTATAAGTAGAAATTATTGATGGACCATTCTCGCTAGATAATCCAGCCGAGAAACCGTTATCTCCAGAGCCATTTATAACATTCCCGTTTTTATCTGTACAAATATATAAATCATCTTGAGTAATATAAACTATGTATGGAAAATTCACTTTATTTTGTAATTCGAATAAATATTGACTCATTACTCCTCCATTAATTTGATTTGTATTTGAACTATATTTTTTACCAATTTGATTTGCCCATCTTATATCCGGATATTCATCACTCTCAAAATATTTAACTGGCATTTTTAGATTAGGTATGCCTGCTAATAATAAATTTCTTACCGTAACAACACCATCTATAATTGCATTTTTTTCGGATTTTTGAAGCCTTTCATTTACCAATATCTCTATTGGCCTATTTTTTAATTTATTTACCATATTTCTCACAAGTTAAAACATTATATAAATGTTACTATTAAGTAGTTAATATTTTAATAAATTCAACTCTTTTAACACTTTAAAGAAATTATTAAGAAGATTTACTTGTTGGAAGAATCAGTTCCATTGTTTTTAGTTCTTCATGAAATCCAAATTTCTCATAGAATTTTATCGCTGGAATATTGTTTGAACTTACGTCTAGAGACACCAGTTTTACATTTTTACTATTAAAAAAAGAAAAGGCTTCATTAAGGAGTAAACTACTAATCTTTTTGTTCCTAAACTTTTCTAAAACAAAAGAATCTTCTATTCTGGATCTTTGGTACTTACAATTTGCATTCATTTTAAGAAGAGAGACAGTCATAAAACCAACTAATTTTTTTTTAATAAAAGCGACAAAAATCTTAGTGTTTTTATTCTTTAAACTTTCAACTAATTCTTTTGATTCAGATAGTTTCCTTTCTTTGGCAGATCCTTTTTTCAATTTAGCATTATGATAAAACTCATCAGCTAATTTATGATGAAAATCATTTACCTTGATAAACAAATTTAAAAGTTTTCTAAAATCTTCTTTCTCTGCTAATCTTACTTTTATTTCCATAGAAAAAAAGAATTTACAAAGTATAAAAAATTATCTAAAGAATAAAACTATTGAATCATCATATCTATAATTAATGGGATTTATTAGTTGAAGAAATTAGTGTCATTGTTTTTAGTCTTTCACGAAATCCTAATTTCTCATAAAATTTTATTGCTGAGATATTATTTGAGCTTACGTTTAGGGATACCACTTTCACATTTTTACTATTTAAAAAAAAGAAAGCTTCCTTAATAAGCAATCTACCAATCTTTTTACTTCTAAATTTTTTTAAAACGAAAAGATTTTCTATCTCTGCTCTTTGGTATTTACAATTTGCATTCATTTTAAGAAGAGAAACAGTCATAAAACCAATTATTTTTTGTCCAGTTAAAGCGATAAAAATTTTGGTGTCTTTGTCTTTCAAATTTTCAGTCAATTTTTTTGATTCATGTATTTTTCTTTCTTTAACAGACCCTCTCTTTAGTTCATCATGATAAGGATATTCATTATCTAGTTCAATATGAAAATTACTTGCTTTAACAAGCAACTTCAAAAGTTTTTGAAAATCTCCTTTCTCTGCTAATCTTACTTTTATTTCCATTAAAAAAAATAATTTACAAAGTATAAAAAATTATCTAAAGAGAAAAACGCCCCAACCGGGAATTGAACCCGGGTCTATGGCGCGACAGGCCATCGTACTAGCCACTATACTATTGAGGCAACATTGCTTGAACCTTTGCTCAAGTTATATCCCTAACATAAGGATACAATTTAATACACTAAGAGCTTTTTAAATTTATTGATTTTAAATTATTTTAGATTATTCCCCGTCGATTAAAAGCAATACTACAAATAATAAATACTAAAACATCTTTGCTAAAAATTATCAACTAATAAATGATTATGTATAATCAAAATAACCCTTAAATATTTATTATTAAAATAGAAACTTTATTAAACTAGAATATTTATAGGTTTTCATGGGTGTTAACACTGTCTGGAACGAAATGACAGGGATTTATCCTGTAAGCAAGACAATCAGATTCGAACTAAAGCCAATTGGAAGAACGCTTGAATATATAAATTCAAAGAGATTATTAGAAGAAGACGAGCAAAGGGCAAAAGATTTTCTAGAAGTAAAGAAGATAATGAATGATTATTTTAGAGAGCTGATTAAGACATATTTAGCAAATGTGGAATTGGATAAAAATCTTCTAGAGCAATTTAAAGAAGCTTTTATTAGACTAAAGGGAAATAAATCTGACTCAAAATTAAAAAAAGAATATAAGGAATTTGCAAATAAACTTTGTAAAGAATTACATGATAATGCAAAACTTGGAGAGCTTGAAAAAATTAAGGAGAAGAATTTTTTCAAACCATTAAAAGAATGGCTTAAAAAGAATAATCGTGACGAAGATTTAAAACTAGTAATTTCTTTTGACGGTTTCTTAATTTATTTTAGAGGATTTTTTGAGAATCGGAAAAATATCTTTAAAGTTCCGAAAAAAGATAATGAAGATGCAATTTCAACTTCAATTGTTTATAGAACAATTAATGAAAATCTTGTTCTATTTTTAGATGATCTTTTGAAATTTGAGGAACTGTCTAAATTAGGCATTGATTTTTCTGAAGTTGAAGAAAATTTTAAAGAAGAATTGGGTGGAAAAAAATTAACAGAATTTATTGCTTTGGTAAATTATAGTTCTTTTCTAACACAGGAAGGAATTGATAAATTTAATTTAATAATTGGAGGAAAAACCACTGAAAATGGAATAAAACTCAAGGGAATCAATGAAATAATTAATCTCTATTCTCAACAGAAAGGAGATAAAAGTATCAGAAAGAAAAAATTAAAACAACTTTACAAACAGATTCTAAGTAAGTCAAACAAGCCCTCATTTATTCCAGAAAAGTTAAAAGACGATAGAGAATTTATAGATGTAATTCGTAGTGCAGATAAACGAAGCGATTTTAGGGAAATAAGAGAACTATTTAATAACTTGAACAATTACGATTTGAATGAAATTTATATAAAAAGAGATGATTTGACTAAACTTTCTAAAGATTTGTTTTCCAATGAGGAATATTTGAATAAATTAATCATAGAATATAGATTTGCTGAAAAAACTGATAAACAAAAAGAAACGGAATTTAAAAAGCAAGATTATTTTTCAATAAAAGAAATTGAAGATGCAATAAACAACGAGAAAGGTTTATTTGATTTAGATGAAGATAAAGAAAATTTTAAAGATAAAATAAGTAATAATTCAGAACATCCAATTGTTGGTTATTTTCAGAGATTTTATTTTAAGGGCGAAGATTTATTAAAAAATATTGAAGATTCTTATAAAGCGGTTGAAGAAATTTTGGAGAGAGATTATTCTAATGGAACAAAAGAATTTTTACAACAAAATAAAGAAAGAGAAGTTGAAAAGATTAAATTATTTTTGGATAATTCCTTAAATATTTTGCATTTTATTAAACTCTTAAATTATAAGAAAGGAAAAGTAGGTAGTTATGCGACTTTGGATGTTGATTCTGATTTTTATGAGGGATATAAAGTTGATGAAAAAGAAATCAAAGGATTTTTTTGGTTTTATAATTCAATAAAAGAAATAGTTAACATTTATGATAAGGCAAGGAATTATGTTACACAAAAACCCTTTTCCAAAAATAAATTTAAATTGAATTTTAATAATTCTACACTTGCAGCAGGTTGGGATAAAAATAAAGAAGTAGATAATTGGACAGCATTATTCAGAAAAGATGGAAGATATTTTTTAGGAATTATGGATAAAGATAGTAATAGATTATTCAAAGAAATTTCTAAGAACGAAAACGATGATTTTTATGAAAAGGTTGAATATAAATTACTTCCATCCCCAAGTAAAATGTTGCCAAAGGTATTCTTTTCTGACAAATGGAAGCAAGAGCATAAAATTTCTGAAGAAATATTAAAAATCTATGAAAATAGGACTTTTATGAAGGGAGATAATTTTAGATTAGAAGATTGTCATAAATTAGTAGGTTTCTATAAAGAAAGTATTAAACAACACCATGAATGGGATTTATATTTTAATTTTAAATTTAAGGATGCAAATAAATATTCTGATATTGGAGAGTTTTATAGAGATGTGCAAAACCAAGGTTATTCAATTTCATTTGCAAATATAGACTCCGAAGTAATTAACAATTATGTTGATAAAGGAAAATTATACTTATTCCAAATTTACAACAAAGATTTTTCTGAAAATAGATCTGAGAAAAATAAAAACAGCAAAAAGAATCTACACACTCTTTATTGGAATGCGTTATTCAGTGAAGAAAATCTTAAAGATGTGGTCTTTAAGTTGAATGGAGAAGCGGAATTATTTTTCAGAGAGAGTTCGATTAAAAAAGAAGATAAAGTGGTCCATAAAAAGAACGAATTTATTAAAAATAAGGATCCTATAAATGGTAAAATCGAAAGTAAATTTAGTTACGACTTAATCAAAAATAAAAGGTATACTGAAGATAAATTCTTTTTTTATTGCCCGATTACAATTAATTTTAAAGCAAACGGGAATGAAAAAACCTTGAATAAAAAAGTTTCGGAAACTATAAAGAAGAATTTTGATGGAATAAAAGTTTTAGGAATTGATAGAGGAGAACGAAATTTGGCATACTTTTCTTTGATTAATCAAAATGGAGAAATTGAGAAGCAAGATAGTTTTAATATTGTATTAGATAAATTTAACAGGAAAAATAATTATTTAGAAAAACTAGATAAAAAAGAAGGTCAAAGAAATGAAGCACGAAAAAATTGGACGAAAATTGAAAATATTAAAGAATTAAAGGAAGGTTATTTGTCCCAAGTTGTTCATCAAGTTGTTAAGATGGCCATTGAGAACAATGCGATTATTGTCTTTGAGGATTTAAACTCTGTATTTAAACGAGGAAGATTCAAGATAGAAAAACAAATTTATCAGAAGTTTGAGAAAATGTTAATTGAAAAATTGAATTATCTAATGTTTAAAGATATTGAAAACAATAAATCTGGTGGATTAATGAAAGCTTACCAACTAACACCTAAATTTTATAGTTTCAAAAAGTTAGGGAAACAAACAGGGATTTTATTTTATGTAAATGCGAATTACACCTCAAAAATTGATCCAAAAACAGGTTTTGTTAATTTACTTTATCCTAATTATGAAAATGAAAAACAGGCTAAAGAATTTTTTAAAAAGTTTGATTCAATAAAATACAACAAAGAAAAGGACTATTTTGAGTTTAAGTTTGATTATAAAAATTTTAAAGTTGAGGAGAAAAATTTGCCTAAAAAAAGTAAATGGGTTGTTTGCAGTTATGGAGAAAGATTACATCAAGAAAAAGATCCCAAAAGTAAAGCATGGAATACAGTAAAAATAAATTTGACTGAAAGATTAAAGGAGTTATTTAATAATTCAAAGCTTGATTATTATGAAGGAGAAGATATTAAAGAAGAAATTTTGAAGCAAAATAATGCTAAATTTTTCAAAGAATTAGTATTTTTACTTAATAAAATTCTACAAATTAGAAACTCTTATACCTCCGGTGAATTAAGAAAAAAAATAGAAAAAAGAGAACTAAATTTTGAATCCGAAGGAGATTATATTTTATCTTGCGTTCACGATAAAAATGGAGAGTTTTTTGATTCTAGGGCAGCAAAAGAAGGTGAGCCAAAAGATGCTGATGCGAATGGGGCATTAAATATTGCAAGAAAAGGATTAATAATTTTAGAGAGAATTAAAGAAAGTAGAGAAAAACCAGACTTAAAAATAGAGAACAAAAAGTTTTTTGATTTTGTAAATGAAAGATTTAATTAAAATTCCTATTATTGTTGGATAATCAATAATAAAATATATTTGGGTTTAGTATTTCTTTTTATCTATTTGGATTATATTGTATACGTAGAAAATTATATAAAGAACTATAAATATATTCTTTCATAAGTTTTCACAAAAATGGAGCAACTAAAGTCTACTGAAGAATTCTATAGAGAACTTGAATCTATGAATCTTTTAAAAAGAATTTTTTCTTGGAGAAAACTAATTACTCTTTCAAGAAAATCTTATTCTGAAATGGAAAAACTTGTAGAATCTTCAAAAAATCTAATTGAATTTAAAACGAAACTAGGATCATCTGAAAAAGATGTTAAAAAATTGGAAGGAGAAATTAAAGAAATAAAGATAGAGAAAAAAATAATAGATGAAGAATTAAAGAAGAATTTATCTTTGGTTGGACAACTACAAAAATCCGAAACTAAAAATAGGGAAGAGGTATCCGAACTAAAATCAAATATAGAAATATTAAAACAAAGAAATTCTGACTATTTACATGATAAAAAGGAACTAGAAAAGAAAATTACCTCTATTGAAAAAGAGTTAGATCAAAAAAGAGAAGAATACGATAAACAAGTAGGAAAAGTTCAAACACTACAAGAGAGTTTAACCAGAGATAGAGAAAGACTAAATGAGGAGAAGATTAAAGAGAGAGAAAAGAAATTTGAAGAAATGAAAAAGACTTGGAAAATTCATGAGGGTATTGTTGAAAACGAAATTAAAAAAATTTGTGAGAGGAATGTAATAGATTATGTTGATAAATCTAGTTTTTCAACAAAAAAGAAGCCGGATAATATAATTAGAATTTTAGATGAGTTAATAATATTTGATGCAAAAAGTCCAGCTAGTGATAATCTAGACAATTTTCAAAACTATATTCTTAATCAATCAAAGGATGTTAAAAAGTATATCGAGGAGAAAAATGTTAAAAGAGATATTTTTTTAGTTGTTCCAACAAATACACTTGAAATTTTAAACGAAAGATTTTTTGATATGGGAGAGTATAGAGTATATGTAATTACAAAAGAAGCGATTGAGCCGATAATAAAATCATTTAAAAAGATAGAAGAGTATGAAAACATACAAGAATTTTCTCCAGAAGAAAGAGAAAAAATTTGCCAAGTTATTGGGAAATTTGCACATTCCACAAAAAGAAGAGTCCAAATCGATGCATATTTTGCTAAAGAATTTGCTAATATATGGAGAAATGTAGTATATTTACCTGATGAAATTACAGAAAGTGTTGAAAAGTTTGAGATGAGTGGAAGTTTATTAAATCCTCCTATTGAACAACGGAAAAAGAAAATAAGTATAATTGCGCTAGAAAAGGAAAGAAAGAATGTTGAAAAAGAATTAGATTTCGTAGGAGTCAGCTCAAAGATAGAAAAGAAAGATATAGATGTTATAGAATTATATAAAAAAGAAGAAGATTATAAGAATGTATAAAATAATTAAATCTATTGGGTTAACAGGACAACAAATAAATAAGATTGACTATGGAAAGCCTAATTAAAATTTCGAATTTAAATGATTTTATTTTTTGCCCAAGGAGTATTTATTTTCATAATTTATATTTTGATATAGAAGAGAAAATATTCTCTGGATACAACCAATCAGCTGGTAAAATGGCTCATAAAAATATAGATGAGAAGAAATATTCTAGCAAAAAGAGTATTTTACAAGGAATAAATATTTTTTCAGAAGAGTTAGGTTTGATAGGTAAAATAGATCTGTTTGATTTAGAAAAGAATGAATTAATAGAGCGGAAAAATAAAATAAGCATTATATATGATGGATATGTCTTTCAAATATGGGCACAATACTTTTGTTTAATTGAGATGGGATATGATGTGAAAGAACTTTCTTTTTATTCGTTAAAAGATAATAAGAAAATACATGTTAAAATTCCAGATAAACGCAGTAAAGAGAAGATAAAAAATTTAATTGAAGAAATAAAAAAATTCAAATTAAATAATAGGTTTAGTCAGAATTTAAATAAATGCAAAAATTGTCCTTATAGAAATTTGTGTGACTACTATGACGATGATAACTAGACCTGAATTCATAGAAAAACAAGTTCTTGTAATAGAAAGTGAAAATTCTAAAAAAATTCGGTTTAAGAATCAAAATTTAATTGTTTTAGATGAAAATAATAAAATAATTGTTCAACATCCTTGTTTAAAGATTTTTGCAGTTTTTATCATTGGAGAGTTTAGTATAACTTCTGTTCTTATAAAAAAGGCATTACAAAATGGCGTATTCTTTTGCTTTTTAAATTACAATCTTAAACCATATTTCACAATTGGTGGGGAAAAAGGAAATTTTTTACTTAGAGAAAAGCAATATTCAAATAAAAAAAATTTAGAAATTTCAAAATGGTTAATTGCAAATAAAATAAATAATCAAATTTTACTATTAAAGTCTATAAGATATAAATCTAAGGTAATAAAAGAGTCTATAGAAAGAATAACTATCTTAAGAAAGAAAGTAGATAGTATAATGGACGAAAAAGAACTTTTAGGAATAGAAGGAAGTTCTTCAAAGGAGTTTTTTAATAATTATTTTATAAATTTAAATTTTAAAGGTAGAAAACCTCGGACTAAAATGGATCCACTAAATTTGTTATTTGATATAGGATACACTTATCTCTTTAATTTCATAGAGGGAAATCTAGAACTTTATGGATTTGATAAATTTAAAGGATTTTATCATAAACTTTTTTACCAACGTAAATCTCTTGTTTGTGACTTAGTAGAACCCTTTAGATGTATTATTGACAAAAAAATCAGAGATGGGTTTAATTTAAAACAAATAAATTCAAATGATTTTGACTTTTCGAATGGACAATTCTTTATTAAAAGAGAATTTAACAAAAAATATAGTAGATTATTTTTAGAGGTTATTTTATCTAGAAAAGAAGAGATTTTTTTATATATTCAAAATTACTATCGTTGTTTTATTAAAGGAAAAGATATAAAGTATTATCCCTCTTTTAATATTATAAAAAATGATAATATTAACATATGATATAAGTGATACAAAATTGCGGACTAGATTTTCAAAATTTATTTTACAATATGGTAGAAGGCTTCAATTTTCTGTATATGAAATAAAAAATAGTAAAAGAATTCTTGATTTAATTATGCTTGAAATAAAAAATAAATTTGAAAAGAAGTTCACACAATCAGACTCTGTTTTAATCTTTGAATTATCCGGTTCTTGTAAAATCAGTCGTTTTGGTTATGCAAAAAATGAAGAATCTGATTTACTTTTTTCGTAATTACAATCCTTAGTCTTTATTTTTATACAATTATTGGAATAATATGATCTCTCCTCGGTAAAAAACAAAAGGTTTAAAAGTTCTATTGACTCAATTAAATTATGTGGTTGAAAGCTAACTTTTGTCGCAGAAAAGAATAATGAAGAGTTCGAAGACAAAAGGCTTTAATCTCATCAAAAACAAGTTTTTAGACAGATTACCTGTCTAGAACTAAATTAAAATTTCTACTATTGTAGATAAAATGGTAAGAT
>Ga0172382_10004875_pt1 | contig 20302 bp, 21 predicted proteins | sample Leawel138RmetaG_FD_122245 | JGI IMG/M metagenome (GOLD analysis project Ga0172382, IMG submission 122245) | Leachate microbial communities from a municipal landfill in Southern Ontario, Canada - Leachate well 138R metaG | ecosystem: Engineered > Solid waste > Landfill > Unclassified | place... | reverse complement strand
TTGTTTTAAAGTAATTGCATGGAATTTAGTGCAGCCTCTCCACATTGGAGTACTAATAACTTGATCTCTAGGAATTAGTTTATTAGTCCAAGAATAATAATCTCCATTTAACTATTTAAGAGATAAAAAATTTACAATCTATATACCAAACGAAGTTTGACTTATTGTGCGGAACTTACCCCCCGCATGGTATGCAAATTTCTATTCTGGGAATAATTGATAAATTTTACCATCCTAACCGATAACATAGTGTACGGAAACCCCCTTTCCCGCTGGCCCATTTAACCAAGAAATAGCTCCTTCGGCAGATCCCCCATACGTTCCATGCAGAACAATTTTTGATTTTGTTGTATTTTGGTTAATGTAATTAGTAAAATTTTTTACTTGAATGATATCCATTATTTATTCTTAGTTACTTTTTGTGACGGCTTTTTCTTTTCATTATTCTTTTTCTAATCAACAATAGTCTATTTTTCTTGTTTTACTATTACTTCTTCAATCTATTCTATTTTAGGTTCAATTGGTTTATTTACTATCACTTCTTCAATCTATTCTATTTTAGGGTCAGTAATAACAGGCTCAATTGGTTTCTAAGATTTATAAAAATTCCAAGTCATTCGTAACCCCACATTTGAAATTCGAACATGATCATACTCGTCTAATAGATGCTTAATTTCCTAATAAATTAAATGTTTCTCTTTTGTTTTTGTTGTTAAAAATATTTCTTTCATATTATTTATTCCCCTTCTATAATATTGTTTTGGGCATCGTCCATTATGGTATCAAACTATTTAAATGCTTTACGTTTTGCTAATGATTTATTGGTTACAATAACTTTATCGTTTATCTATGTTAATAATTTCTTACTAATCGTCTATGTCAACAAGGATTGTACATCCTTTAAAATTTTAATTGTGTTCGTTTTGTTTTTCATAATTACTTATTCCTTTCTATAGTTTTTTCTATCTATTTAGACAACTAAAGAATAGTCTATTTCAAGCCTGCTTTAGGTTTTGTCTATACTAATTTCTGTACCTTCTACTAAATGGACTCATTTATTTTTCCATCGTTCCAAAAGGTTGCTCCAGGAGTGGAGGGCTACACAACTAAATCCCAACCGATTAATTCAAAATCGTCCTGTACTTCGTCACCTTTATCCGTTCTACGTAAAGAACCTAATCCTCTACTAGAAATAGACAGAGATCCCTTGTTCTTTAAGACAATGTTTTTAAGATCCTAACCGATTCTATTGGATAAGATCTAAATGGTTCCAATAAGCTAATTTCCTACCCACTTAAGATCCTTTACTAATAACGCTACATTTCTCAAAGAAATTTGATCACTTTCAGGATGATCGCATTCGCCATAGCTGGAATTAGACTTTATCTTTTGTAGATACTTGTTAACCTATCTCTCTAGAATGGCTTTAGGATAAAATCTGTCATTGCCATTCTTTTTATCTGCATATTGAACTCTACCAGTTAAAAGTAAAGTTCCATTTTCATATTTTATTGATTCCTATAGTATTTCCGACTATCCCAATCTAAATGGGAAAGTTTCAACTAATAGCATCTTTGTTCCGTATTTATTCATTTATAATTCTCCAATTTCTTTACATACAAGGGAATAAATCTATTCCAGCACCATATTGATGCATTCTAATAATGGTTAAGCTTATTGAAACCAACCAACCTAACAATCCTGCTATGATATCTTTATAATCAAACTAGCCGCCCACGACCCCCTTATCTATACACTATTTAAATATGGATACACCCATCATAACCATGAATGAAGAAGTTATTACGAAACATTGGGTTGGATCAGACCAAAACAAAGTGTAAAATCTAGTAAATAATGAAATATAGAAGAAATGTAGTTGCTTGTCTTTGTTCTTATTAATCAGTTTGATAAGCTTAATGATGTATGATTTTAAAGATTGCATATCAATTCTCCATTTCTTTTCAAGATAGAGGCAAATGTTATAAATTCTCTTGTTAATGTCTGTACCCAATCTTCAGTCTTTATTAGAAATCTAGAATTCTTATCATTGATAGGATCTTCATATATTTCTATTATAGCTTTCCTGTATGCCTAACATACAGGACGTTGCATATCGTACCAAATTTTGGCATTCTATTCAGATATGAACTTACCTATGTATTCTAAAGAAACATCCCTTGTAAGATCTAATCTTGCTATTAATTGCTATTTTACTTGATTGCCAAAGCCTTCATCCAAAACAGAATTAGAAAAATCTATTATATTCTAAGTAGAATTGGTCAACACTTTACTCATAATGCTGTTACCGCAATATTCTATTGCATGTTTAGTTATCTATCTAATCCTTTCTGCCACAGTTTTGTTTTGAAGAAGTTTGCTTAGTTTCTTCTATTGCTAATCAATCTTGGTTAATATGACTCGCGTATTGTTCTAAGTTTTGGTTTCAAATATATCAAAACGATCCTTCAATATATTCAAATTCTTCATGTAGAACCTTCTATTGATTAATATTAACAGAGTTACTAAACTGGGAAAGACCAACATTACTATTTCTAATATTTTATAATATAAATCACCATTTCCCATTATCATAATTCCTTTGCTTGTTCTGTGAACGCTGCATAATAAAGAACAAACTACTTTACTATGGTGTGAGCGAAATCTAGAGACTTTACTAAGAATCTATTGTTTTTACTGTTGACTTTATCAGAGTATATCTAGAGTATGTCAGCTTTATACTTGCTAACGCTACCCTTTATCAAAGTCAACCACTAATTATATCTTTCTTCATTCAATTGAGCGATTCCATAAATATTGGTGTTGTCTCTGGCCAATTCGAATTTAGAAAGTAATTGTTCCCTTCCGATGTTCTAAAAGCCAATATCTAACACCTATCTAACAAAAATAACGAAATCTTCAGTAAATTTGGTTAATAACTTACATGTCATTTCATCTTTAGTGATCTCTAACGCATGTTTTGTTATCTATCTTATTTTCTGTCCAGCCTATTTTACCTATACAAAAGACATTAAGGCTTTATTGTGCATATTCAATTCATTATGGATCAATTTCAAATTCTATTCATTGGAATTTGCCATAATGTCAAGTTTCTATGTTATATTGTCAATGGTATGCTTATAGAACTTCTTTTTCAATAGTGTAAGAATAGTTATAACTGAAGGAATTAATACTGCTGCAGATTCTATTATCAATGTTATTGTTACTTCTGTTGTCAATTTCCATATCTTCCTACATTCTAAATTATAGCCTTCTTCACTGCGTCTTGAGGAGATTTTCCCTAATTGATGTGAGAAAAGGCACATCTTAAACAAGGTTTCAGATCCAAATCACTTAAATCTATTCCCTTAATTTCCACATTAAAAATACCTTGTATTATGTTCTGTTTGAGTTTACCCTTAGCCGTTGGATCTAACTACATAAATTGCTACGATATAATTTTCTTTCCATCTCTAAGCATTAAATCTCTAAACTGTCTACGTTTTGGTCCAAATGCATTTGGGGATGGAAATACCTAAAAGTTAGCCCCAGTGTTCATATCAGTAAACCTTCAATCTGATATAGGTTCAATAAGGAATACGCTTTGTCTTCAGTATTCTTTATCTTCTTAATCTTATCCATGTTTTCAATCACGGATTTCAACTAATCACTAATTTCTGTATTATCTTTAAGCTTTGCTTCTAATAGAGTAATCTACTTATTCATATATTCATGTAATTCATTACTGGACATTGAATAAGTATATTTCTTTAAAAGCTATTTCTGTTTGGGATTTAATGTCTTATATTTCTCATTAAACTTCTATATAAATAGCTATAAAGTTTTTTCCTTAATCTATTTAGATTGTTGTTTGAATAGCTATAATTCTTCATCGATTATTTGCTATCTAAGAGGTTTCAACATAAACTCAATAATCCTGTATTTGGATTCTACTACAGAAATAGGATTGTATTGTCTTTCCTTCAGGCTTTCAAATACCTTGTATATGCTAGCATAGATCTTATAATTATCAACCTTAATAGACATGATGTCCTTCAGGTCATAGTGCTTTTTGATCTATCTAATACACTAGAATTTCTACTTATTTAGTCTGATTTCATCTAACTTCATTCTCTGTTGAATCATCTCTTCGAATAAATCTGCAGCCTTGGATTCATTGTCGTATCTAGTCTTTACTAATGTATTATAGATTGACAATTCCTTGCTTAACTATTTACTCTTTCTAAAATAAGTCTAAAAGATTTGATGTGATCTAGATTTCTAGCCATTAATTGACTACTAAATCATCTTACGGACAAGAATCTAATATAGAATTCCTGTATTCTTGATTTTGTTATGTTTAATCCTTTCTAACATAATTTCCTTGTTTCCTTATTTATCTAGATTTAATGGGGTATTACCCTAAAAGTTATTAGTTAATGGCTAATACTATGTGTCCATATCTGTTTGTTCCTGAACTTGTTGCTATAACTATCCGGGTGCTTCTTGTTCCTAATTAGCTGGTTCCATTCCTGAGGTATCTTCGCCCCCACCCTGTTCAATTGCTGCTAATTGAGCTTTAAATTTAGTATCTCCAACCACTTTAACCAATAACTACTTAGCCTATTCAGCATTAATGTCGTAAATGTTTTTATAAATGTACTATAGTGAAAAATGCTTAGATTCTTCCATCTTAGTTGCCACATCAACTTTCTTATCCCATAATTCCATCTATTGAATCTTTTTGACACTGGAAGGATTATTAAAGGATAGTTTGAAATTGATATTATTAACATCGGTATAGCCTAATATGAATAAATGTATCAAAGCTACACGATAAAGCTAGCTTAAAAACAAATTTTGAAGGTCTTCAATCAATCTTGCAAAGATAATATCTAAACTTGCTAAAGTTGCTTTAGATTCAATTCCCTATTCAAATGTTAAGAATGCCTTAGGAATTTTCAGTGCTGCCATCATATAAGACTTAATAAAGTTAATGTCCTATATGAAACTATTCTACATTCCAGCCAGAGTTTCTATGGATGATCCATCCTATTTACCTCTAACGGGGATAAAGAAGTCTTCTAATAGATTTTGAATGTTATACTTAAGGTTGACCTATCCAGTCTGAGGATCCTTATAGGGGATCTTCTTCATCTTCTGGATAACATCATTCATGAATGGTCCAACTTCCTAGTTATCTAGATCTCCTACGTCTACTTTAAATACACGTCTCTATGGTGCTCTCATGATTCTTTGAATCATCATAGCATCAACCATAAGGGAGAAGTTCTTCCATATCCTTCTAGCTGGTTCCAATACGGAACGACCATATGGTAAGAAGTTGGGATCCTTCAATAATCTGAAATGACCTACGTTGTAATTGTCTATTAATTGATCATTACCTGCTACAAATCTAAAGTAATAAGTATCAGGATTCCTTTCGTCATCTTCTATTCTCTACATATCATAAGCAGATATGGGCTAAGCACCTATAATGCCTAATTCATCATCTAGTCTTAATGCTAGGAAGAAATCGCCATACTTAACAAAACTTCTGAACCATACAGAAAAGTTGAACTAACAACTTAATCTCTAATAGAATAATTCTCTTAATATCTATTCTATTTCAGCATCATTAGATTTGATCTTAATGATGTCCCCATATTCATCTTTGGTTAATGCCTAGAAGGTGTAAATATCTAATGCAGAACTCAATATGGGGTCAGAATCCATCATATCGTAATCACGATATAACGCCAATCTATTTATTGAATAGTTCTGAGCTAATGTTGATTGGTAATATTGATTTCTATGTAATTTACTAAAAAAGGTATTTCTCTTGGAATAAGCCTGAGTTCTTTGAGTATCTATGACCTTAATAGAATCGTTTTTGACATCCGATACTATTAATCCTGTAGAGAACACCCTCTTTAATGCGGTAAATATATCCATTATTCATCCTTTGTTCTTTTACTGAAGTAAAAGTCGTTTAAATCTATCGTTTCAGAACCAATGTCTATGATACCCTGATTGAGTTTATCTAGATTATTATGCGAATTGAAAAAACCAGAGGAAACTTTATTTTCTTGTCGATGTTTTAAATTCAATCCGCTATCTATACTTGCTAATCTCGACTTAGCAAATGCCCTTGCTTCCTTTCTAATTATGTATGCGGTATTTCTTACCCATATTCCAATTGCCAAAGCCATAACAAGGTCATCATTATAACTTCTCATAGCCTGTTGTTTGCCATTCAACCAAATGAATGTCCAAAACTAATTTAATAACCTCTTAGAATGGATTATAAATTCACGATTTTCTATGATTGTGATCATTCTTTCTATAATTAATGGTCTAGTTCTTGAAGAAGTTGTAAACCCAATAATGTCTCTCTGTTTCTCCAAAACTTTACTCTGTCTAATCTTAGAATGTAACTCAGGATCTATGTATTTATAGTCTTTCTTATGGTAATAGACATTCTTGTATCCTAGATTTATAATTTCTTGAAGTACAGCCCACCCAATACTTGCGTTTTCCACAATTACTAATGCATCACTATACATTTTTGCAGTTCGAACTATTAACTGACCAAATTCGGTGGTAGGAATCTTGCCTTTAAACTCAGCTACTTGCTCGTTTTTCTAAATTGATAAAATTTGAAATGCTGAAAAGTCAGAACCATCACCTCTAGCAACGTCTGCTGATAATATGTAGTTCTCCTGTTTCTAAGGAAATCTCCACACCCACAATTCATCATGGTGCATCTTCTAAATTGGTTCGCTAATACATTCTTTATCTAAAGCCTATAAGACTTCATTAGAGATGACGTTATCACCAGATGATGCAAATTGACAATCGCACTATCTTGCTGCCTATTTCTATCCTAACTATTTAGTTTGGGCATCTCTCCATGCTTGATCTCTCTAGGGGTGCAAATGCCATGGTAATTTAATAGTGTTAAATCTATTATTACCCTATTCAGCCTACGTCCATAAGCGGTGAAAAGTATTTCCGCAATTATGGGAAACCAAACCATTTGTATAATACTAATTATTTTTTTCTACATCCATTACATCATAAACATACACAGGATTGGGATTATTAATTTTGTCTATGGATATAACCACTTCACCTTGTGAAAGAACATCCCCTATTACTAACTACTATGCTTTGATAAAGTCGTTTGTAAAAAGTTTCAGTTTATGGTCTAATGTGCATATCAACTATTGATTTTTAGTGTTTATTTTTAGCAACTACTTTCTATAAAGTCTTCTAACATCACTAAAATCGCTCCAACCGTCTGGGGTCAATATTTGATATTTCATAATTTTTCACCCTAAAGAATAAATATAAATTCACCATAATTATTTTTCTTAGAATGTTCGTTAGCTGCTTCTATTTTTTTATGCAACAATCCATTATACAATTCCTATTTGTACCATGAGTGGTCACCCTTAATCTCAACCAGATGCCATTTTCCTTGATTAAATATTTTAAAATCACAATAATATAAATGTTTGATTCCATCAATAAAATATGGTATAATATCACCATTTAATATTCTAATATCATTCAGCTAACACTATTTTATGTACTATAACTATAAGTTTGATTGGTATGAAACTAAATCACCAAATTTGGTGCTATATTTTCCGATATACTTATTCTGAAACCCATAAGACTTATCTGGCATATAACTGTTATGGGTTACTCCATATTTTTTAATCATAGTATTTATTTGTTTGGCTCTTAATTCTTTTGACTAAAATCCAACACCGCCATATCTATTCCTTTGAGTTTTAACACACTTTTCTGTTATCTGTTTTCTAGTAAGTATGGTGTGATTTTTACTTTTTTTCGCTAACTACTAAACCGCAAATCCAGTTCCACCGTATCTCTACTAATTAGTATTATTTATTTTATTTCGAATACTCTTAACAGACAATATCTCCTCAGAACCATATCTTTTCAAGTTTGTATGTTTAGCTTTATCTCTAAATTTCTTTATTTTTGAAGGATTTCTCTATCCATATAGAGTTAACATAGTAGTTTCCCTTTTCTTTTGTAATTCAGAATATCCACCATATCTATTTTCAATAGTTATTTTTTTCTTCTATAAAAACTAATTTGATATATTTCTGCAACTCATACTGCAATATTTACTATATCCCTTCGTCAAATTATTAAATCTTGTATCCTTCCCACATACTAAACATTTACCAGTTGTTAAAGATATGTATTTGTCATAATAATCTTTCAAAGTAATATCTTTATGATATTTGGTTATATGATGACCTAATGTTTTTGTTTCTTTCTCACATATTCTACATTTCATTATATAAATCCTAAATTTTAATATGTTTAATCAACCCATTTTCATCTTTAACAGTCACTAATGTATTGCCAATTACACATCCTCTCGGAGTTGAAAGTACGATACAGTTAGAAACTGCTATTTTATTAGCATAAAACTGATTATTCAATTCTACATTTATTGCATCATACACTTTCTAAGATTTATTATAATCTATGATCTAAACAACTTTATCTCCCCCATATAACGTATCTCCCCTATTTAAATTACAAATCTAAATGAATGTTCCATCAAACAGTTTTATTTTGTGATCTGGAGTTCCAGAAATGCTAGATTTATCAGTAATTAAAGTACAAACCTTTTGAATCCCATGATCTTTAACTCCCTAAAATTTACTCCACCCTAATGGCGTTAATATTTCAATATTCATAAGACACTCTAAAATTCCTTCTTGTTAAATAAGACTTTATAAGGGAGATACCCATTACAATTTGAATACTATATAGCACATTTAACCTTTTCTTTAAAAACGCCATTCTTTAACTACTATTGATACCATGGATGATTACCCTTAGTTTCTATTAATCTTTTATTGCCATTTTCGTAAGTTATCAAAAAGTCCACAAAATATTTATGAAGTTTTCCATTTATAGTATAAGGAATATTTGGACCATTTTTAATAGAAATATTGTTAGATAAACAAAACTATATTAGTTCTTTCTAAATTTTAGAACGATAATAAATGTTGCCTCTCTAATGAAAGAAATACTTATAAGGACTATTATTTCCATATTTTTTAATTGTAGATTGTATAAACTTTTCAAGAATAACGGTACTCTAAAATCCATTACCCCCATTTCGTTCTCTTTGAGTTTTTAACCCCTTCTAAACCACTTCTTTACTATTGTAAGGACAACTTCCTCCGTACCTTTCCTAATTAGTTTTAGCTACCTTTAACTTAACTTCTTTAGATCTTTGATGGCACTATTCACCATACCTTTGCAAACATGTTCGTTTGTAAGACTATTTCCATTTCTACGTACCAGTATATGAAACTCTTCCATATTTCCTTAAACATGTATCTTTGGCTGCATTAACCATACCTTTACATTTCATGGGATTATCAACACCATATTTTTCTATTAAAGTTAATTTTATTTTAGATTGTATATCTTGATTCTTAATGGGACTATCTACTCCATATCTTTCATAACAAGTTTTCTTGATTTCCAAATTTATTCTTTCTTTATCTTTAAAATGGCACTATTTCGAACAATACACATTAAAGCCTTGACTAAATTTAATGTACTATGTGGGATTTCCGCAAATTAAACAAGATCCTTCCGTTTCGCTTTTACAATAAGCAATGTAATATTGTTTAGAAGACAATCCATGTGTGCCCTTAATGTGATTAATCATCCTCGTAGAACAATATTTCCCTTCAAATTCAACACCGCAAATTTTACATACAGATTTATTGTTGCACATACGGATACCTCTTGTAAAGCTACTATATGGTTATATCCTAAATTAATCCTGTTTCAATATCCCTTATTGTCACAATTGAAGAACCTACAATACAATCTCCACCTGTGGAAAGAGTGGGCATTGCTGCAGTCCAAATTTGATGGGCTAAAGTCTAATTTAAAACTGCTGCCTCGTCAAACACTAATAGGGATAATGCCTACGATACTCCCGCATTTGGTGTTGCTGATGCAGCCTTTACTACTGAGTTATTCTTGAATTGCAATGATTGCTTGTTGTTAGTTACTATCTATTCTTTTAACCAATTAGGAAGACCATCGTACATAGTCTTTATCTTCTTGATTAAGTTCATTGCAACCTCTTGTGTGTTAGCTATGATTAAAACAGTCTTATTACTGTTGAAATTAAGCATCCATAGAATGTATCCACCACATAAGGTGGATATTCCCATTTGCCTTGATTTTAATATGATATTCCATTCGTGATCAACGAACTATTGTATAGTATTTTCCTGAAATTTATAAAGATCAAAGGGTACTAAACCACGTACAGGATGCTGCACCTTCGAATACTTCTTAAGAAAGTATACTGGGGACGCTACGCATCGTTTAAACTACTACTTTATTGCTTCCTTTATCTATTGAGTCTAGCTCATTTTTTTGTTATATTCCTTCCTAATCCTTTATATCATTTACATCTAAAGTATGTGGATCTTGGTATTCTGGGTCTTGATCATAATGCGACTTTCTTCTGCTGAATTTCTAACCGATGTTTCCACCAGTGTAAATTCCAAAGGATCCCATAGCCAGCCAGCTCCATTCTTTAAATAACTATAAAAACATACTGTCATGAAACTTCAATATCATTGGGATGAATCCCAAAGTTAGTATTAATAATGTTAAAAACAACTTTCTACTGTTGTATTTATTACTCTAAGTTTTCTACGGGTTCTGCCTCCCCTTGTAGTGTTTTTTGTTTTTCAACATTACTCAATTTCTCCTGAAAATACTATAGAGCCTTATCTTTGTATTGCTTGATCTAATTAATAGTCTTTTCTAACATATTGTTAAATTTCTAAACGTCTTCAACCTTCCATGTTTCAGTCTACCCCTATGCGTTAATGAGCACTTCTTTGTTACCCTCAAGCATTGCACCTTCATAGAATTCAATTGCAAGATTGCAAGTATTAACAAGATTATCCCGCATAAAGTTCCAGACGTATGCTTCCCATGTTCCATTCTATCTCATCTAATTCTATAATTTCATGGAGCAGTCGAAGCATCTCTTATGAATATTCCAAAAGAATGAATCGTATTGCTTTTTACCCATGATTCTACCACATTGTGGGCAGAAATTAGGCATAAGACCATACTTTTCTTTTGAAAGTTGATAAACTCTCTTGTTATTATCAAGAGTGTATAATTCGCCATTCTAATCCATATGTAACTTGTTTTTTGGTTTAATGTGAAAATCTTTGAGTGTGAATACCTTGTTTTCGAACTAAATTAACTATTCGTTACCGTCCGATATGATATTCTTTAGATTTTCAAGTGTATACTTTATTCTGTTCTATGACAAAATTACTCCTAAACATTAGTTAATTTGTATCTGATGTATTTTTCTGGCACCTAAACAGATGGAGAAGAAACTCCCCTTCTAGGGGACACAGTTACCATTCCCTTTTCAATCGAAGTTACGTATAATACGTTCATAGTCTTTTTCATTAAAGCTAGAATATCCTTAGCGTTAAATAATCCCTGAATTTTAGATCCCTAAATTTCGATATAATCCCCAACCTTTATACCTGTAGGTGGATTCTTTTTTGCTATTTCCTATAAGTGTGTTTTAGACATGTATGTTATTCTCCCTTTGTTATTTCCATTCAAGGAATTTTATTCCTAATCCGAAGTAGAACCCTTGTAATTCAGCTCCAACATCAAATTTATATCTTTCACCAATTATTAGGGATGCCCCTAAAGCAGGTGTAAAATCATAGTCATTATTAATTATGTTACTATTAGTAGGATCTGAACTTTTTCTTGCGTTTAACCAAGCATTTCCGTAAAATTGCATTTTACTTGTTAAGTATTCAGGTCTAATCTAGATTGGTCCTGGTTTATACACAAAATCTCTGATTCGTAAATTCTATTTATACACTAAGTAAGTTGTATTGAAAGTCGTATCCGCATATGCCTTAATCTAATCCTATGTGTCTACCTTAAAGGATATTAGGTCGTTTGATACTATCCCATTCTCTTTAAAAAAGTCAGCATAAACATATTGATTGGTCATCGTAGTGTCAACAAGTGCATAAACATATACAGGTTTGTCTTTAAAGACTACTTGAGTTACGTATCTAATGATGGGTTTCTAAATGGTCACAGTATTAGTTTTCCACTAGGTTATCGTTACTATTTCACCAGGCTCTGTTATTATAATAGGTTTAAATGTAGATTTACACCAAAACCACCCTATAAGCATTCCTCCAAAAAACAGTATTGCAAATAAAGCTAAAGGAATCCAAATGTTTTTCATTTTTTCCTTAGATTCTATTGAATTTCTCTACAACTTTCCCATCGGGATACCCTATAAATATTAACTTATAATCGATTCCATAGGGTGCATCGGTGTTAAGGAAAAATAGACTGTATTGATTAATTTGCATATGTACTATATCGGCAACATTTTCTGCATCTCGACCATTACCAGAAGTTACAACATATCGTACACCAGTAAATGGATACTTTTTATTTGGAGTTGTATCGATTCTTATTCCTGGCTTAGATGCATACTTAGTAAAGGTACTTATTTGGGTTTGATTAAGAGGAGTAGCAGGTAATATTGTCAATTTCTAATTCATAGAAGATTCTAGACTCCTTTTAACTTTATTTGTTACCATTATTTGCCATTGATGAGCATGTGGATTTTGATGGAATGTGTTTTCTTTCAGTACTTCACCACTTAATATGGAGGATTTGTACTAATTCAACAAGTCAACCAATAGCTATTCATTAGGTCGTTTCATCTAATTTAGAATAGTTCCCTACTTCATCTTGGACTATTGTCTAACCAAGTATAAGGATTTTCTAAATAAGTTGACTATATCAAACAGAATATCACTTATAGACTAGATGTTGTTCTATGATTGACCATTTAAAAATGTTGATACTTCCTCATAGAATTGAGCACAATTTTCTAAGTACTACTAAGGGTTGGTAGCATTTATGTTGTCAATCTTAATTTGACCTGCACCCACACCAATTATCTTGTTTATGGAGCCCATCATTACCTACATTAGCTAATCGTTTTCCTAATCAAAATCTTCGTAGAGTTTACCAAAAAGTTCGTGTTGGGCATTATCCTTTGTTTGCCAATGAAAGGCTTTTAACTGGGCTATTATCTATAATCCCTTTACTAAAATGTCTTTGTATTTCATATGTAATTATATCTCTCTTTTAAGCTTAATGAAGGCATCATTAACCTTTCGAATTAAATCGTGCATCTTATCTCTGTTATTAGGAGTTTGATACGCCGATAACATCCCTTGCATCTAAGAGATTGCCCTTTCAAGTGCAACCATTTCTAAATCTGTTGACTATTGCAATAATAGTGATTTTAATGTTTGTTTCATATTAATTGTCCCTTATAATCTTTGCAAATTTAATCCAGTTGTCAGGTAACACTAGATCTCCGCTTTTAGGTTTAGATGCCTTTTTGATGTAATTTTGACTTATATGGATATAATGGTTATCAAATTTAGCATAAACCCCATCTCCATACATGAAAGCCATTAAGAACTTCTTATATGCTTCCTTATCATCTCTAAAAACGAACTAAAATCTAAAGTCTACTAATGTATCCTTAAATTTAGTTTCAGCTGAATGTATTGAGTCAAATCCTGTTTGAGGTATTTCACTTATTAAGGATGTCTTCCCTTCCAACAGTGATTTTATCTTCATCTATAATCCTTGCTCCATTCAGCTATTTCTCTCATGAATACCTATAGCTAATCGTCTCCCATCTTCTTAAAGGCTACTCTCCACATAGCTATGGTCTTATCAAACAGATACTTAGCATTCTTATAATTTAAAATCTAACTAGAATTGTATTTCTAATCAATTCTTTTCTATTCAGTTACTCTCTGAAATCTAATACCTTTATCGTTCATATTACACCTTCGTTTTAGCTAAGTTTTCTAAATTAGAAAACACGTTATTTAGATATTTAACAGCACTTTCACGATCCTTATCCCACACGATAAACTGCATCTTACCATTGATGAATCTAGTATTGTTTTCTAAAGTAGTGTCACCACTAGTCTTGTATTTATCTAATATCTTGTTAATAAATCCAGCTCTAAGATTGCCTAAGCTACTGGAATCGTTGGTAGAAACAGAAAGAGTCACTTCTATTCTATATTTACCCTATTCAATTCCGCTTTCGTGAGCAAGCATCGTTATAGCATACTTTTTAGGTATGATAATGAATTCTGTTCGAACTAATATAGCTTTCTTAGCCTAAAACAGGTTGTATTTCTTTTTTTGATGCTCTTTAAGTAGGTTAAAAAGCAATACCTTTGAATTGATATCCATCTATTAATTCTCCTAATAATTAACTCTCTAATTAATTACTAACTAGAGCCATAAAATCAAATATTTATTTTTGTAGAATTGATGGATCCCCATCATTCTAGAGGTTCTACATTATCTTCTGTAGTATGACTGCCTATGGGGAACTGTTTATCTAGTTCTACCATAGATAAAAGACTTTAAACCCTCGTTTATTAGCCTCTAATTTCTTCTTTAAATCTCTCTTCCAAACATTCATGACAAGAGTTTTCTTTTGACCTGGAAATTTGATCATTTCGGTGGACTTGTATGTGTCTGGATTACAGTGCCAGAAGTCCCCATTCACCTATAACAGGGTATTTCCAATTTTAACATCAAAATAATACCTTCCCACTTGATATTGTGTCTAATGAGGTATTCCCGCCTTTAGCAATAACTTAACTACTCTAGTCTATAAGTTAGAAACATTGGGCTTAAAGTTCTTTCTATATGTACCTAATCTCTTCTTCTTAGCAATAGTTTTTGCTCTGTTTATCCTTCTAGACTTTGCAGAGCATTGAGAATCGCAAAACCTTCCACTTCCATATTTACCATCATGTGGTCTGTGGCAAATCTAACATATCTTAACACTCATATAGCATTAATCGAATGAAGACATAAAGAGTAACAACATACTAGTTATATTTCTATCACGACCCTTTAACTAGAATACTAAGTGTGGTTCTTTGTTCTCTTCTAGAATAATATTAGCTAATTTAATCCTAGACTAATTCAGTTTAATAAGTTTCATTCTACCTATTCCTTATGTCTTTGCCAACCTTTTCGAGGTCTCTAATGCTTGCTAAACCACCTTTAACAACTATAAAAATACCTTGTAAGCTTTATTAGCCTAAGAATCTTTCAATCCTTTTTTCTCTAAAATAACAACGATTCTGGATCCTCTCAACCCAAACTCCTTTAGCTTAAACTGAGAATCTAAATTTTTTTGTAGTATTGCCCCTATTGATCTCTTAGTGATGTAAGAAGTAGCGTATTTAGCCAATTTTATCTAATCGAATTTAAAATGTAAATCTAATTGATTCTATCCTATTTGAAATACGTTTAACTAAGAATTCGCTAATCTTTCTTTTTTATTGAATGATCCCTACATAATTAATTGTTTCAATTTGATTCTTTTATCTTGCATATTTAAGTGCTCCCAATATCTGATTAATATCAGAAAATAGACCTGTTGCCTTGTATATGTTACCCTTGTAGGTAAACACTATTCCCTAAGTAGGAACGATAGCCTTAATTCCTCCAAGAGCATTTATTCTATTCATTAACGCTGTTGCCTTATCAATTAAAGCTAGATTATTAGAATTTTTAATTTCTTCAGCTGTAGCTAGAAGTTCTGCACTTAATTTCTTAACAACATTTTCAGGATTGACGACCATGTACTAGCCTAAATTCTTTAATACCTAACTAGTTAACTCCATAAATAGAATCTACCAATCGTAAGCATTCTTCTTATTCACTGCCTGATGGTCATTCTTATCAAAGGCTAATATCCAATTCAAGAATTCCTTATGAGGACATAATCTCTTAAGAACAGCTATAGAAGCAGTTTTATCCATCTTGGACCATCTTGTTATTAATGCTTCCATTAGAGGTTTAGGAACATCATATTTAAAACTTGAAGCCTTCTTCTGTATTAAGTTTTGCCAGAAGGCATCATTATAATCCTGTAATGTAGAGTTACCTGAAAGTTTGAACCTTTGTTGAAGAGCATTTAACTTAGCTAAATAGTATCTCCTCCTTGCTGCAAAATTGGAAATTTTAGGTAATCTTACCACTGTAGGAGGATGAATTGCAAAGTGTTTTTGTACATTAGCATTAACTGATAAAATGATGGAATAAATAGATTTAGCCATAGATCCATCAACCTTTACTTTATTTCCTGCCTGATCCACTTCTGTTAGATTGTGGAACACTAGCATAGACTTGTCATAGGGAATGACATTAGCTGTTGGAGAATATATAATTTCTAAAGCTAACCATCTTTTACCCTATCCAAAAATCTAATCTAATTGTCTTTTAGGCATGGCTGAAAAGGCTCTTTGAAGATCAATCATAGCAAAGGTAAATGCTTCTTGAATAGCACCTCTTCCTGCAAACATATTCTTAATACCTAAAACGTCAGGAGCAGTTTCTCCAAAGTTCCTTTGATGACCCTTATTTCTGGCTGCGACTAGCTTTCCATTCTTCCATGATACATTGATATTTTGACCATCATACTTCATGGTTGCCTAGGATTCTACATTTATCTTGCCAGATAGTAAATTGTTTATAATTGATCTAAAGTCATTGAAGGTTAATTGTGTATCCTAGAAGATATGATTAAGATGACCACTCGCACCCCCACAAGTTAACAAACATTTATTGTTTTTAGAATTTTTAATGTTCAACAACAACTACTACAATGTTATACTGTTTTTAATAAATTTTTTGCAATTATCCGAACCAGGTATTATCTAAAGGTTTTTATAATGCCCTATTAATGAGGGGTCTATATTATGTTTAAATCCACTTGCTATTGAATATTTATGATCCAAATGCCAATTTCTGCTACGTTTTTCTAACAATGGAATCTACATTGAATATCGTTCTAATGATAAATTAGTCTATTTCCAACATTGTAATGAATATTCCTAGAATGCCGATCTTAATGAAGGATCCTTCCATAAGCCTTTATTCCTCATTATGGTGGCTATACGCTATTTGTTATTTTCCATCATTATTTTAGAACTTTTCCTTCTATTCTACCTTAATTCTTCAGTATAAGAATTTTTAACCCCCTAAGAAACTTTCTTTCTATTTTCAGCATCATTCATAGGGTTGTTAATAGACATTTTCAATTTCGACTATTCCGTAAATGCTCTCCCAGTTGATCCCAATTTTTGAATTTCCTTGTATTCTAGTGTGTTTACGGATTCTTTATGTTTCTTTCTAACATTCTAATTAACCATTGAATTTTTTCCATTTTCCATTGTATTTTTAAATTTCTCAGAAATTAATGGATATAACCCCTTATAGTCTGCTATGGATACATTATGCAAATCCAAATGTTTTTGGACTATTTGTTTATAATAATTTCCACAAATTTGACATTTTACGTAGCCATCTTCTCGTATTAATTCACTCGCCCCACCGCAAGTTAGAAGTACTCGATTGTCTTTGGAGTTTTCTTCTATTAATTCATCTTCCTTTAACAGAGACTACTTAATATTTCGCAATTTCTTTTGAGCTACAATCCATTGCAATGCTATTGGGTTTTTTACAGGTTGGTTAATAAAGCTAACGACTTTACTTCTAATTTTAGCATCTACATTACCACCCTTCTAGGTGTTAACCTCAATAAAGTTGTTTCCAAATATAGATTTATAAGCATCTTTATATCGATTGACGGAATTGTAAACTTCTATAACTGTTTCTTCACCCACATGTCTATCTCTTTTAGAATTTCGATACAATGCCAACTACAACGGAGTTGTAACGAATATCATCATAGTATCATATCCATTTTTCTCAACCATAGCCTTTCTCTGTGCTAAATCGCTAAACTTACCACAAGTTCTATCTATAATGATTCCCTTTCTAGCCTAAACAAACATTTTAAATTGTTCCTCAAAAACTCTTACAGCTCTCTATTTAGTTGAGTCCCACTTCTATTTGCCTATTGTCTAGAACTCAGGAGGTAAATTATCCTTTTGGAGATATTTAACAAATGGGTAATCAGGATTGACTACTCTTAGTCCATAACTTGATACATTATACTATGTACTAAACAAATCTTGACAAGTTGTTGATTTTCCAGCAGCAGGGGTTCCAGCCATGAAGACACATTTAAAGTTGGCTTTATCATGAATACCTTCCCTTATTAATTGCTACTTCAAATTGGCTCCAACCTTCGAAATCATTAGATTGAATACGGTCTAATCATATTTGCCAAATATCAATTTAAATGCCTTTTTCTTTTCCTACAATGATAGCTTATTGGTTGAAAATAGTGTCCTTATTGTGGTACCACTTATTTCCTGCCCTTCAAACTTATTAGACATATAAGGAACAGGGATAATGTAAGCCTACTAACTATAGGGTTTAGGATCTTTTGGTAATTGTCCTCTAAAGTAGTTTCCTACAGTTCTACCTGGATCCTTTTCACTGGAAGCATACACTAACACCGTATTATCCTTGTTAAACTTTGAATATAAAGATTCAACCCTATATGGTATAGTGTTATTTAATATCTGACTGGCAGGAATCCCAAATAATCTATTCATTATAAGGACTTTTTCCTTGAAGTTAAAAGGGGATTTAGCCTAAGTTTTATTAGATGTTACAATATACACATTATTGGCTCCGAATTTGGACACCAAGTATTTGTAAACAGTATAGTGGGAAGCATGAAAGGGTTGAAATCTTCCTGGCATGATTGCTATAACTCTCATTTAACCCTTCTCCTAATATGCTTTATTCTTCCTTTATTCCAACCTTGGGATAAATATTCAGGAACTAACTAAGATTGAACAAACTTCTAATTATCATTATTATTGATCCAAACACTATTTTTATGAAACTTTCTTACTTTATTTTTTCGTTCCTATGTGCACTTACACCTCTTTAACGATTCACTAATTTTCATTCTAGTTTCAAAGGGAACTGTAGTTCCTTGCATTCTATTTCTCAAATTATTTTTAAACTAATCACTTCTTATAATTCCTTTAGAAACACCAACTAATTCTCCAGAAATCCATCTTTGATCTGTTTCTTCCACCTTAAAACAATTACCTTCTTGATCTTTTACAGTTATACCTGACTTTATGCCCTTTGTAACGCCTACTACTGACCCATTTAACCAACGAGGATCATCTTTATCAATGCTAAATATATTTCCGGATTCATCCTTAACAATAATTTTACCCCTAACAGAATATAAATGTCCACCAATGCCACCAATTGTCTAATTATATGTATTTGGTTGTAATACAAAATCCTAATTAACGATTTGCTACTCCATAGTATACGCCTAAACTTCATCTTCAAACTAATACAAGATTTCTCTGTTAAAGTTTTCTCTTCCATACTTCTTGATGGCATTTTTTAGATGTTTGCCAGAACCCATATAACCATCCTTCTATATACAGTTAGAACTATGTTTACCAACATAATACTTACCATTTAAAATATTTGTAATTTTGTATATATAATGCTTCATATTTTACTCTTGTTATTACAAAATCTTTTAATATTATTGTTAATGATATCAATGTTTTTCTTCATATTTTCTATTCCTATTTTAGCTAGTTCCGTCAAAATCTTGCATTAAATTTTTGCTTCTTTCTAAATTTTATCTTTAATCAAATTCATAGCCTTCATCATAGATGATTGGGAAGTGTCATAACTATTAATGGAAAATATTGTAAACGTACGTTTAAAATCATACATATTAGGTTCATACTTCACCCCGCCCCTATAAACTTTAGCTAAAATGTCAGCAAAATCCTTTGATCTAAAGCTCTTTATAATCTATGGGTTCGGACTGATTAGCTTAAATGTTATGTTTCCACTAGCTTTATCAGCAAAGCCTGATATCTTATAATCCTTACCTTGTATAATCTTGTCTTCTGTTAATAAGTCTCTTAACTTCATTTTAATTCCTTTTTTCTATTCTATCGATGTTGCAAAATGCTAAGCCTTCTATAAGGGGATGCCCTTTGCAATCTATTTTATCTTCTAACTTACATCTGGTAAATTGCCCTTCTTATAGGCAACAACCATACTAAAGAGTTTACGTTGTTTCTATGATTTTGAAGGCATAATATTAAATCTAAAATTCCTATTCTATTACTTCTAAATCATTATCTTCTATGTAGGAAGCCATCTCCGCCTC
>Ga0172382_10004874_pt1 | contig 20303 bp, 20 predicted proteins | sample Leawel138RmetaG_FD_122245 | JGI IMG/M metagenome (GOLD analysis project Ga0172382, IMG submission 122245) | Leachate microbial communities from a municipal landfill in Southern Ontario, Canada - Leachate well 138R metaG | ecosystem: Engineered > Solid waste > Landfill > Unclassified | place... | reverse complement strand
TACACATCCGTGATTTCGCACCGCTCGGGCGAGACGGAGGATTCGACGATTGCAGACATCGCGGTGGCGCTCAACGCCGGTCAGATTAAGACGGGCTCGCTGTCGAGGACGGATCGCACGGCGAAGTACAATCAGCTCCTCCGGCTGGAAGACACGCTGGACGACGTGGCGGTCTACGCCGGATGGGATGCTCTTTACTGTCTTCGCCGGGAGGATCGATGATGGACGCAGCGCGCGCATCTCTGCTGTTAAAAGAGCTGGTCATCTTTAAGAATCTGGCGACCGACCCGCTTGTGGCCGGATTGGTGAACCTGCTCGAATCAGAGAGTTACGAGCAGAAGCTCGCCGCCTCGTCGGCGGTCGCCCGCGCGCTGTATCCGGAAAGCACCGATGCAACGGAAGCGGTGTTCGGCCGGGTGTGTGCGGACGACAATTTTTACGTGCGGTGTCTGGCGGCCGGCGGCGAACCGGATTCTGCGATTCGCGCCCAGCTCATCCGCGAGCTCGAAGCGCTGGCTGCTGCGGCCGGATGCTCGGTGACCGGTGACGATCTTCCCGCATGGAACGCCGAAAAAATCGATTTCGTCGCGCGGTTTGACGCGCGTATGGCGCGCGTCGCAACGGAAGGATTCGGTCTGTTTGCGGTACACCGCGTGTTCTCCGTGGATGCCGCGGGGCACCTCGTGCCGGTCCGCCATCCCGACCCGCTTCGCATCAGCGATTTGTTCGGATACGAAGAGGAGCGGGGCAAAGTTCTGCGGAACACCGAAGCGCTCCTCGAGGGTCTGCCGGCGGGCAACATGCTGCTGTACGGCGATGCGGGTACGGGGAAATCCAGCACGGTGAAGGCCGTCGCAAACGAGTTGTCGGAGCGCGGACTTCGGCTGATTCAGGTTGAAAAGCAATGGCTGCATACGATTCCCTCCCTGCTCGACGAGCTGGCCGATCATCCGCTGAAGTTTATTCTGTTTATCGACGACCTGTCGTTTTCCACCGGTGACGGGCATTTTAATGCGCTCAAATCCGTGCTGGAGGGCAGCGTTGCGGCCCGCCCGGACAACGTGGTCGTGTACGCGACGAGCAACCGGCGCCATCTGATCAGCGAAACGTTTTCCGGACGGACAGGGGATGATGTGCACGCGAGCGATACGCAGGAAGAAATCGCCGGTCTGGCAGCCCGCTTCGGCACGATCGTTACATTTGGAAAGCCCGACCGGGATCAGTATATCCGCCTCGCGATGCGCCTGGCCCGCAAAGTCGGTCTGGACATCGAAGAGGAAGAGCTGGTGCGCGAAGCGGAAGCGTTCGCAATTCGAAGCGGCGGGCGAAGCCCGCGAACGGCCAGGCAGTATGTGGAAGGGCGCATCGCTCTCAAGAAGTCAAAATAGGCCTTGACAAGGGAGCGCAAGCTCTATATACTCCATCTAATTTATAAACTATGCGTTGATGGGAAAAAGTAGCCCTCGGAAGAGTTCAAGAGAGTTGTCGGCCGGTGCGAGACAATACTTCTGCCGATGTGCGAACGTCATCCCGGAGCAGTCTGCCCAAGGACGATGTCTGTGTAAGCACGACCGGGTGCGCCCGTTATCGCGCGGGAGGTTGAAAGATCTCCGGTGAGAGGCTTTTTCGAAGACGGAAAGGCAAGAAGAGTGGTACCGCAGTGGATGATCCGTTGCCTCTTCGCCCGGATAATGGGTGAAGGGCAACGGTTTTTTCTTTGAAAGGAGGCACACGGTATGAAAATGACAGGTGCAGAAGCCATCGTAGAAGTGCTGATCGAGCAGGGTGTAAAGGATATTTTTGGATATCCGGGCGGCGCGACGCTTCACATCCACGATGCGCTGTGCAAGCGGCAGGGTGAGATCAAGCACTATCTGCCCGCCGATGAGCGCGGTGCCGTGCATGCCGCGGACGGATATGCGCGCGCCACCGGCAAGGTGGGCGTCTGTCTCGCGACGAGCGGACCGGGAGCGACGAATCTCGTTACGGGAATTGCGACTGCATTCCTGGACAGCATTCCGCTCGTGGCCATTACAGCCAATGTCGGCACGAGCCTGATCGGCAAAGACAGCTTTCAGGAAGTGTACATCTCGGGAATTGCAAGCCCCATCGCCAAGCATACGTATGCGGTGCGGGATATCACGCGGCTGGCCCACACGCTGCGAACGGCGTTTCAAATTGCAAACAGCGGGAGGAAGGGGCCGGTGCTTGTGGATATTCCCAAGGATATCACAGCCGGCATACTCGACTTCGAACCGGCCGGTCCGGTGTGTGCGGACGCCCCGAACGTACCTGACGATGCGCTCATCGAAAAGATCGCAGGCATGATACAGAAAAGCAAACGGCCGGTGCTGTGCTTCGGCGGAGGCGTTGTGAGCAGCGGTGCTTCTGAAGAAATCAAGATGTTCATCGAAAAGACCGGCATCCCGGCCTGCCACACGATTATGGCTACCGGCGTCGTCGCATTCGGAGACGAACTGGACCTGGGCATGACGGGTATGCACGGAAGCGTAGCCGCCAACTCAGCGGTTGCCGAGGCCGACCTGCTGATCGCAGCCGGGACGAGGCTGTCGGACCGCGTGGCGCAGGGGCGCAAGACGTTTGCGCCGGAAGCGCCGATCATACAGTTCGATATCGATCCGAGCGAAATCGGTAAAAGCCTCGAATCAGGAGGGTCGCTGATCGGCGACTTGCGCAGTACGCTGCAGGCGCTCATGCCTCTGGTCGACAAGCAGCCAAGAGCCGAGTGGATGGAGCAGATCTGTCGGTGGAAGGAAAAGGATTATTTCCCGGAGTGCGGAAACGGCAGCATCCGTCCCCACGAAATTATGGAAATCATCGGTGAACTGGCCGGCGGCGAATCCATCATCACAACCGACGTCGGGCAGCACCAGATCTGGGCGGCGCAGTACTGCAAGACGACGAGACCGCGCGGCTTTATGACGAGCGGCGGACTGGGGACGATGGGCTTCGGTTACGGAGCGGCAGTCGGCGCTCAGGTTGCATTTCCAAACGCGCCGGTCATCCACATCACAGGCGACGGATCGCTCCACATGAACATGTGCGAAGCGGCGACCGCTGTTTCCTACAATCTACCGGTCATCACCGTCATCATGGACAACGAGGTGCTCGGCATGGTGCGGCAGCTGCAGTGGGCCTATCACGACGAGTGTTATATGGCGACGGAACCCTACCGGAAAACGAATTATGAGATGGTTGGAAAGGGATTTGGCGCTGAGACCTACCGCGCCGATACGGCCGACGCATTTCGCGATGCGTTTTCTAAAGCCTTAAAAAACGAAGGGCCTTCCTGGATCGTGTGCCATATCGACAAGAAGGAAAAAGTACTGCCCATGATGCCTGCGGGCAAGGGTGTGGAAGATATTATTTTGACACAGGAGGAAGGAGGCTTATAATATGGAGAAGACAGTCATTTCCCTCATGGTGGAAAACAATGCCGGCGTACTGGCCCGCGTAGCCATGCTGTTCGGCCGCCGGGGGTTCAACATCGATTCGCTGACGGTTTCGGCGACGGACAACCCCGACATCTCGCGCATCACCATCACGACGACGGGCGACGAGCAGATCATCAATCAAATCGTGCTCCAGACAGGAAAGCTCGTGGAAGTCCGCGCGATTCGGGTAGAGGACCCGCTTGAGAGCATCCAGAGAGAGCTTCTGCTCCTCAAGCTGCGCACGAGCGAAAACGATCTGAACGACATCGCTGCAATCTGCAGCATCTACGAAGCGAAGATCGTGGATTTGTCCGAACGGAGCCTCATCATCGAGCTGACGGGTAAATCCGGAAAAATTGACGCATTTTTGGCTGTCCTCAAGAAGTATGAGCTCATCGAGCAGTGCCGTACAGGCGTAACGACCATCGAGCGCGGGGAGACTGCGTTTGCGTACGAACAGAGAGAAAGCCACCGTTCATAAATGGAAAAAGGAGATTCGAATGATTAACAAGTACTATGACACCGATTGCAACCTGGGATTGCTGGACGGTAAAACCATCGCCGTGATGGGTTTCGGCTCGCAGGGCCATGCGCACGCGATGAATCTGAAGGACAGCGGCATGAACGTCGTCGTGGGACTGCGCGAAGATTCGGCGAGCGCCGCCTCGGCGCGTGCGGCCGGTCTCGAAGTGATGACGGTGGCGGAAGCGGCAAAGAAAGCGGACATCATCATGATGCTCGTACCGGACGAAAAAGCGCCTTCTGTGTATCGGGACGATGTGTTGCCGCATCTCAAAGAGGGCAACATGCTCATGTTTGCGCACGGCTTCAACATTCACTACAACCAGGTACAACCGCCTTCGTTCATCGACGTCGCCATGGTTGCACCCAAGGGTCCCGGCCACACCGTCCGCAGCCAGTACGAGGAAGGAAAAGGCGTTCCAAGCCTCATCGCCGTCCATCAGGATTATACGGGCCGCGCCAAAGACATCGCATTGGCCTATGCATCCGGTATCGGTGCGGGGCGCGCAGGCATCCTGGAGACTTCGTTCAAAGAAGAGACGGAAACCGACCTGTTCGGCGAGCAAGCCGTGCTGTGCGGCGGTGTCACCGAGCTGATGAAGGCCGGATTCGATACGCTCGTCGAAGCGGGCTACGAGCCGGAGATGGCCTACTTTGAGTGCATCCACGAGATGAAACTCATCATCGACCTCATCAACAGCGGCGGTTTTGCCATGATGCGCTACTCCATTTCCAACACAGCCGAATACGGCGATTACCGCACCGGTACGCGCATCATTACGCAGGAAACGCGCGACGAGATGAAGAGGATTCTGCGCGAAGTCCAGGACGGGACATTTGCAACGGAGTTCATTCAGGAGTTCGGTGCGGGCAACCAGGCTAAGTTCCTCGCGAGCCGCAGGGTTCAGGCAGAGCATCCGCTCGAGGCCGTCGGCAAAAAACTGCGCGATATGATGAGCTGGCTCAGGAAATAGGAAAGGGAGTTCGATGAGGAGTGATAACGTAAAGACCGGCGCAGAGCGCGCGCCGAACCGGTCGCTGATGTATGCGCTGGGGCTTACAAAAGAAGAGATGGAGCGGCCGCTCATCGGCATCGTCGATTCGAGAAACGATGTCGTCCCCGGCCACATGCATCTGGACAAGATTACAGAAGCGGTCAAGACCGGCGTTCTTCTGGCCGGAGGCACGCCGCTCGTCTTCCCGGCAATCGCCGTATGCGACGGCATCGCCATGGGACACGAAGGGATGAAGTACTCGCTCGTGACGAGGGAACTGATTGCCGACTCGACGGAAGCGATGGCCATGGCTCACCAGTTTGACGGGCTTGTGATGATTCCAAACTGCGACAAGAATGTGCCGGGGCTGCTGATGGCGGCTGCGAGAATCAACATTCCGACCATATTCTGCTCAGGCGGCCCCATGATGGCCGGACAGATGAGCGACGGTACCCGCACGTGTCTGTCGGATATCTTCGAAGCGGTCGGCGCATACAAGGCCGGAAAGCTCGACGACGAAGGGCTTGCCGAGTACGAGGAAAACGCCTGCCCGACGTGCGGATCGTGCTCGGGAATGTACACGGCGAATTCCATGAACTGCCTCACGGAGGCGCTGGGCATGGGCCTTGCGGGCAACGGCACGCTGCCGGGCATCTATTCGGCGCGTCTCCGGATGGCTAAGCAGGCGGGCATGCAGATTATGGAACTCGTAAAGCAGAATATCCTTCCGCTGGACATCATGACCGAAGCGGCGTTTCACAACGCCGAGGCCGTCGACATGGCGCTGGGCTGCTCGACGAATTCCATGCTTCATTTGCCGGCGATCGCGCATGAGTGCGGCTACGATCTTCCGCTGGATCTGGCGAACGCCATTTCGGCTCAAACGCCGAATCTATGTCACCTGGCACCGGCCGGGCCGACCTATATGGAGGATCTGCATCGCGCCGGAGGTGTACCTGCGGTCATGAAGGAGCTTGCGAAAAAGAATCTGATCGACACGTCGCTGCTCACCTGCAGCGGGAAAACGATCGAAGAAAATCTGGCGGGAGCCGTCAACCGGGATCCGAGCGTCATCCGCCCGATCGACGATCCGTTCTCATCGTACGGGGGCATCGCTGTGCTCAAAGGGACGCTGGCTCCTAACGGGTGCGTCGTCAAGCGGTCAGCCGTCGATCCTGCCATGCTCGTACACGAGGGACCCGCTCGCGTATTCGACAGCGAGGAAGATGCCATCGCAGCGATTTATGAACAGAAAATCGTAGCCGGCGATGTCGTCGTGATTCGCTACGAAGGGCCCAGAGGCGGTCCGGGCATGCGCGAGATGCTCAATCCGACATCTGCAATCGCAGGCATGGGGCTCGATAAAGACGTCGCTCTTGTTACCGACGGCCGGTTTTCCGGCGCGACGCGCGGCGCATCGATCGGCCACGTGTGTCCGGAGGCGGCTCAGGGAGGTCCGATTGCGTTCGTGTGCGAAGGGGACCGGATCAAAATCGACATTCCGGCATGCACCATCGATTTGCTGGTCGACGAAAAAACGATGAACGAGCGCAGAGAGCAGTGGGTGCGTCCCGAGCCAGCGGTTCGGAAGGGGTACATTGCACGCTACGCAAAGCAAGTGTCCGACGCCTCAAAAGGTGCCATTTTAGAGTAAAAACCCTCTTGCGGACGACTAAACGGTGTGCTATCATGGATTAGTTGTTTTAGCAAGGAGGTATAGTAGTGAAAACAGTCCTGATGGTCGTATTAGCCTTGGCCTGTCTGGTGCTGATCGCCAGCATCCTGTTCCAGTCCGGAAAGAGCGCCGGGCTCTCCGGTGCAATCGGCGGAGGTGCTGAACAGTTGTTCGGCAAGAAGAAGAGCAAGGGATACGAAGCCATATTGAATAAAATCACCGTTGCCGGGGCGGTCGTGTTTATCGTCTGCACGCTGATACTGGTAACGCTGGAGTAATCTGTCCGGATGGCATGTCGCCGTGCGGACGGCACGACATGCATCGTAATAGACCAAGCATAAAGAGGTCTGCCGGCAACGCAGCACCTCTTTGCATTTTCTAACATTCCCGAAAACGCAGATAATCTGCAGGCTATCTTAAAGGAGGATGCGATTCATGAACGATGTACTTGTATACATATCGCCGGCTGTAGGCATACTGGCCCTGCTCGTGGCTTATTTTCTTGCGAAGTGGGTGGGCAGTCAGGACCCCGGAAACGATAAAATGCAAGAAATCGCTGGATTCATCCACGAAGGATCCATGGCGTTCCTGAAGAGGGAATACCGAACGATGGTCATCGTCGTCGTAGTGCTGACGATCGTCCTCGCACTGTTCATCGACCCGATCACGGCGACGCTGTTTGTCATCGGCGCAGCTTTTTCGGTGCTGGCCGGGTTTTTCGGCATGCAGGTGGCTACGAAGGGCAACGTGCGCACTGCAAGCGCCGCCAGCGACGGCGGGATGAACCATGCGCTCAAAGTTGCGTTCCGCAGCGGAGCGGTCATGGGCCTGTGCGTCGTAGGTCTCGGTCTTCTGGGTATCGGCGCAGCGTTTGCCGTGCTCGGCGTGGCCACGTCGGCGCAGTGTATCACCGGTTTCGGACTCGGAGCGTCCTCGATGGCGCTGTTTGGCCGGGTCGGCGGCGGAATCTACACAAAAGCAGCCGATGTGGGTGCTGACCTCGTCGGAAAAGTAGAATCCGGCATTCCCGAAGACGATCCCAGGAACCCGGCTGTCATCGCCGACAACGTGGGCGACAACGTGGGCGATGTGGCCGGCATGGGCTCCGATCTGTTCGAATCGTATGTGGGATCCATCATCTCCGCCATTACGCTGGCGGTCGTTATCCCGAGCGTCGAGCCGATGTTCGGACAGCCGTTTACGCTCGATCCGCTCACCGGATCCGTGTTTCCGCTCATCCTGTCGGCCGTCGGCATCCTGGCATCCATTGCGGGCATCCTGGTCGTGAAAGGGGACGAAGACTCCAATCCGGCCAAAGCGCTGAACATGGGCACATACCTGTCGGCCGTTCTGGTTATCATCGTATCGGTGCTCCTGAGCAAGTCGTTCTTCGGAAACTACAATGCAGCTATCGCCGTCATCGCGGGACTCATCGTAGGGACTGCGATCGGAAAGATTACCGAAGTTTATACATCGGATGAATACAAGCACGTTAAAAAAATTGCCGAGCAGTCCCAGACCGGTGCTGCGACGACCATCATCAGCGGCCTGGGTGTCGGGATGCTTTCGACGGTCTATCCCATGCTCATCATCTCGGTGGGCATCCTCGTTTCGAATGCGGCCGCCGGCCTGTACGGCATCGCGCTCGCTGCGGTCGGCATGCTCTCCACAGCCGGCATGACCATCGCCGTCGATGCGTACGGCCCTGTTTCCGACAACGCCGGCGGCATCGCCGAAATGGCAGGTCTTCCAGAAGATGTGCGGAAAATTACGGATACGCTCGATTCGGTCGGCAACACGACTGCCGCAATCGGAAAAGGGTTTGCCATCGGTTCGGCGGCGCTTACCGCGCTGGCGCTGTTCGCCTCGTACTCCCAGGTCGTGGGATTGTCCAGCATCGACCTGCTCGATCCGTTTGTCATCGCCGGACTGTTTATCGGAGCCATGCTTCCCTTTATGTTCTCGGCGCTGACGATGAATTCCGTCGGCAAAGCAGCCAACCAGATGATCGAAGAGGTGCGCAGGCAGTTCCGCGAAGACTCCGGTATTATGGAAGGTACATCCAAACCGGATTACGCGAGGTGCGTCGACATCTCCACCAGCGCTGCGCTTAAAGAGATGATCATTCCCGGACTCATGGCGGTTGTAGCGCCGCTGGCCGTCGGCATTCTGATGGGTACGGCTGCGCTGGGCGGCATGCTCGCAGGCGCTGTCACCTCCGGTGTACTGCTGGCGATCATGATGGCGAATGCAGGCGGCGCCTGGGACAATGCAAAGAAATACATCGAAGGCGGTGCATACGGCGGCAAAGGCAGCGAAACGCACAAAGCGGCCGTCGTAGGCGACACGGTCGGCGATCCGTTCAAGGATACATCAGGCCCGTCCATCAACATCCTCATCAAACTCATGACGATTGTGGCGCTCGTGTTTGCACCGCTGTTCGTCGCTGTCGGAGGTCTTATTCTGTAGACTGGCCATCCGCCCGATGAAACGCTGAACCGGGCACACGATGCGTAAAAGCAAGCGGCAGAGCGCCGTAAGACCGATCGGTCTTACGGCGCTCTTTTGATGTGCATACGGATGGAGGTGCTGCGACGACGCTGGACATTTCTCAATAAATCTATTATAATAACACTGATTGGAACAGTGTACAAGGACATTAGGAGGGGTCGATGTTTGGAGCAATCATAGGGGATATCGTCGGGTCGGTGTACGAGTTCAACAATATCAAGACAAAAGATTTTCCGCTGTGGAAGCCGAACAGTCACTTTACCGACGACACCGTCATGACGTGCGCGGTCTATGCCGCTCTCAGAGAGTACAAGAAGGATAAGACCCAAAGCGCGCAAGTGCTCCTCACGAGCTACATGAGAGAGTTCGGAAGAGAATATCCGAAATGCGGATACGGGTCTCAGTTTGAGAAGTGGCTGCAGGCAGACGATCCTAAGCCGTACAACAGCTACGGAAACGGGTCGGCGATGCGCGTATCCGGCGCTGCATGGCTCGCCGACAGCCTGTCGGAAGCCAAAGAGCTGGCGACGCTGTCGGCTGAAGTTACGCACAACCATCCCGAAGGCATCAAGGGGGCTGTCGCCGTGTCCGAAGCTATTTACATGGCCAGTCAAAACTGTACACAGGAGCAGATCTACAAGCACGTCGGACAGTACTACGATTTGGACTTTACGCTTGCGGAAATCCGTCCGGGGTACGGGTTCGATGAGACGTGCCAGGGGAGCGTACCGCAGGCGGTCGTTGCCTTTCTCGAAGGAAAAGACTTCGAAGACGTAATCCGCAACGCCGTATCCATCGGCGGAGACAGCGACACCATCGCCGCCATCGCCGGCAGCATCGCAGAGCCTTATTTCGGCATCCCTGCACGGTTGAAGGCCAGAGCGCTGAACATCCTGGATCCCCTTCTTAAAAAGGCGCTCGGGATTACGGACTGAGAAAAACATGAGCCGGCGCATGCACGAAAACCGCATACCGCTTACGATGCGCGGGCATATCACAACAGGGCTGTGCGCCCTGTTGTTCTTGATAGGGCTCGGTCTGGCTCTGGCCGTACTCGCCCGTCCACTGTATGTTCTGGAAATCGCCCGGCTCGACCTGCAGCAGGCTTCCGGGCTATCGGAAGCGGAGATTCTGCAAAACTACGACGGGCTGATTCGATGGAGCGCCCCGTGGAACCGCTCCGACTTTTCGCTTGCGACTCTGCCGTCATCCGAAGGAGCGGTCGTACACTTTCACAAGGTGAGGCATCTGTTCCGCCTCGTATGGCTGGGCGGTGCCGCCGGAGGGGCGGCGATGATTCCTCTGTTCAGCCGGTCGCTGCGTCAAAAAGAAGGACAAAGGTTCAGAGTCGCCGGAAAGACGGTGCTCGCCGTGCCTCTTTTAATCGGAGCTGCGGCTCTGATAGATTTTAGCCGCGCCTTTACGCTTTTCCACGAAATCGCATTTCCGGATGATTACTGGTGGTTCGACTACCGGATGGATCCGGTGATCCTCCTATTGCCGGAAAGCGTGTTTCTGCACCGCTTTCTGCTGATTCTTGCGACGGTGGCCGCCGGCGGTGCGACGCTGTGGCTACTTGGAAGAAGGATGGATTTGTGATAATCTAAACGGTGAGAACAATCGCCGTCTCGCACGGTTATCTGCGAAATAAACCTTATGCAAACGAGAAGAACGACAATCAGGAAGGAAAAAACAGCCATGAAACAATCGATCGAAGAAAGGATTTACGCGCGGCTTAAAGACATGGTCGCCATCGACAGCGTCAGCTACTCCGCCGCTGAAAACGCTATGTCGGACTACGCACTCCGGTTCTTTTCCGACATTCCCTATTTAAAAGAACGGCCGGATCAGTTCGGGCTGCACGTCATCGAAGGCGATGCGTTCGGCCGCACGGTTCCCTATGCGCTTTTGCTGGGGAATTCGCCCAATACCGTCGTGTCGATGGGGCACATCGATGTGGTCGGAACCGAAAGCTACGGCGAGCTGTCCAGGCAGGCCTACGAGCTGGGAGATGAGCTGGAGCAGGCGCTGGCCGCGATGGATCTTTCCGAAGAAGCACGGAAGGACATGGATTCCAACGAATGGATCTGGGGCCGCGGTGCAGCGGATATGAAAGGCGGACTTTCAATCCACATGGCGCTGTTCGAAGAGTATGCAGCGCTGGCGGAACAGGGAGAGCTGCCGGGCAATCTGCTGATGATTCTCGTCCCGGACGAAGAATCCTATTCGGCCGGTATGCGTTCGGCTGCAGGGCTGATTCTGAAGCTCAAAGAGCAGTACGGGCTGGATCTGAAGCTCGTCGTGGACCCCGAACCGACGAACGAGCGGGGCGGAGCGCAGATCATGTCCATCGGATCAGTCGGCAAGATTATGCCGGTCGTGATGGTGCAGGGAGTGACGGCGCACGTCGGCCACTGTTTTGACGGCATCACACCGTTAGGTATCCTGGCCGAGATCTATCAGAAAACGAACTTGTCTCTTGAGTTTTCGGATCGCTACAAGGACGAGGCGACCGTGCCTCCGACGTGGACGTATCTGCGCGACATGAAAGAACTGTACGACGTGTCGATTCCGTACCGGGCTGCCGGATACTTTACCGCGCTCACGTTCGACTCGACGCCGGAGCAGGTCATGGTCCGCCTCAAGAGGATTGCGGAGAATGCGCTGGAAAACAGCGTTCGCGAATTGGATGGCGTCTATCAGGAGTACAAGAAACGCGACAAGTTCGCCAAGAAAGAGGGCATCAGCTACAAGACGGCTGTGTACTCGTTCGAAGAGCTGGCAGCAGAGTTGAAGGAGCGTGACCCGGCGAAATTCGATGCGTACTACGGCGACGTGTATCGGGAGATCGGCAAACGCGTCGAAAGCGGCGAGCTGAATTTTCCCGCAGCGACGCTCAAGCTGATGGAGGCGGTGCTGCAATATGCGGAAATCAAGCACCCCGTTGTCCTCATAGGATTTGCGCCGCCGTACTATCTCCCCATCCACGCCGACCTGATTCCCGGCAAGGAAAATATGGGCAGCGAGGCGTACGCAGTCGTCAAGCAGGCGGCTGAATCGGAGTTCGGCCAGACCATGGATTACGAAAACTACTTTATGGGCATATCCGATGCGAGCTACTGCGGTATCGATCACCCGTTCGACTATACGAAATTTTCGGCCAATACGCCGATGTGGGGTGACCTGTATCAGCTGGATTTCGATGCGATGGAAGCGATCGGCATTCCGGCGGTCATCTACGGACCGATCGGTAAGGAATACCACATGTGGACCGAACGGGTCAACAAGCGGAGCCTGTTCGAAGTCGTGCCGTCCGTTACGCGCACGCTGTTTAGTCACATCTGGAGCCTGTAATCAGGGCTCTGTAAACTCGACAACTCACAGGAAAGGGAGGCCCTGCCGTGGCGCTGGTTTCACTCAAAGACATGCTGCAGAAAGCCGATACCGGCAGGTACGGCGTCGGCAATTTCGATGTGTTCAACGTCGAGCAACTGATCGGGGTCATGCAGGCACAGCAGGAGATGCGCGCGCCGTTGATCCTCGCGTACGGACCGCCGTTTGAGCCGTATTCACCGATGCGGCACTTTGCGCGACTGCTACGATCGTACGCCGAAGAAACGGATCTTCCCGTCGCGATCCATCTGGATCACGCGAACACGCTGGACGAAGTGAAGCAGGCGGTCGAAGCCGGATTCACTTCGGTGATGATCGACGCCTCGGCGCTGCCTTACGAAGAAAACATTCAAAAGACCAGAGAGGTCGTAGCGTACTGTTCTCCGCTGGGGATTCCGGTGGAAGCCGAACTGGGTCACGTAGGAGCCGAAGGCGATAGCGATCCTGCCGCGTACGGCCTGACCGATCCGTCGCTTGCGGGCGAATTCGTCGAGCGAACCGGTATCGATGCGCTTGCGGTTGCCATCGGCAACGCACACGGCGTGTACAAAGAAAAGCCGTGGATCCGGTTCGACCTGCTGGCCGCTGTGCGCAGGGAAGTGGCTGTGCCGCTCGTCCTGCACGGTGCATCGGGCATACCGGACGAGGACATACGCAGGTGCACGGAACTCGGCATCTCGAAGATCAACATCCACACGGAGCTGCTTCAGTCGGCGATGGAGAGCATCCGCCGGGATATCGAAGCCGGTTCCGGTTATTACGACGTGTTCAATCATCACGTGCAGGCGGTCCGCGAACGGACTGCAGAGAAGATGCGACTGTTTGGAAGCGAGGGGAAGGCGTAAGATGACATTCAAAAAGGGAACAGCTCTCTGCTACGGCATGGCGGTGTGCGACGTATTGATACCCGGCCTCCCGCGGGATGCCTTTTCGGAAGAGACGACCCGCATTCCCCGGTTTTATTACAGCACGGGCGGAGATGCCATGAACGAAGCGGTCGCCCTGGTGAAGCTCGGTCACCGGGCGAAGCTGTACAGTCTTGTTGGAGCGGATCTGTTTGGAGACTATGTTTTAAAAAGCGGGCGCGATGCAGGCGTGGATATGCTGGGGGTAGCACGGGATTCCGATCTGCCCACAACGGTGTCGCTTGTGTGCATCCATCCCGACGGCGAGCGGAGCTTTATCGTAAATCAGGGAGCGGATAATGCGATTTGCGAGACGTGCTTCGATATGGACGCGCTTAAAGCTGCAGACGTGATGTCCGTCGGGAGCGCATTCTGTGCTCAATCGCTGACCGGCTCAATCGCAGGGCTCCTGAAGGCCGCAAAGGATGCAGGCGTTACGACCTGCGTCGACGTGATGCGCGGTCCGGATCCCGATGCGAAGAGCGCCGCTCGGAAGTTTTTGCCGTACACCGACTTCGTGTTCCCCAACTACGACGAAGGCTGCTGGCTCACGGACGAAACGGAGCTCGACCGGATCGGTGCGAGCCTGCTGTCCATGGGAGCGGGGCATGCCGTCGTTAAAACGGGAAGGGACGGCTGTCACGTGTTCGCTCAAAACGGAGAACACACTCATGTGCTCGGCTTTCAGATCGACGATGTTAAAGACACGACAGGGGCCGGCGACCACTTTGCGGCGGGATTCATCGCTGCGCTCATGGAAGGGAAGTCACCCGTCGAGTGCGCCCGGTTTGCCAATGCGGTTGCGGCATGTTCCATTCGCTACGTCGGCACGACGGGGCTCGCCGGACGGGAAGAAGTAGAGGCGTTGCTTCAGAGTGATTACGTGGCAGGCAAGGAGTAGATCATGAAGAATTATGGCGCATTGCAAAACGGAAGCGATATACGCGGTGTCGCAATGGCCGGCGAACCCGGAAAACCGGTGGATTTAACGCCGGAGGCGGTCGTCGATCTGACCCTTGCCTTCGTTTTGTGGCTGGCAGCAAAAACAGAGAAAAAACGGGAGGAGCTCACCGTAGCCGTCGGGCGCGATTCGCGCTTGACAGGCCCCGAGCTTTCGCGCATCGTCTGCGAGACGCTGGCCGGCTGCGGCGTACAGGTGCTGTGCTGCGGCATGGCCTCCACGCCTGCGATGTACATGGCGACCGTTTTCCCCGAAGTTGCGGCGGACGGCGCTATCATGATTACGGCAAGCCACCTTCCGAAGTATCGCAACGGCTTCAAATACTTTTCCAGCGAGGGCGGGCTCGACAGCGAAGACATCGCGTCCATTGTGAGCACCGCTGAATCTCTTGCGCCCTTTACGCCATCCAGAGAGGGCGCGCCGGTTGAAACGCTGGATTTGATGGCTCTGTACACGGCGCACCTGCGAAGCTTTATCGCGGATGGCCTGGGTGCTTCGGAAGAAGACCGGCCGCTCGAAGGATTGCACATCGTCGTGGACGCAGGGAACGGCGCGGGAGGATTTTTCGCAACCGACATCCTGGAGCCGCTCGGCGCCGATACGACGGGCAGTCAGTTCCTGGAACCGGACGGGACTTTTCCCAACCATCCGCCGAACCCGGAGGATGCCGGTGCCATGGAATCCGTGTCCGCCGAAGTCAAGCGGTCGGGTGCCGAGCTCGGCCTGCTGTTTGATACGGACGTCGACCGTTCGGCGGCAGTCGGCGAAGACGGGCAAGCCATCGCCGGAAACAAGATTGTCGCCCTGGCGGCGGCACTCCTGAAGCCCGGTGCGCCGGGGCGCATCGTCGTAACGGACAGCATCACCAGCGACCGGCTAACCGGTTTTCTGGAGGACGTGCTGGGGCTTTCCCACTTCCGCTACAAACGAGGATATCGCAACGTAATCGCAAAAGCGATCGAGCTGAACGAAAAGGGGGAGGACTGTCCCCTGGCCGTCGAAACATCGGGTCACGCGGCGTACCGGGACAATTACTTCCTGGATGACGGCGCCTATCTGGCGGCTCTGATTACGGCTCGTGCAGCGCAGCTGAAGCGCGAGGGGAAGGGAATCCGTTCGCTCATCGAGGCGCTTGCCGAGCCGGTGGAATCGCTTGAAATCCGGATTCCCATCCGGGCGGAAGGTGCGTCCATGTACGCCGACGGTGTGCTGATGGAACTCGAGAGTCTGCTGAAAAGCGGCCCGTGCACAGAGGAAGCACCCTGCGAAGGGCGCTGCCGCTGCGGTATGAGCCTGGTGCTTCCCAATTATGAAGGGGTTCGCGTTGCCTGCGATGAGGAAAACGGGGACGGCTGGTTCCTGCTGCGGAAATCGCTGCACGAGCCGCTGATGCCGCTCAACATCGAGAGCAATACAGCAGGCGGTACCCAGGTCATCGCCCGGAAAGTGGCGGATCTGCTTTCCGTATATTCTGCACTGGATCTGGATGTGTTACGAGAGTAAGGAGGGAGTGACATGACCGATTATGAAGCATTTGCCGGCCTGAAGGAAAGACTCCTGGCCGAAAATGAGGAAAAGTATAAGAACGAGCTGATCGCGCTGTACGGCGAAACGCAGTTAAAGAAAGCGCGCGAGCGATTTGCGGCACTCACGCAAGAGGAATTCGAACGGGCCGAGAAACTGGCGGCCGACTTTACACATGCGCTCAAGGAGGCTGCAACGACCGGCGATCCCGCCTGTGCCTCCGCCCGCGAAGCGTGCAGTATCCATCGGGAGTGGCTGGCTATCTACTGGGGCAAGGGGACGCTGAAGCCCGAGGCTCACCTGGGTCTTGCCGATATGTACTGTGCCGATCAGCGTTTCGCTGAGAACATGGAAGCGCTGGCGGAAGGACGCGCCGAGTTCTTTAAAAAAGCGCTCGCGCTATACTACGACGTGTAAGGAGAGCCTGAGCATTGTTGAAATTTAACGAAGAACAGTTTGTAGAGGGTGTCCGCGGTGCGCTGGCGCTGCGGTCGCAGATCGAACCGATCGTGGACGATATCTGCCGGGAAGGATACCGGAATATTCTCCTGCTCGGAATCGGCGGCACGTACGCATCGTGCCTGCAGACCGAAGTCCACATCAAAGAGCGAAGCGACATCGACATCATCGTGGAAAATGCGGCCGAATATCTGACAACGGGCAACAGGCGCATCGGGCCCGGTACGTTGGCCGTCATCTCTTCTGTAACGGGATCGACTGAGGAGATGGTAAAGGGCGTTGCCAAGGCGAAAGAAGCTGGTGCCAGGGTGCTCGGCTTTATCGACGACGAACAGGCCGCGCTTGCCGGCATGGTCGACTGGCACATCGCCTACCCGGAAAACGAGCAGCTGAAATTGTTTATGGTCGCCGACCGCTTTATGTACAACGCAGGCGACTTCGGCGAGTACGATGAGCTATACCAGGAATTTGACCGCTTTCTGCCGGAGGCGCTTGCTGAAACGACGAAGCAGGCCGACGAGTTCGGCCTTGCGTTTGCTCAGGCGCACAAAGACGACGCCATTCACTACTTTGTCGGTGCAGGAAATCAGTACGGTGCAACGTATTCGTATGCGATGTGCTACTGGGAGGAACAGCACTGGCTTCGTACGAAATCCATTCACTCGGCGGAGTTTTTCCACGGCATGTTCGAAATCGTCGATCGCGACACGGCAGTTACGGTCTTCGTCGGCGAGGATTCGCAGCGGAGCTTAAGCGAACGCGTTGCAAAATTTCTGCCGCGCATCACCTCGCGGTATACGATCATCGATACGAAAGACTATCCGCTCAAGGGAATCCGAGCGGAATTTCGCGGCTGCATTTCGCATCTCGTGATGCGCGCCATCGCAAGCCGCATCGACGTGCACATCGAACGGCTGAACTGTCATCCGATGGATATCCGGAGATATTACAGGCAGTTGGAGTATTAGAGATGCACGCGTAATCCGTGCGCTGAAGTGCCAGCGGAGACCGTGGGTATTCAATGATCTGTTATCAACACTGCCGACGTCTGAAGAAACGACGTCGGCAGTGTTGAATCACGTGTGTGGATATAATTATTCCTCTGAGTATTCAATAGCGTGAACCGGGCACTCTTGTATAATGGTTTGCAGCAACGCCATATCGTTTTCTTCCGGGTGGGCGTTCTTTACAATTGCCTTTTTGTCTTGCATCTCAAATAAAGCCGGTGCGCTGTTTGCGCAAATGGAGCAGCCCATGCAGGCATCCCGATTGACATGGAGGCCGGGCTTCGTCAGAACTTCACCCGGCAGGTCTTCGTCTTTGATTACTTTATCCGATATCCAGGAAAAGACAAGAATTGCTGCGACCGTGAGCACCCAGCGGATAGCCATAAATTTCGGTCCCAAAAACTTCGCCTCATTGAGCAACATGGGCACCTTAATAACAGCCCAGGAACTCAAAATGATAACGATGTTGCGGATAGAGGCACCTTTTTTGTGGAGCATCACGCACATGGGAAATGCTGCATAAATCGGTCCTGCCGAAATACTGCCCACTACAAACGAGAGGAAAATACCTTTTGCCCCGGCATCTCTGCCCAAAAACTGCATAATTTTTTCTTTTGGAACCCAAAGATCCAGCAATGCCGTCAGAATGAAAATAACCGGCATAATCATGAGCATTTCTTTGATGTAGTATCCGCTGTTTTTAACAGATGCGCTGCCCATAGAAGGATTGATCGCAAACACGGCGATATACATGACCGCTACAACTGTTAAGAATAAATTTTCTTTTAGTTTTTTTATCATCGTCACATGATCACCCCCATAACAAGCGCAATGACAATTGCAAATAAGAAGCTGAGGCCGTTTCGTATTGCGGTAAATTTTATTCCGAATTCTTTCTTTTCGAGCGGAAATGTTACGACCCCCACCATGGTAAGCGTGGTGAGAAACGCAACTGAAGGCACTATGCTAACCCCCGCATCAACTAACGTTCCAACGAGTGGAAATGCGATGAAGGCAGGCACGAGCGTAATTGTTCCAAACAACGCCGCAACAACCGTCGCAAGCAATACAGATTGTTTCCCCACGTAGCCGGCGATCTCTGCAGGCGGCAGCAGTGTTAAAATCAGTCCGATTGCAAAAATGATGGTGAAGACACTCCCTGCCATCCCTTTGCCCATGCCCAGACCCATTTTAAGCGCTTGCTTTGTTTTCACTTTGTCTTTGGCAAAGGAAAGAGCGAGGAAAATCAAGGTGCCAATCCATATTGCCAACGTAAAGATGTCCATACTTACTCCTTTCGACACAATAATAGCGAAATTATAAAATATCTGCATGCGCATAGATAGACACGTAGGTTTCTTTATTGCATAATAAAGAAAGAGAGGTAGAACAGATGACAGAAGAAGTAAAGCACATTGCACTCTTTCAGGGAATTGATTCCGCTACACTGGAGCGGCTGGTTGTGGAGCGGGAGATATACTGCCGGTCGTATCACAAGGGTGCAACCGTGCACGAACAAGGCAAGGTATGCATCGGAGCGGACGTCGTGCTTTGTGGTAAGCTGATCGCGTACGCGTTGGCCGACAACGGGTCCGAAACGGTCGTGTTTACATTTGGCGCCAACAGCTTAATCGGTGCGAACCTGGTGTTTGCGGAACAAAATACTTATCCGATCAATATTTACTGCACGGAGGGCTGTGTGTTGTATCACGTCACAAAATCCGGCATCGAGGAACTCCTGAAACATCGTGAATTTGTGATGCGATACGTGCAGTCACTGTCGGAAAACTCACAAGGAATGAACCAGAAGATTGCCATGTACACGCGAAAATCTTTGCGGGACAATTTGACGGATTACTTACGCGCTCTTTCTGTTGAGCAAAAATCGGATACGATATCACTGCCGATAACAAAAAAACAGCTGGCCGATTACTTCGGTGTACAGCGGCCATCGCTGTTTCGCGAGCTCAAGAGGATGAAGGACGAAGGGATAATAGAAATTGCAAAAAAGGAGATAACGTTGAAATTTTAAATAGGGATTTGTGCCGGTTGCGGTTGATATGATCCACACTGCCAGGCTTTGACAGAGTGAGGCGTAACATGAAAGCGAAAAGGCGAAGCCTTATGGTCTATAACCCAAACCGTTCAATTAAACTTTCCTGGAGCACCTTCGACAGGCTGATGTTCCTCTTTTGGGCTTCGTCGCTCATCCACTTCGGAATGGAAATCGTTTTGCGAATCGCTCTCGTATCTCTGCGAAATTTATCGACATCAGAGCTGACATAGCCTGCATGACCTTCTCTTAGATCGAGGTCTTTGATATCGGTCGGTTTGGGAAGTTCAGTTCCGTCTTCCATTAAGGAAGCAAGGTATAAGCCTAGGGCTTCCTGTGCCATCTCGGCAGCATCTTCGATTGTTTCGCCCGAGGATTGACAGCCGATTAAATCTGGAAATTCGACCCAATAGCCTTCATCTTCTTCATGGAAAATTGCTGGATAAACTCGTATCATCTGAAACCTCTTCTCAACTTACATCATCCTGTTCGAGGCGCTTTAATATAGCCTTAAGCAATCCCGTTGGGAGATCTCGATTGTGTACAGGGATCACTTCAGTTTTTTTGCCATTCTTCATAACGTAGTGGCTTCCTTGTACACGATCAACGTGCCACCCCTTTTTGTGCAATAACTTGACGAGTTCTTTTCCTCGCAAAGCGTGACTCCTTTGTAAATAATATTACATAAATTACGTAATGTCAAGCTGAAGGCTTGTCGACTATAAATGCTAATCTGAAACTGAGCCACTAAAGATGGAAGCGCTCATCTGAAAGTGAGCCACTTGTAATATCCACTGTCACAGTTTAGGCTTGTGGCAGAGGTGATGGGAGTGGTAATAACAG